>AR_comb_assmDRAFT_10060927_pt1 | contig 17840 bp, 8 predicted proteins | sample ArasoioldDNA_FD_10543 | JGI IMG/M metagenome (IMG submission 10543) | reverse complement strand
GGAGCCAGGGCAACTTATGCTGACTGGCTTCTCAATTATTTGCCTGATCAATACAAGAATAGCAAAGCCTCGTTCTATGACATCGTATTGCACACCACCCACGATATCGACAAAAAGAACAGTATTTACCTCACCGCTTACATGAGTACCGATCATTTCAATCTCAATGATGATACCAGCTACAAGTTTGGCAACCGCAACATTTCGGCCCAATGGAACCACACGTTCAATAATAAATTGAGCAATGTTGTCACAGCCGGGTACGATTATTATAAATATGACATCAGTAGTGATGCAAACAAGGTAAATGCATATGACCTGGCATTTGATGTAAGCCAGGCGAACCTTAAGGCAGATCTCAGTTACTATCTGAGTTCAAAGCATACGCTTGAATTTGGTGTAGGTTCTATTTACTACAAACTCAGCCCGGGGTCGTTGCATCCGGTCGGATCCGAATCGCTTGTTAAAACAGACGTTATTCCTTCCGAGCAAGCACTTGAATCGGCCGTGTATGTCGGTGATCACTATAATGTTTCGCAGGCTTTTTCGATCAACTATGCGTTGCGTTACTCCTTTTATCAATACCTCGGGCCTCAAACGGTTAATATTTACGCCGACGGTTTGCCAAAGGAAGAATCAAGTGTGGTTGACTCCAAACATTATGGAAATGGACAGTTCATCAAAGGTTACAATGGACCTGAGTACAGGTTTGCAATGAGATATGCATTCACACCCGAATTTTCAATCAAAGGAGGATTTAATTCTTTACGGCAATACATACACATGTTGTCGAATACAACAGCCATTGCACCTACTGATATCTGGAAATTGAGCGATCCAAACATTAAACCGCAGGAAGGAGAACAAGTTTCGGTTGGATTATACAGAAACTTTAAATCAAATACGATTGAAACCTCGGTGGAGGTTTATTACAAACGAATGAGGCACTACCTCGATTATAAGAGCGGTGCAGTATTAGTGATGAATCATCACATCGAAACGGATGTGATCAATACACGTGGGAAAGCCTACGGTGTTGAATTAATGCTAAGAAAGACGGCGGGTAAGCTGAATGGCTGGGTGGGTTATACCTATTCGCGAACTTTTTTAAAACAAGATGACCAGCTTGCCGGTGAAGTTATCAACCACGGTGAGTATTACCCTAGTAATTATGACAAGCCACATGACGTCAATTTCGTTGGTAATTTGAAAATATCTCATCGCTTCAGCATTTCAACGAACATCGTGTACAGTACGGGTCGCCCTATCACCCTTCCTGTGGGGATGTATTATTACTCGGGAGGACAACGAGTCCTCTATTCGGATAGAAATGGCTATCGCATCCCTGATAATTTCCGGATCGATTTTTCTATGAACATTGAAGGAAACCATAAAGTCCATCAAAAAACTCATAATTCGTGGACAATTGGTGCCTACAACCTGACGGCTAGAAAAAATCCTTACTCAGTATATTTTATCAGTGAGAATGGATATATCAAGGGATATAAGCTGTCAATATTTGGTACCATCATCCCGTTCATAAATTTTAATATCAGGTTCTAATGAAGGAAATTCTTTCAGCGACAGTAGTTTTTATAGTGATCATGTTAACGTTTGCCATGTGCAAGCAAGCGTACGAGCCTCCTGCGCAAAGCCATAACATTCGGTTGCTGGTGGTTGAAGGGTTCATTAACGGAGGTCAGGGGCCTACAACGATTTTTTTATCGCGCACCGGCGATCTGCAAGATCAATCGAAAAGATCTGAGCTGGGTGCAAAGGTAAAAGTTGAAGGTGACGATGGCAGCACTTTTCCACTGGCTGACAGCCTGAATGGAAAGTATAGCCTTCCACAACTTTCGCTCAGGAGCAACGTAAAGTACCGGTTGCGCATCATAACTGCAGATGGAAAGGAATATGCATCGGACTACACACCAGTGAGACATACGCCACCCATTGATAGTATCACATGGCAAATGGACGACGGTGGTGTGAGACTGTATGTAAATACGCACGACCCGCAAAGCCTCACCAAGTATTACCAATGGAAATACGAGGAGACATGGGAAATTCACTCAACTTACCGGTCCACATTGAAATATTTACGTGACGCGTCAAATCGGGTAACACAGTTATTGTGGAGATATCCCGACCACGGGTTTGACTCCACCATCTATCAATGCTGGACTTCTTTGAGTTCGACCTCCATCATCCTGGGATCGTCAGAGAACTTAACTGCTGACGTCATCTATCTTCCCGTTCATTATATCGAGCCAGCGTCCGAAAAACTAAGTGTATTATACAGCATCAACCTTAAACAATATGCATTAAGCCAGGATGCATACTTATTTATGCAGAAGATGAAAAAAAATACCGAGCAGGTAGGCACTTTGTTCGATGCGCAACCCTCACAGATTTCTGGCAACTTCAAATGTTTAACCAACCCTGGTGAGTTGGTGATTGGATTTGTTGAGGTGACCGAGGAGCAGACGAAACGAGCTTTTATTTATAACAGCCAGGTTCCCGGCTGGAGTTACAATATGATTTGCATGCAAAAAATAATCGATAACAACCTAGATAGCATAAACAAGTACGCCGCCTTTTTATACCCGACGCTTCCTGACACCTTGGACCCGTTGGGTGGTATAGTGACCTTTTATGTTACAGATAGGGAGTCATGTGTTGATTGCAATACCCGAGGCGTGCATCGAAAACCTGCTTTCTGGCCTTAGAGTGCGGAGCAAAGTGCGAAGAGCGCTTAAATACATTTGTGTTAATGAAAATAAGTTTAGTTAAAAAGAAAGTTTTCAGTTTGTTAATTGGTTTGATAACCATCTTGACGAGTCTGTGTCAAAAAAATTTGGCCGATATCCAAACATCGTTTCGTGAGTACATGAAGTATTCCGTAACCGAAAAAATTTTTGCACACACAGACAAAGATTTTTACCTCGCCGGGGAGATTCTTTGGTTCAAGCTATATGTCGTTAATGCTGACGATAATAAGCCGATGGATGTCAGCAAAGTAGCTTACGTGGAGATTATCGACAGGAATCAGAAACCTGTGCTACAATGCAAGATTGCATTGAAAGATGGAGCAGGCAATGGTTCGATATACTTACCAGTTGCACTTAATTCCGGCGCTTATCAAATCAGGGCATATACAAACTGGATGAAAAATTTTGATGCCGATTTTTATTTTCACAAACAAATTACTATTGTTAATTCACTAAAAAATTTAAACGCTAAATCAAATCAAGCGCGTAACTATGATATACAATTTTTTCCTGAAGGCGGAAATCTCGTAAAGGGTATACCTGGCAAGGTAGCATTCAGAATGGTCGATCAATCAGGGCACGGAATGGATGGCCAGGGCGTCGTCGTTGATAACAACGGCGGCATTGTGGCTGAATTCCGGCCTTTGAAATTCGGCATTGGCAGTTTTAGCTTTAGACCGGTTGGAACAAATCCCTACAAAGCGGTGCTTAAGATTGGGGATACAACCATTACACGTGACTTGCCCAAGGCGATGGATAACGGTTATGTGCTCCGGGTAGATGCGCTGAGCGGATCTCAATTAAAGATCAATGTCACCACCAATATTTTGTCAGCACAAAATGTTTACGTGTTAGTTCACACACGGGACAATGTAAAGCTGGCGGAGAGGCTCACGCTCATGAATGGAACTGGAGAATTTGTCGTCGATAAAAATAAATTCGGAGAGGGAATTTCCCACATCACGGTCTTTGATAGCGATGGAATTCCGCAGTGTGAGCGTTTATTTTTTATTCAGCCCAAGCGACAACTCATCATTCAGCCAATAGTGGCTGAACAGCAGCTAACCTCCCGCAAAAAGGTACGAATAACAGTCAATTCAACGGACGAATCGAAGGCGCCGGTCGCGGCCGACATGTCAGTCTCCGTTTACCGGGTTGATTCACTTCAATCAATTCCGAATGAAACCATCGACAACTATTTTTGGCTTAACTCGGAATTGAAAGGAAATATCGAATCGGCTGGCTACTATTTTTCTGATAAAGGCGCAGAAGTGGAGGGAGCGATTGATAATCTCATGCTGACGCAGGGGTGGAGAAGGTTCACGTGGCAAAACGTTTCGAATCCTTCGAAGCCTGTTTACCAGTTTGTGCCAGAATATAAGGGTCATATTATTTATGGCATTGTGACGAATAATAAAACTGGATTACCTGCACCTAATGTTGTGGCTTACGTTTCGGTTCCAGGTTCGCGAGTACAATTATATACGGCAAGAAGTGATTCAATGGGCAACGTTCGATTCTACACCGGGGACTTTTATGGCCCTAACGAGATCGTTTTGCAGGCCCCGGGTACAGAAGACACGACATATAAATTGCAATTGCTAAGCGCCTTTTCGGATAAATTCTCATCTGAAAATCTCCCGTCGTTGCAACTCGAAGAAAGAGTAAGGAATTTGCTTTCAGAATATAATGTCAGTACGCAAGTGCAGAATAATTTTAGCGGGGAAAACTTGAAGCACTTCTTCGCTCCCTCCATTGACACTGCGTCGTTTTTCGGTAAGCCCAATGCGCAATATCTTTTAGATAACTACACGCGTTTCTCCACTATGGAGGAAGTGCTGAGGGAATATGTTTATGAAGTGCAGGTTCGAAGGCAGAAGGATAATTTCCGACTGATTGTGTTAGATGCAGATAACCGGATATTTCTTGATAATCCACTCACCCTTTTCAACGGTGTTCCTGTTTTTGATTCCAACAAAATCGTAAGGTATGATCCGCTCAGTGTCAGAAAGATCGAAGTAATCAACCGAAGATATTTTTATGGCCCTTCAATATTTAATGGCATTGTGAACTTCATAACCTACTCTCCTGATCCAAACATGTTAGCCGATCTTAGCCCAATGATTATGGAGTATGAAGGTCTGCAATACGAAAGAGAATTTTATTCGCCGGTTTATGAGACTCAAGAGCAAATCTCAAGTCGGCTGCCAGATTTTAGAAATGTACTGTACTGGTCGCCAAATGTGCGGACAGACACTCAGGGCAAAACGGAATTTAATTTCTTTACCTCTGATCTAAAAGGGAAGTATGTCGCGATAATCGAAGGTATTGACAGTATTGGAAGGGCAGGCGAGAAATCGGTATTTTTTGAGGTTAAATGATTTATAATAGCACCGCATAGAAAAGTTGAGTGGAGAGCGACGGCGCGTAGAGCGATCGACTCTCCATTCTATTGATCCTCGCGCAATAATCTTAATTCCCTCAAGCGTCTAATAGGGTTGCAATATTGAACTTTGACATCTTCATAAATGCATCGACAACCCTGGGAGCCTTGTCTGGATTAGTCATTAATTTACCCAGGATTGAAGGCACAATTTGCCAGGACACTCCAAACTTGTCGTCAAGCCACCCGCATTTGTCATATCTGCCACCTTCGCCTAATTTATCCCAGTAGTGGTCTATTTCTTGTTGCGTCTCGCATTCAATTACAAAGGAAGTCGCAGGTGTGAACTTGTACGTTGGTCCCCCGTTTAGTCCCATGAATTTGGTGCCATTTAGTTCAAATTGAACTACCATAGGGCTTTCGGAAACAATTTTAGAATTCTTAAAAATCGAGCAATAAAAATTTGCTGCGGCCTTGGCTTGTCCGTCAAACCATAAGCATGGATAGATTTGCTTTGTCATCGTTGTTCAATTTATTTAAGACCCAAAAATAGAGCGGACACTTGAACTAAAATAGAACAAACCCGACAATCTCATTTTATGCACCGTAGCTCAGAAATTCTTTCGGGGTAATGTCTGTGAATTCTTTGAACGCCCTGATATAGTGGCTCTGGTCTGTATAGCCATTTTCAAAGGCTATGTCTGACAATTTGTGATATTCTTTTCTGAGTAATTGATAAAATGCTGAATTAAATTGATGGATTCGCCTGAATTGATTAGGAGCGACTCCAACTTTGGCTTCGAAATTCCGCTGAAATGTTCTTTCTGTTATCCTCATTTCCTTTTGGAGGGAAACCAGGATTTCCTTGGATGGATTGGCAGCTATTTTTGTTGTGGCATATTTTATTATGGCACAATCCGGTTTTGAGTTGGCTATCAAACGTGACACAAAATCATCTAATAAGACAATCATTGTCTCGATGGAGTCAGCATTTAATAATTTTTCCTGGAGCTCAGTTATACCATTCAAGCCCAATAATTTCAAGTCCACGGGCCGATCTGTTAGCTCCTGCGCCGCCACATTAAAAAGTGAAAGCAATGAATAAGGCTTAAAGAAGTATGCTATTAGTATAAAGCCTTTCGTTAAGCTTAACGTCTTTGGCATTACAGTCTGTCCGAATAGTGTCAGATAATCCCCGACAGATTTTTCCATCGTACCCCTTTCTGAAGTAAAAAGCAAGGTCGGTACGCCATTAGCGTAAAGGGGCAAATTAAAATCTGTTGTAAGGTGATTGCACTCAATGATGAGTATCCTGTCAATATAACTGGCAATCCTGGCACCTGGTATTAGGTTTCTGCTCTCCATGTCTCAGGATTCACAATTTACAAAATTTGAAATTCTGTGTTGAAGACCATGGATGAAAAATTGCGATGACTGGGCATAGAAATCCATCGTCGTCTCCCTGTCACAAATACTACTTGTTTACTGTGTTTTTTAAAACCAGGAATGGCGGTAGCTGCTTTGTGTTTGAAGTAAATTCTGAGCCAAAGGCAAAGTTGCCTAATACCAGGTCTATTTTACCGTCGCCATTAATATCACCTGCATCCATGGTGAGCCAGCGTCCTGACCTGGCTTCAGGAAAACTGTATGGCACGAAATTAAAATTGCCCTCATTTTGTAAATAAACAAATCCTTCCTCAGGTTGATGTGAGTCCGGAAAAAATGAGATCGTTGCGATATCCAGATCCCCGTCACCATCATAATCTCTCGCTATCGCCTTGTAACATCCATGGATTGGAAAAAAATATTTCTGAGTGAACTGGTAAGATTTATCATTTAAGAAAACGTACACGCCATGGTAGGGCTTTAACACGGGAGAATAGTCAGCATTGTCACCGCAGGTGTAAACAATATCCGGATATCCATCCTTGTTAAAATCGTCAAATTCGAAGTATGACGACCCCCATACGGAGGGAAAACGCAGAATCGGCTTCGTTTCGAAATTTCCATTGCCCTTGTTCGTAAATAAATAAATGCCTTCATCGCCCTGTGCGAATAATACCCAAAGGTCAGGTCTGCCGTCGTGATTATAATCATCAACATAAGCTTTGATAGCTCCCGGTGTTTCTCTCAATACATGCCTGGTAAATTTGTTGCCTAAATTTTCCATCCAGGATAGCGCCCCCGTAGCATTTCCGAATTCACATACTACATAGTCTTTCTTACCGTCATTGTTTAAATCGACCGCAGTAAATTGCACAGGTCTTCTCAGTTGATCAAACAAAGGAGTGGAGTCTGCCGTCATTTTACCAGCGCGATTCATATTTATGAGTTGACCCCTGCCAAACCTTCCATTGTTTGGATTCAGAATCCCAATGTTGCAGGCGAGCATTTGATTTTGAGAAAAATCAATGTCGACAATCGGACCGTTACTACTTACCGAATCTTTGGCTTCCAACTGCCTGTCCAGGAAATAAATTTTTTTCCTGGAAGCATCGCTAGTGATCAATGAGTACAATGAGTCTGTACGAATCTTTACAAAGGTGGTAATAGGATTTTCATAATTAAGGCTGGGGTACTGAACGGTAAAATGCGGCAGACCCAATTTAATAGTTTGCTTCCTGTCTTGTTTTGGTAAACTGTCGGGTGAAGTGGCCACGTAATAATCAATAATGTTCTGCCATTCGCTCAAAGTGAGCACCGGTTGTGGCGGATAGAAATTCGAATCCAGGTTCTTATCAAATCGGTATGAAGGATAACTTTCAAAACCAAATTGAAAAATCCCAAGTCTCGGTCCCATGTTTGGCAGTACTCCTTTTTCCCAACTCCTGGTATCCAGCAGCGAGGGATCTGGTAGCAGATGACAAGATTGGCAATACTTAATTGCTAAATTTTCTCCAGTTTTTATGCTTGATAAGGAGACGTCTTTATGTGAAACATTTCTGTGATAGTTTTTGCAGGATAAAAAAAACCGGAAGCATAACAATCCGACAAAGAAAAAAATGAGAACGCGTTTTATAGTAATTAATTTGAAATGGTTGAACAATTACAAATTGCCTTTGCGAATGTTGCCCTTGAAATCCTTTATTTCAACTGATCTGACTGCACTGTTAACATGAAGAAAGGGAGCAGACTGCGAAAGAAAAGAATTGCCAAAATAAACTTCCTGTTTTCTTTTTCTTCCGTCATTGAGCGTCACAGAAATGGTTTTATCCGTTGACTGCAATGGAATCAGTCGCTCTTGTCCGTGACTCCTACCATCGAATATTTTCAATACTCCTTTGTTTTGGGAGGCAGCTAACAGAATTTTATTGCTAACACCCCGGAGTTGTATCAGCGCCTTCGCGTCACCAGGAACAAAAAATCCTGACTCCAGTATTGTTTGGGATCTGAAATTCCCATTTCCATCGCCGAGCAAAACAAGACCGTTCATTGCATCATACATGCCGTCGAAAACCTCATTACCATAATCATTCCCGCAAATGGCCACATCCAGGTTGCCGTCACCATTGAAATCATCGACAACCATTCCGTTAATGGGCGCCATTTGTGCGTCGTTTGGCAAGGGTTTTAATTCAAACTTGCCGTTACCATTATTTTTCAAAAAACAACTTTGCAAGTTATTGGCACGCAAAATCAATGCTCCTTTCATTTCATTATCGGGAAAAATCTGGTGCACATCAGCGTTCGCAAATTCCTTATACGTCAGGAATTTTTTTCGCACAGAAGGCAATTGACCCACAATATCGTCCCGGTTCAGCGCCGTGTATTCTTTCTTCACCCCTTTCTTATCCTTCAAATAAAGTGTGACAATGGCATCCACGCTGCCATTATTATCAAAATCCTTTGCATACACGCTTATCGGTTCCGTCTCACTCGCCCGAAAAAAGGAATTTTGTCCAAGATTACCAACAATGTAATCAATGTCCCCATCATTATCAAAATCGCCGGCAATGACACTATTCCACCAACCCGTTTGACTGCTAACTCCTGATTGCTGTGTTACATTTTCAAATTTGCCATGATTATTCTTAAGAAAAGTGATGGGCATCCATTCACCCACAACAATCACGTCGGTCCAGCCATCATTATCAAAGTCAGTCCAGGTAGCGTCGCAGACCATTCCAATGTTTATTAGTGCAGGAGCGACATCTGCCGTGACATTGGTAAATTTTATATACCCATTTTTGGAATCATTTCTGTAAATGAAAGAGCTTACGGGCATTGGGTATTTACCTGGCAAACACCTGCCGCCAATGAAAAGATCAAGATCACCGTCATTATCATAGTCAACCGCCTTAACGCAACTCTTACTGGTGTTATTATCGGGCAGCGCAGAAGAGTCTATTGAAAAATTTCCTTTTCCATCGTTTACCAAAAGATGATCCTGGTAATTTATAGCTCCCGTCGGAAATTCATTACTCCCACTTGCACAGAAAAGATCGTTATCACCGTCGCCATCTGCATCAAACAGGAGCAACCCCATGTCTTCCCATTTCCTGTCCTCCTTGGCGCCGCCAGGCATGTCTGTAGTGATGAATTTTCCGTTCGGTTGCTGGAGCAACAATTTGCCGGGAAAATTTGCGGATCCGCCGACGCAAATATCATCAAGCCCATTGCCATCGATATCGCCGGCTGCCAGGCCCGGTCCATACTGTGATAATTTGTGCGGAATTAGTCTTTCTCTATCAAAGTCAATATAATCTGTTTCCTGGTGAATGTAATTAATAGCTGTTGAGGTCGTGACCTCGGTAAACAAGGTGTTGTTGGCGACACCAGGGGTGCCGCGGGTGTCAGGAATTTTTGCGTCCCGTGTATCAACGGTCAAGACCTGATTTGCTTTTACATTCTTCAATACTTGCTTTTTGTCCTCTGGCCACCGTATGATCACTGAATCGATTATACCCACATTGCCCAGGCCAAAAAAGGCACCAGCTTGCATAGTGGACAGATAACCGCGATAGGGAGAATTCTCGTAAGCCTGCTTTTGATCTTTGTTATAGTATATCTGTGCCCAGGCTCCCAAGCCATTTACATTATGCTTGTCACCCTTAAATTTTATCATCAAATAATTTGCTGAGATTTTATCTTTTCTATTGGTTGTGTTTTCGTACACAAAGGCCTCGTCATTGATGTTGTTTATGACCATATCCATGTCTCCGTCATTGTCTAGATCCGCATACACGGCGCCGTTGGAAAATGACGGAACAGCCAACCCCCACTTACCAGTAACATCCTCAAATTTCAGGTTGCCGCCATTATGAAACGCATAATTGTGAAGCTTAACCTTTGGAATCTGGCTCAATAAATAATTCGGGGTTACCAGGCCCGGATTCTCCTGACGGAAAGAAATAAAATCATGGTCCGTTACGTCACGTGGAAACCCATTTGTTACAATAATATCCCTGAAGCCATCATTATCGAAATCAGTAACAAGCGGTGTCCAACTCCAATCAGTTTCAGCAACTCCTGAAAAAAAACTAATATCACTAAATACAGGATCGCCTATGGAATCATTTACACGCATTGAGTTACCCTGGTTCAACTGGAGAGTATTCCTCACATATTGATGTTGATAGCCAAACCTACCCATGTTCTGTTCGTTCTGATAATTTCCGCTACTTAGCATCGTTTTCTTTCTATAGTTGTCTTCGGGATTCATATCCAATTCCACTACATCAACCAGGCCATCATTATTGATGTCAATCACATCCTGACCCATTGCATTCAGGGATGTATGTTTGAAATATTGTGCCGCCCTGTTACTAAAAGTCCCGTTGTGATTATTTATATAAAGAATGTTGTTTGAGAAAAAATCATCGGCTACGTAAATATCTTTCCATCCATCGCCATTGATGTCGCAGATGGTGGCGGAATGACCATAACCGTCATATTTAATCCCCGCTGCGTCAGAAACGTCATGAAAAACCGCATGTCCCAATACAGAATCCATATCGTTGCGAAATAATCGCCCTCTACTGGCTGCAGTGTTGGTATTTTCATAGCGGCGCGAAAAGACAGATGAATTGTACCCGTTCGAGGCCTCATTAACTGTTAGGTACATGTCTAAGTCTCCATCTTTGTCGTAATCGAAAAAACTCGCCATGGTAGATTGCACGTGAATATCCAGGCCATACTCTGCAGCCATATCTTTGAAATGTGGAATTCCATCTTTACCGACTCCTTCATTTACATATAAAATATTTCTCCTCCTGAGGGAATCCTTGTAGATGGTGCAGCATACATAAATATCGGGCAGGCCGTCACTATTGATGTCCACCACAGAAACGCCCCTTGCCCACCTCACCTGGCCGCTTACGCCCGCTTTATCAGTTATATCTTCGAATGAAAAGTTGCCTTTGTTAATATAAAGCTTACAGGGTACCATGTTACCCGTAAAATAAATATCCTGCAGTCCGTCATTATTAAAATCCCCGATACCTACTCCGCCACCATTGTAAATATTAACAACATTCATGGGGTTGATCGAATCGGTCTCAATAATCTGATTATTGAAATGGATGCCTGAATGAGATGAAGAGATTTTTTTGAATAAAGTCTGTTGACGACAAGAAATAAACAAAATCGAAAAACAAGCAACCAGGGATGGAAATAATTTCATACAAACTCTTGTCATGAGAATGCGTAAATGTAACGGATAGCTCTTATTAAAAAAGGCTTTCCTAAATAAGAAAGCCTTTTTATGAATTTCTTGAGGATGCTAGTAGCCCGGATTTTGAGTTAAATTAGGATTCGCGGCCCTGGCGCTTTGTGGGATTGGCAAAAGCGTCCAGTTCGCGGTTATAGCAGTATTATACAAACCATGCTTCTTGCCGTCATTCGTTGGACCCGGTGCGGGGTTAGGAACAGGATCATAACTTCCCGCCACTCCTCCATTAGCTTTGTTTATGAAATCGATACATGTCTGTGTGCCTGCCCTCAGTAAATTGAAGAAAGTTGAATACTCACCAGTTAATTCGTGCCTGTATTCACTTAGCACCATTTGTAAAGGATCAGTGATTGGCACTCCTTGCGTGCCGTTATAATTGGCGCTGTCCTGCATAACGGCAGGTGCTGTTCCTCCCCATGCCCTGTCTCTCACTAATTTCAAATCAGCCATGGCTCCCGCTACATCATTGGTACGAACTTTACACTCAGCTCTGCTGAGTATAACTTCCGCATATCGCATCAGTATCTGATTTTGGTCGCCAAAAATGTGGCCTTTACCGTCGGGACCGTTGTAATTGCCCGTAAGATTTGGATCTCTCCACTTTTTTGCGCAAACATATCCTGTACGACCTTTGTCGTCTCCATACCATGGCCTGGTTAAAGTTCCAACAGTATTTAAGATGGAGCCGTCATCCGCCTTATATATTGGATTGTTTGCGGCAAATCCTGCTGTTACAGGAGGATAGCCTTTTATCCCACCCCACTTGGCAATGATTCCCGGACTAAGGATCGGATCGCCAGGACCCACGATCGTGAGTAATTTGCGTTTGTCTCCAGACTGATAAGAATTCCACAATGCGGGATTGCCATAGTCATAACCTTGCTGAGTTATTTCGTTTGGCCAGCTAAAGCTGTCTATCCAGCCAAGCTCGGCTCCTGGCGGTTGCCAGCTTCCACCCCAATCCTGCGGATCGCCCGATTTGAGGAAAAACTGAATTTCGAAAATCGACTCATCACTATTCTGATGATCATACTCATTTACATCGACAAAGTTTGGTAATAAATGGTAGTTACTTGTCAGCTCGGCATTATTAAAAGCAGCTAAGGCACCTGCATAATCTTTTAGCCACATACGGGCCGCTCCATCATAAGCATAAGCAGCACCCTTTGTTGCTCTTCCTAAATCGGCGGTTGATAACGCTTTTTTTGACCATAATAATGTTTCTGCCTGCGTCATGTCCAGCACCACCTGCCTAAACACTGAATCTCTCGAAGACCTTTCAGTCAGACCATTGGATCCTGTCTGTAGTTCAAGAGGTACACCTCCATAACAAGCAGCCAAATAATAATACATTGTCCCACGCAGGAAGTATGCTTCACCAGCGAGGCGATCTGCTAATGCCGCGTCAACGACCCCGTTTGCCTTTGCTTTGGCAATTACGGGTAAAGCATAATTAGCTCTTGCTATTCCAATGTAAAATTGATTCCATAGAGTATTTAGCCCGACGAAAGTAGCAGGAATCTGGTAGTTATTCCAAAATACATCAGCACCCCAGTTAAAGAAATCGTGTGTACCGAAATTAGCCCTATACCAGATACATTTCTTAAGCAGATCACTATTCTGGTACGTATCATAGATAGCATTAGTCGCCGCAATTACGTTCTCCCGGCTAGTCGCGACAGCATCAGCCGGAAGTCCAAATGTATTGGTTTGGTTTAAAAAGCTTTTTTTACATGCCAGCACAATGACTGCGCAAATAAAAGCTGTTACGCTGATGATGATGAATATTTTGATTCTTTTCATATAGCTGAAATTTTCACCTTATTTAGAATGTTACATTTAATCCAACAGTAAAATATTTGGATGATGGGTAGGTTCCATTGTCAACGCCATTTTGAGTAGCACTACCTCCCTGCATTCCAATTTCCGGATCAAGCCCGCTATAGCTGGTAATGGTGAACAGATTTTGCGCTGATACGTATACTCGAAATTTCGAAATGGAGTACCGATTCAAAAAACTTGATGGCAGTGTATAGCCGATGGAAAGATTTTTCAACTTTACAAAGCTTCCATCTTCTATCCACACACTGGACGGGACATTGTTAAGCGAGCTGTTATCACCGCCGTTAGCAAGTGCCCGTGCGTATCTGTCAGAGGGATTGCTAGGTGTCCAGTGATTCTCAAAATACGTCTGACTTACATTATCAGCACCCTCTGAACCCCTTTTTGCGAAACTTTCCAGGTTACTTTCAACATAGTTCAATATTTTGTTTCCCTGAGAACCATAAAAGTATAGATTGAAGTCCCAGGCTTTGTAAAATCCATCAAAATTCAGCCCACCAAAAAATTTGGGCTGAGGATTTCCTATGGGCAGTCTGTCCTCCGCATCAACCTTCTTGTCTCCGTTGATGTCCGCAAAAATGCGATCGCCGGGCCTGGCCACCGTGCCGGGACGATAGATGCCACCGGGAGCGCTTCCATTCAAATCATCAATCTGTTTTTGGGATTGATAAATACCGATTGCTTTATAACCATAAAACTCTCCTACGGGACGGCCAACATACGAACGGGTAAATTCATCCCATCCCTGGAAGCCATTTAGAACCAGCCCTCCGAGATTTAGCACATAACTGGTTCCTGATGCGATACTGGTCAGTTCATTTTTAATGGTCGTGTACGTAAGGCCAATAGCGTATTGAAAATCCTTGCCGGATCCTCCTCGGTAATTGGCAGCAAGCTCGAAACCTTTGTTCCTCATGCTTCCTACATTTCTCGTTAACACCAGGAATCCGGTTTGAGCGGGGGCTGTAAGACTTAAGAGGAAATCCTTTGACTCGCGATTAAACCAATCCGCGGTAAAGGTTAAAGCACCATTCAGAAATGCTGCATCTAGTCCTATATCAGTCTGCTTATCGGTTTCCCATTTTAGGTTTGGATTAGACGGCTGACTTGGCGCTACGCCATTTTGGTAAATTTTGTTGAATGGATAACCGAGGTTATCAGCTCCTCCGCCATTTACGTTGGACTGGAACGGGCCTCCGTAAAGCGCCTGGTATTGAAACAATCCGATTGGTATTTCATTGCCCACCTCGCCGTAACCGCCTCTAAGCTTCAGGTCATAAAGCCAGCTAACACCTTTCAAAAATGATTCATTTTTTATTCGCCATGCAACAGCGCCCGAGGGGAATGTGCCATATTTATGTCCCGTGTCAAATTTTGACGATCCGTCTCTTCTAATCGTACCTGTTATCATGTATTTGTCTTCGTATTGGTAGGCCACTCTTGCAAATGTCGACGACAAGGTGTAGATGTTTTGACCATTTCCTGTGTTTCTGCCAGGAATATTCCGATCAAGCACCAGATTACTGACAGAAGATAAATCCCTCGTACGATTGGTGGCCGGGATGCCACCACCTCCCATACCGTTCCATGTATTTTTCTGAGCGGAAATGCCACCCACAAAATTGATCGTGTGTGAGCCGAAAGTTTTATCATAAGCCAGGGTATTCTCCCATACCCATTCGAATGTGCGGTTTATTGTCTGGTGGTAATTTGCTGGCGTTGTAACACTGCCGGGGTATTGCACGGCAGCCCTATTATCTGACGGCTGAAGATAAAAGCCTGAGTAATTATTAACATTTGCCCCAAGGTTCGTTTTAAATTTAAGGCCATCGTAAAGAGTAAATTCCAAAAAAGACGTACCCAAAATGTAATTGGTAATGTTTTGATATTGGTTAGTCTCAATGCTGTAGACCGGATTATTAAACTTGTTAACCTGAGGGTTTATGGGATTATAGAAACCATAATTACCGTTCCCATCCTTAATTTGATAAGTAAGTCTGCTCCCACTATCCAATGTGGGAGGATTGATGGCTAGTTGAAACAGATTACCTGTCCCAAAAGGATTGTTTTGGTCTTGGTAGGAATATTTGACACTCGTTGATGATCTAAGCCATTTGGTCGCCTGGTAGTCAAGGTTAACATTAAGGCTATACCTCTTGAAATAAGAACCTAAGACAATACCTTTTTGATCGTAGTAACCAAACGACATTGCAGTTTGAACTTTATCGCTTCCACCTCGAATGCCAATCGTATAACTTTGTGTCACGCCGTTCCTGTAAACCGCATCCTGCCAGTCTACACTGTGAAGTGCACTGGGCGTATGCCAAAGAGCTGGTGGATGGTAAGTATGGGTTGAATCCGCGGCTTCAACTTCATTGGAAAGGGTAGCAAATTTCTGCGCATCCAGTAAATCATATTGTTTGGGCTTGCTCTGGGAGGAAACGAACATATCCAGGGACACCTGTACTTTGCTTTTGATTCCCTTTTTGGTAGTGATTATTATTACTCCGTTAGCGGCGCGGATACCATAAATCGCCGTTGCTGATGCATCTTTCAATACATCGATCGTCGCAATATCATTAGGGTTAATATTATTTATGCCTCCCGTTGTGGGGTAGCCGTCCACCACATACAAGGGCGAGTTACCGCCGGGAGCGAGACTACCAACTCCTCTTATCAGCACGCTTACATTTCCGCCTGGAGCAGCATCGTTGTTGGTTACTTGTACCCCAGCTGCTCTTCCCTGCAGGGCCTGATCCAAAGTAGTAACGGGAACTTTTTCGATTTGTGCCGCAGATACGGAACTAATGGAGCCTGTTACATCTTTGCGTTTTTGAGTACCATATCCAATAACAACAACTTCGCTTAAGCCCGTGGTGCTTGTTGCTAATGAAACAGAGATCCCCTCGGGGTTTGCACCAATAGCGATCTCGCGCGTTTCATAGCCGATCGAAGAGACGATCAAGGTCGTTTCATTTGAGGGAACCATGAGGGAGAAGGCCCCGCGCGCATCAGTTACCGAAGCCACTCCGCTTGCTTTTGCTGTAACGGTAGCGGCTTCAACAGGCTGACCATTTGGACTGGTAACCTGACCCGCGACCCTTTTCTGCTGAGAAAGAGCCGAAAGAGAGAGGAAGGAAACGAGGGCAATACAAATAAACTTTCTTTCAGCGAGTGTGAAACACGGAAAATTTCTCATAAGCTAATATTAAATTATCAAAAAATATATATCAAGATTTACAGCTTTGGTCTGAACCGGTCTTCGTTTTTTCTACTCTAAAGAAAGGGCACTAAATCCAGTGCCCTTTTTTTTAAAACTAACGATTGCTATATGAGACAAACTGCTTTTGAAATCAGTTCAACGTTGCTCACCTCACTCACCGTAAACTGCGCAACTCCGCCAAGAAAGTTATTTTTTATATGTATGCAGCCAGGTTTAATTTTCATCAATAAAGCTTTAGAGCTGACGGACCCAATGGATCTATGCTGACTTCAAAATGGAAATGGAATTAAGAATCAGATTGCGTGGAATCCCCGTGCGAGAACGCGTCAATTCTTCATTGGAGCGAATTCTCATCACATCGTTGTTTCGTTATAGCAAATCGTTATCTGTTATCCCCCCTAAATTTAGATTGATCCCATTTAAATCAATGATACTTTTTTATCTTTTTAGCAGCATTTTTTACATTAAATGTCATTGTGACAATAATTTAGGTGGGGTGATGGCCGAGCTGGAGAAAGGATTTTGATTGGGCGCTGGGATGAGATAGAAATAGCTTACCGGAGTGTTAGAGCGATTTTTTTGTCAATGTCGAACGTCAGAAATAACCTAAAGGTTTATCATTCTTGTTTGGCCTTTATTATTCGTCACCTGTATTGACACAATCTTGTCATTCACATTCAGGAACCGACGCGATTGTGATAGAAAAGAATTTCCAAAATAGATTTCCTCTTTTCTTTTCTTTCCGTTTGCCAGCGTAATGATAACCGTTTTGTCAGATTCGCCTAAAGGAATTAATTTTTGAGTTGCCGCGTTACGTTTAAATATTTTCAATGGGCCCCTGTTTTGCGATGCGGCCAACAGGTAGGAACTATCGGCACCTCTCAACTTAATTAATGCTTTGCCATCGCCCGAAATAAAAATACCCGATTGCAATATTGTTTCTGGCTTGAA
>AR_comb_assmDRAFT_10038743_pt1 | contig 17867 bp, 13 predicted proteins | sample ArasoioldDNA_FD_10543 | JGI IMG/M metagenome (IMG submission 10543) | reverse complement strand
CAGGTCCACGGCTGCTGGCAGATCTCCTTGAGCGTATAAAAATAGCCTCGCTGCTTTTGCTCGGCTTCTGTCCTGTCAAAAAGCTGCGCGGCTTTTCTTTGCTTTGCGGCCAGTGAGCGCTGCCACTCAATTTGTGTCACTACAGAACTCGGGTCCATGCCGTCCTTTTGCGGTGTTTGCTGCCCAAATCGCCGAATCAGTTTCTTGGCCGTAGTTCGGGCGTCGCTATGTCGAGCAGAAGGTCTTCGCTCGTAAGCGCGCCATGCCAGACGCCACCTCCAAACGTCGTAATGTACACTTTGCGTTCATCTTCCGGATCCGGAATCACGCGATATCCCCACTTGAAGTTAAAACCCGGAATCCGCTGCCAGTGCTCACCCCGATCGGTCGATCGCCATGCGGAAGATTCAAAGCCGGCCGCATACAAAATCCTGGAGTCCCGCGGATCGATCGTCACGTCATACACATGGCGGTCGCGATCCAGAACCTGGCGCCAGGTCTTACCGCCGTCTTCTGACAGGAAGACCCCGCCTCCGTCCCCGTGTTGGCCGGTGGCGCGCGCCCAAGTCGCGAGATACAGGCGACGGGTGTCCTGCGCATCGATGGCCAGGCCATTTGGCGCATTTACCCCTTGCGGCAGGGTCATCGGGCTCCAATGCTCAGCGCCGTCATCCGACCGATAGATGGCCCCATCACCATTCGTTCCGATGCTGCCATCCTCCGAGCGTCGAGCGACCAGCAAATACAGCATTCCTTTGTTATCTCGAACCATGCGCCAAGCAAACGGGTCTTTCTGCAAGATTCCTGTGTTCTTCAATTGCCAGCTCTTTCCACCGTCCCCACTCTTGTAAACGCCGCGACCAAAACCCGTCACATAGAGAACGCGTGCGTCGGCCGGACTTGCCGGATCTACCAGAATATGGGTGGCCGCGGTCTGTTCCATTCCATCGTTCGATTTGACCCACGTTCTGCCACCATCCTGGCTTATGCAAACACCACCCTGGTATTTTGCAGTTCCCCCATGGCGCCACATCTTCGGCCTTGGCAGGTCGTGCGTCCCGCTATTCACGCTCCAAACTCTGCCTTTCACATCGGGATCAAACGCGATCCAATAAGTCGTGTTCACCCAGCCTTTCGGCACGCCGTTTGTCGAACTAATCCAAGACTTGCCGTCGTCTTCGCTCCGGAAGAGGCCAATATCCGTGGTTGTAATAAACTGCCGTTTGTGGTCGAAAGGGTCGAAGTGGTAGCCGTACGCGTTCGTCACGTCGAGACCGGTGCTGGTCCAGCCGCCCCGATCGACTCTTTTCGAGTACACCGCAACCCAGGTAGCGCCGCCGTCCGTCGTCCGCATTGCTCGACCCAGATCGGTGCCATAGCTCACGTTCGGATCTTGTTCTGCGACGGTTAAAGCCAAAGGATTCTCACCCCAGTCCGATCCGAATCGCTCGGTGATCCATGCGTCACGAACATTGGCTGCGGGCTTGCCCGCCATGTTGCTGTCCTCTTTCCAAACGGGCTGCCACGTTCTACCCGCATCGGTGGTCTTTGCCACTCCCATGTACCTCACGCCGCCTTCTTGCAGATCTCGATAGGAGACATAGGCAATGTCCGGCTTCCGTAAGCTCGTTGCGATCGCGCGGGCCTTTATTGCGCCCGCTCCTAAGGCAACTTTTCGCCAATTCCTCCCGGCGTCGTCTGAAACAAAGGCGGACTCATCCCCGACCGCATACAAGATCGCTTTCCCGTCCGCAGAAAATCCCGCGGATACGTCGGGCAGACTCTTCGCCGGAGGCATAGGAAGTACTTGCAGCTCTCCAGAGCCGTGCTTCTCCGCAAGAAAATGCAAACCTGCAATAACCAGGGTGCGATCTTTAGCGGGAGAATAGGGATTGACCCAAATCCTGGTCGCAAAATCCGGCAAGTCACCCAGCTTATTCCAGGAATCGCCCGCGTCGTGAGACACGAAAATCGCAAAAGCCCCTTTTTTCCGGTTCCCGGTGGTCACATAGAACCTGCTGGAATCCTCTGGATCAATGGCCATGGCGCTAATGGTTCCCAACGGATCGGGATCGGCGAGAATCTCTTCATCGGAATGGTCTGAATTCATGCGAACGCCCTGCACGGCAGATCGCTTGGGATAGATGAGATTCCAGGTATCTCCGTTATCGGAACTGCGCCACAATCCAGTCGCCTGGGCGTAAATTACGTTCTTGTTTTGCGGGTCAAATACGAAAAACTCGACGACGCCACGCAAATTGAACATCCGCCAGGACTTTCCGCCGTCGTGGCTTATGTAAGCCCCGGTCATGTCGCAGCTCACGAGAATGGTCTCAGTATCGTGGGGGCTGACAGTCGGATGGAACATCGCTCCTCCGCCGCCCGGACCTACCACGGTGAATCCGCCTGGACGGTCCGTGCTGCCGCCCAGCATCAGAGCTGCCAGGAGCACATAAACCCAGGCGAACACCATTCGTTACTTTCCTTTGCTTTCTTTATACTTTCTTCGCCTTTCTTTTTGACAGAAAGATGGCTGTTTGTCAACGCTCCTGAGTATTTCCGTTAGCGGCTTCCTGACCGCGGCGTCAGGCCAAGCAGGCGCTCGGCATTCTCGTAATAGACCTTCCGGAGAATGTTCTCGGGCAACCCAACTCCATAGATTCGCCAGCGCCCCTGAGGAGGAACAGGCGCCGGCGCATAATCGAAATACTCATCCTCGGTTTCCAGAAACCGGTAGTAGATTTCGTACAATGCGTCGCCAAAAATCTGTTGTGGCGTGTCCGTTCCGTTGGGGACGGCGTCGGTTCCGAAGACAATTCGGTCCTGATATCGATCAAAGAATCTCCTGGACATCCGCGGCTGACGGCCGAGTTCGCCAATCCTCGCTCCCAATTCGACGCTGGTGTTGGGAAAGCGGTCGAGGCATTCGCTCACGTACGGAAGATTCTCCGCATCGTTTCCCACGTGCAACAGGATGAACTGAGTCTTCCGATGACGCGCCAGCACCCGGTTCCGTGCTTCCAAAAGTTCGGCATTGCTCGGAAAGTCTTTTCCATGGAACGACCAGTCTGGATGATTGTTCAGCTCCTCGAACCTCTCGTTGAACCGGTCGGTCGTCAAGAAGAATGCCTCAGGATCAGAAACATGTATGGCAACGGGCATCTCCAGCGCGCCGCAGGCTTCCCACAGGGAATCGAAGCGCCGATCATCAATCTTTACCAGCGGACCTTCCGTAACCCTCTCCCGCAGATAGAGACCCAGCGTCTTCAGCACCTTAACTCCGCGTGCTCCCGCCCTCTTTGCGCTCTCGATGGCATCGGCTTGGATTTTTTCGTAGCCGGGGCGGTCGGTTTGTTCCCACAGCGGTTCGGTGAAGGTTACGAATCGGTCCGGGTGCGGTTTTTGGAATTTCTCAATCGCTTCGTCCAATCCGTGGCCCGAACTTCCCGTGAGATTCACCATGATTCTGATGTTCTTACGGTCCATGACCGGCAACACTGCCTCGGGCGTAGCCAGGAACTCCAACTTCTCGCCGAGCCCCACGCCGTTCCGAGACTGGGCCCGGAATGATAAGTGGGTGTGAACGTCAATCACCGGATAGCGTGCGCGCGAAAGCTTCGTTTCCGGAACGTGCAACATGCTCTTCGGCTGAAACTCTGCGAGGTCCAACTTCATCTTCCCCGCGCCTTGCGGCGACCGAACTTGTCCGTAACCCGGCGCGCCATCGGTCCATGCGCCGGCTGCGATTGCCCCTCCCACGCTCCCGAGCCATTGCCTTCGATTTATTCCGCTCACGTCGCGCCCTCCTGAAATAGGCTTTCACTTCCCTTTGCCTTCTTTCTATATCGTTTACTTTCGACTGTCAAAGTGGCATAAGGATTGTGCAGCGATGCCCTGGACCATTTGACCGGCCTAAATCGTGTACCGCAAGGAGATACCAGGTGGCTCAGCGGTGTTGGCTACTCGCCCTCGCGCTTGCGTCCGTGTCGGTACCCCTAAAATTAACGACTGCTCAAACTTCGACGGCATATACAGGCGACGTGAAACTAGAAGCAAAACGAGCAGCGGCCGACTTTACACCCGATGGAAACCTAGGCAAGAAATTCTGGAAACATGCCAATTGGGTGGAGTTCAGCCACAACATGTCTGGCAAGGGGAACTACCCTGAACAAGCTACGCGGATCGCGTCGCTTTGGACCGACACGTACATCTATTTCGCATTTTCCTGCAGATACAACACCTTGAATGTGTTCGAAGGAGAAGACACCTCAAAAGAACGATGGGAATTGTGGAACCGCGACGTGGCTGAAATTTTCCTGAACCCGCAGCCAGAGCGGCAATTGCACTACTACGAGTTCGAAGTCGCGCCCAACAATCAGTGGATCGATCTAGAAATCACGCGGGGCGAAAAGCCCAATCATAATTCATCCTGGAACTCGGGTTTCGAACACGCCGCGCGCATCGATTCGAAGAATCACATCTGGACGGCCGAAATTCGAATTCCGCTGGCCTCCATGGGCATCTCGGAAATGAAACCTGGGGCAGAATGGCGCGCAAACTTCTTCCGCGCCGCTGGTCAAGGCGTCGATTCTCAGCGAACGTTTCTGGCGTGGAGCACCATACCGGAAGGTACGACATTCCACGTCCCCAGCCGGTTCGGAATTCTGCGGCTGGCTAAGTGACGGCCGCGGTTAGTGAATATATGCCCCGCCCGGAACCAGGAGCTGTATCGGCCATTGCTCCTGTTTCTGCTCAACCAGATCCGACCATCGCAGAACTTTTGCATCCGCGCTGGTAAGCAACTTGACGCCAGGCAGCACTTCAGAAACCGCGCTCGCCAAAGTGTAGTTTCCGCCTAGCGCCGTGACTGCGGTCACATTCAGCTGCAATTTTTCTTTCGCAAACTGTCTTGCAATGTCCGCATCCTCGATCATCTGGTAAAAGTAGGGTCGACCTGTCAGCAATGAGTTATAGACATGATTGGCCAGGACGCCAGAGATTGCATTGACATACGCCTGGTCAAAATCCAATTTTCCCAGAGCCGGATCATCTGGCGAGTTCGCTATAAACGACATCCGCGTCTCACCCATGCCACGGAAGTCAAACGTCACGATGTCGTATCCTTCCCGCAATCGTTTCTGCAGCTCGGCCCAGTCAGCAGGCGTCGCTTTTCCGAGCTCTCCAAACCAAAGCAGTGCCTCCCGCTTTTCATTCGAAGTTTGATGGATGAACAGCAGCGGCATCTTTAGTTCCCTGCTGTGATGCAAGACGAATTTGTCCACCAGAATACCGCCTACTTTCGTTGCACCCACACTCTCCCAAAGAATCTCGCGATCGTTCGCCGGGACCCCCGTGAACTCCGCTACCCGCCACTCGGCGGGTCCATGGCTTTCTGACTTCCGGTAGTCGATCGCAAGTTTCAGCTGGGAAGTCGGCTTGCGTCCGGCGTAGTATTCGCGGATCACATCCATCAGCGACCGCGCATCCTTCTTGTCCACCATGACCTGTCCCGATCGGGTGCAAAGCAGATCGCGGTCAGGCAGCTCACTAGGCTCCGCCAATCCAGTGCGCCTGGGCATTTTGTTAAACCGATCGAGAAAATCGAGTGCGGGTTCGAGATTCTCGGCGGAATACTCATGCTTGTGATACCCCTCGGCCATGGCGATCCGGTCACCGTGGCCGAAGTTTTCGTACCAAACCTGTGCTTCGCGAAACGTCTTGCGCGCACCTTCGATCGGGAAAAAGTCCAGAACCGCGGAAGCGACCATCACCGGGCGCGGATACATCAGCATCAGTAATCCGACGTGATCCATTCCCATAGCGATCATTCCATACAGATCCTGCTCGGGATCGCTGTCTGGATCGACAAAAATCCGATTTGCCATGCGCATCGGCAAAGAACTGATATAGCAGGACGGAACGGCTGCCTTGATCCGGGGGTCGAGCGCGGCGATCAGTGTGGCCTGAGTTCCTCCGCCACTCGTCCCGGTAATGTTGATCCGCTCGGCATCCACGTCGGGGCGCGTCAGCAAATAATCAACCGCTCGCATGCCATCCCAAATTTCCCAACGCGCCAAATTCGCTCCCGCCAGGTATGCCAGATTGCCCAACACGGCGTGTTCCGCGCACACCAGGTTATAACGGCTCTTTCCGGCTGTGCCGTCCCAAAACTGACTGCGTTCCCCCTGCCCGACAGGGTCCCATGCAATCACCACATAGCCCCGCTTAACTAACCGCTGGCTCAAGCCTTGGTAGTGGATCTTGCCGTTGGTCGCATGTCCGGCAGGAACCAGCACCGCGGGGTGTTTTTGCGAATGATCCTCAGGCGAGTATACGAGTGCAGTTACATAAACTCCCGGCAGGCTCTGAAAAATCAGCTTTTCAATCGAATATCCGTCCCGCTGAATCTTGCCGGTGATCTGCGGATGCAAATCGCTCTTCTCTTGGGGTAAGCCACCGATCATTTCTAACAGCGCTGCGCGTAGTTCCTCCTGCAGTTTCAGGAGGTCGTTTTCGTCGTGAATGGCCTCCCACTTTCTCTTGCGTGCCTCGTCCTGACGCCACGCCAAATCCAATTGATAGCGCAAAAACGGAGTGATCCTCGGGCCGGCAGGCTGTTGGCGCAAAATCTGAAATGCTTCTTTAGGAGGGAGTTCCTGAGCAGCGAGACCTACCGCTGCAGGTCCGATCAGCGCCGCGCACAAAGCAGGCATCGCGATGAGCACCCTGTTCACTTGGATTGCACCGTTAGCGAGCCCATCGAGTACCACCCGTCATCTTGTCGACCTTCATTCGCGAATCGAATCGCTGGGTTACCGGTTCGCGGATCGAGCATGGCAATGCGAACCTTATAGTCTCCGTCGTCCAGATCTGCCGGAATGTAGGCCGTTCCGTCATAAACCGCATCGCCAGGGAGCCACTTCCGGACGTCCACTGGAATCCGAATCTCTGCTGATTTCTTGGCCGATTGCAGCTGAAGTACCAAGTCATATTCGCCATAAACGGGCGCGACTCCCGCGTTCAGCCACCACATGTGAACAGGCATCATCGTCGCCGGCTGCACCACCTTTGAATACTCCAGCCTCCGCAAAATGAACCGGTACCCCATTTTCCTTTGGAAATCATCAAACTTTGCTTTCCACTCTGCCGGTATTGGAGAGGACTTGATGTTGGCCGTGCTTACATGCCAGCGCAATCCCTGCTCGATAATATAGTCCGGATCATAGCCACGCTCCTTCCAGCCCGCGACGGTGTAGCACGTTTCCAGTGAGACCGGGCTCCTTTGCCACACCGTCTGAATTCCCGTCCGTACGATCTGCTGTGGGTAAATCTCCAGCATTTCGGCCGGAAAATAAGGATCATTCGAACTGGTGCGCATGTCGCCCCAACAATCCAACCGCCAACCCGCACCCTGCTGCGTTCCATATGCCAGTCCTTGCGGCTCGTCAAAGTTCATCAATAAAGGCGTGCGTTTGAAAGCCTCCAGCCAGATATCGATCAGAGCCTTCTGATGCGGGAATTCCGGCATGTAGGAGCTCCAGCCCTCGCCCCAGTAGCCCACCGAAGAGATATCCACCGTGTCGAGATAAGGATTTCCGTCGTAGTGTCTGCCCGCTTCGCTCACCAACTCACCCCAATACTTCAAATAGAGCGGGTCCGCAAAATCCGGTTGCCAGATTTGGCCGTCCTTGTCCGAATCCTTGTTCGCACGCTTCGCACCCGATTTTCTGTACCATTCCGGCAGCGGGTCCTGATTCGAATACGGCATCAGGCGAATGGCCAGCTTTTGTCCATGTGCCCGCGCTTCTCCGATCGCCAGGTCGATGATGGCCCAATTGTATTTTCCGCGTTCCGGCTCCAGGACATTCCAGTACCAGCGGCAGTAGGCAACGGAAGTATCTGGAAAATCCGGTCTCGCCGGTGCTTGCGGTAACTTTCGTTCCGGGCCGATTTCCGACCATTTTAGCGGAGGATTCGGTTCCTGCCCGTTGAATCGTTGGAACGTAGTGATCCCCATCCCGGGATTCACCAGCACATCCTGTGTCTCCTTCGGGCGCACGACCACAACATTTCTTTGTGCCAACGCTACGTCTCCAAATGCGAGCACGACGAAGGCAAAGAGCGCCAAAAGGTGTCGTTTTCCTGGTATCTCAGAACCAAAAATGAGCTGTTGATGCAAGGGGCGCCTCCCTAAAATCCGCCTTCAACCCGAAATCGCCTTCCACCATGATCGAACTGAGAAGCTCGAGATCCGACTTTTTTCAAAAAAGCCGGTCTTACGGATCGGCCAATGCATACGCCGCCAAAGTGTCCGACGTTTTCCCGTGAAAAAATCCGCCTCCACCGGCCGCAATGACCACAAACTGTTTGCCCGTCTTCTTTCCAAGGTACGTGGCCGGTGTCGCGTGCGCATTCGCTTCCAGTTCCGCCGACCACAACTCCTGTCCGCTTTCTTCATCGAACGCGCGTAACCGTGAATCCGCCGTAGCAGCAATGAAGACAACGCCATTGGCTACCATCGAGCCGCCGAGATTCGGAGAACCTGTCTTCTCCCGGAGACCCGTCTCCCCGCCCAAGGGGGTCTTCCACACGATTTCACCCGCGTTGATGTCCACTGCGTTCAGGGTGCCCCACGGTGGTTTTTGGCACGGCTTCTCCTTTTCGTCCCAAAAACGCGCATACTCACCACGGGCATCGTTGCGGCGATACTTTTCGGGCGAACCCGTAGGCTCGGGTTCGAGGGCACCGACTGCTCCCAGTTCGTTTACATTCGCGATCAAATATCCGCGGCTTGCATCAAACGATGCGCCCGACCAATTCCCCCCGCCCAGCGTTCCAGGCACCACCAGCGTCTGCTTGAGGCCATACGGCGTAAAAATACTTCCGCCATGGAGTGCACGAGACATCTCCGCACAATACTTCCTTTCGGAGTCTGATGAGTTCATATCCGCTTCCGTGAATTGCTGCCGAACCAATGCTGGCGGCTTTAACGGAAAGGGTTGTGTGGGCCAGGTCTCTTCGCCAGGAACCTCGCTTTTCGGCACAGCTCGCTCTTCGATTGGGAACAGCGGCTTGCCGGTTACGCGGTCAAATACAAAAACAAATCCCATTTTCGTAACCTGCGCCACTGCAGCGATTGTCTTCCCGGCGCGCTGCACATCAATCAGCACAGGCTGCGCAGGTATGTCGTAATCCCAAACGTCGTGGTGCACCATTTGGAAATACCAGACCAGCCTTCCAGTCGAAGCATCCAACGCCACCAGGCAGTTGCTGAATAGATTGCTTCCCTTCCGGTCCGCGCCATAGAAATCGTAAGAAGCCGATCCGATCGGCAGAAACACTAGCCCCCGTTTCTCATCCACGCTCATCGTGGACCACACATTCGCGCCGGTGCGGCCCTTCCATTCCTCGCCGCTCCAGGTTTCATGCGCTTCCTCGCCAGGCCGTGGAATGGTGTGGAAAGTCCATTCGAGTTTTCCCGTCCGAATGTCGAAAGCTCGCACCTGACCACTCGGCCCCTTAGACGGGAATTCCGGAACCATCGCGCCGGTGATTACCAAGTTCTTGTAGATGGCCGGAGCCGACGTCACCGAATACATCGCGCCTGGCTGATCCCCGTCGAGTCCCGAGCGCAAGTCCACCGTTCCGCCATTTCCAAATTTCTCACAAGGCTTTCCCGACCCGGCATCAAGCGCGATCAACCGTCCGTCAAACGTTCCAAAGACAATCCGCCGCTCCCGCCCGTCCTCGCTTTGCCAAAAACTGACGCCGCGATGCTGGTAGTAGCGTCGCATGTTTCCACTTCCAGCTTGCGGATCGAATTTCCAAATCTCCGTCCCCGTTTCCGCGTCCAGCGCGATCACGCGATTCGAAGGTGTTGAAAAGTACAGTACGCCATCAACCACAATCGGCGTCGATTCGAATGGAGCAATGTTGTGACGATCGGTCGCATTCCCGCTGCGATCTACCTCGCCGGTGTGGTATGTCCAAGCGCGTTTCAGCTGGTTCACATTTTTACGAGTGATTTGCGTCAGGGGAGAAAAACGCGTACCGCCCGCGTCTCCACCGTAGGATCGCCATTCCTGCCCGTCCGCGGTTTCGGACAGTGGCAGCAGAAACAAAGCCGGCAGGACCAGCCGAGACCACATTGGCAATCGTAGGCGCCGACAACTCTGCACGTCACATCTCCCGCTCGGCCGGCCGAACCGGCCCGCTAATCCGGTCACGACCCGCTTGCCAGGAACCGCTCGCGGTGCTGGGCATCGCGGAACGCCTCAATGCCCCCTGCTCGTGTTGCCGAAAGCGCACCCGTGCGACTCGCGAATTTCAAACACTCTTCGATTTGCCCGCCGCGAATGAATTGGTGGACAAACCCCGCGTCAAAGCTGTCACCGGCACCAACCGCATCCACCGCCTGCACCGCCAACGCCTCTACGCGGAATCTTTCGCTTCCCCGCTGGGCAACCGCCCCAGCCCTTCCGCGTTTCACAACCACCATGGCGACTTGCTCAGCCAAAATCTCCATCGAGCGTTTCAAGTCGTCCGTGTGCGCCATCTTGCAAGCCTCTTGTTCGTTCGGCAGCAATACATCCACATACGGCAGTACGTTTCCTAGATCGGCCGCCCAGCAATCTTCCGGATCGTCATTAGTGTCCAGCGAAGTCGTTAGCCCCGCAGTTTTCGCTGCCCGAAACAGGTCGCCAATGCGCGGCCGGAGCGCGCGGTGCAAATAGTACGACGATAAGTGCAGGTGCCGCGCATCTAGAATGTAAGTGAGATCCAGGTCGTCAAACGTCATCTCAAACATCGTGCCCGGATATGTCAGGATGTACCGTTCACTTCCCGTCGAAAGAATGGTTGTAAGCCCCGTGGTCCTGCCAGGGAATTCTCGGACGCCCGCCACATCCGTGCCGCTGTCACGCAAGAAGTGCAGCGCGATTTCGCCCAGTGCGTCGCTGCCTCTCGCTGAGCTGAACCCCACGCGGTTACCGAGCAAGGCCAGGTTATGGGCGAAGATCGCGGATGAACTGCCAAGGGTAACGGTAAGTGCGTTCGCTAAGTGCTCGCGTTCCGGTTCGAGTCTGCTCGGCAAGCCGGCAAGAATCAGATCCAAATTCAGTTCTCCGACCACACTGACCTCAAATTTCGACATGGCTAATCATCCCGGAAGGACCTTCACGCGAACTTCCTTTTCTATTTTCCGCACGGTAGACAACCGGATGCGCGCAGGCGAATCAGCTAGGCAGTTTGCGCTTCCGCAGGCAACCGCCAGCTTCAAAACCTTTTCCGGTACCAATCTGCTGTCCATCCCATAGGCGAAACCTGCGACTGACGCGTCACCGCTGCCCACCGCGGACCTTCCGCTGATCTCGGGCGCCCGGGCGTGCAATACCGCCTGGCTGTCTCGGCTGCCCCACAGCACGCCATCTTTCCCAAGACTGATGGCCACGCTTCGCGCGCCAATCGCAAGAATCTCCTGCAGCGCAGCACGCGCCGAGCGAACATCCCGAATCGTCCTGCCTGTGAGGGCCTGGGCTTCGTCACGGTTCGGTTTTACGAGATCGGGCCGCGCCTCCACGGCGCGCCGCAATCCCTCTCCACTGCTGTCCAAAATCACGCCACAACCGTGAGAGTGAGCAACGCGAATCAAAGAGGCGTAGAAATTCGCAGGAATTCGGGGGGGCAGACTTCCCGACAAAATCACCCACAATTTCCGCTTTCCGCGCGCGAATTCAGACTCGCACGCCTTCCGGAATGACTCGACCTCCCTTGCCGAGAGCGCGCCACCGGGCTCCAAAATTTCGCTTACCTTTCCAGCGTCGTCCACAATGGCCAGGTTTTCCCGCGTGCGCGCCCGAGCAGGAACCGCCTGCACTCGAATCCCAAGATCCTTCAATCCACTGACCAGAGCGTCGCCCGTCGCTCCACCCGCAAAACCGATCCAGTGCGGCCTTGCTCCAAACGCTCTCAGGGCCATGGCCACGTGCGCCGCTTTCCCTCCCGGCTCAGGAGTAGTCTCTTTCGCGCGGTTCACCGCACCCACGTAAAATTCAGTTATACGAATTTGCTTGTCGATGGCGGGATTTGCGCTGATGCACAGGAACATGGATGTGTCGTTAGCGCGCAGAGTCGATTGCCGCCTTGCCGGGATACACGGATTGCCAGGAATGCGCTGCCCGCAATTGTTCGTTGACTCTGCGAATATTCTCAACGCCTACGCTTCTGAGCCACTCTTCGAGAGCGCCCAAGCCGCGTTTCGCGTAAATCTCCACACCGTCTTTCCAGGTGGCGCGTCCGCATAACACCCCCGAATATCGCACCCCGGCCTCCGCCGCAAGCTCCAGTGCTTCCGCAAAGGTTTGGTTGCTCACACCTTCGGAGAGATAGATGAACGGCTTCCGAGTCGCCGCTTCTGCTCGCCGCAAGTGATTCTTGGCCTGCTCTCTCGTATAGGCGCCCTCTCCGTTAACGTCGCTCACAAAGGCCATATTTACTGCAAAACCTACCTTAAAAATATCCACTCCATACTGTGGCTTGGAAAATTCCATCAGGCTGGCAACGACCGCTTCAGGCTTTATACGCGCAAACTCGAGACTTTTTTCGTCCATTTCTTCGTGATAAACCACCAGTTCTAGAAAAAACGGCACATCGAGCGCCTTACACTCCGCTCCAACTCGTTCTACCCAGGCATGCTTTACGTCATTAGTTGGCGTCGCGCTGAGCGGCGAATAGTACAGCAGCACTTTTACACAGTCTGCGCCGGCCTCGGCCAATCGCCGCACCGACCACGCATCCAGCAACCGGGGCAATCGGCCCGCGACACCCTGGTCATAACCGCTCTGTTCATACGCAAGCAAAAGACCGGAGGTGCTTGCTCGCTGACCCGCAGCCGGGAGTCCATATTCGGGATCAAGCAGAATTGCGCTGGCATGCGGCGTCAGAACCCTGCTGACTTCTCTTTTGAACTCTTCGAGCATTCGGCCCGGAATCTCTTCAGGCATAACGCGATTGGCCCTGGCAAGAAGGCTTCTTAGGGCGCTCCGCTGATCAATGGCCAGCGCTGCGATGATGCCGTCGGGATTGGAGACTCGTTCTAGTCTGGCTCGTTTGCCGGCAGACAGGCTCATGTCTGTCTCCGATTATCTAAACGTGCGCTTCGTGCGACCAGGCGACGGGCTCCTGACTTTCGATTACTTGCGATTGCTTTCCAATACTTGCGAGTTCAGCGAATTCTGTCAAGCTGTTTTCCGTACAGCCCACACTCCTCGCGGACAACTCGGGCCCGGACTAGCTTTTCGGAGGTTCCTCGACAATCATTTCCCGCTGCGGATCGAAAAACATTCTCTTACCGGTCCAATAGGATCTCGCCGCCATGATGCACGCCACCGAGTGGGAAAAGCCATGATGCACCGTGGCGTGCGGTTGCTGTCGGCTGCGCAAACAGTCAAACCAGTTGGTAATGTGCGACAACTCCTCGTCCGCAATCTCTGTAGGCGGCGGAGCCGAATCCCCAGGCAATAAAATGTCATTGCTCTTCCGTTTTTCCTCCACATGACTGTCATTTTCATGGTTGCCAACCTCCTCCACAATACGCCAGCGCGGACTTCCTTCCCCGCCGGTGTTGTACAATGTGGCCTTCGTTCCCATGATGCGCGTATAACCAGTCGCGTCATTGCCAAAGCTCGTTGAATAACTCACGAGGAATCCCTTCGGATACGTCAGAAGTGCCTGGAACGTATCGGGATTTTCGCGCCCATCGTGCCAGGCAAAAATTCCACCGTTGGCAACCACGGACTCGGGATACTTTTCATCCATGAAGTAGTGCACCAGATCGATTCCATGGCTCATCCACTGATCTGCAATGCCGCTGGAGAAATCTTTGTACAACCGGTATTCGAAATAGAGTTGCGGATCAAAAGGACGCTTCGGCTTATTCATCAGCCAGGCGTGCCAGTCCGTGTCCTGCTCGCGAATTTCCTTCACTTCATGGCGCCCCCGCCATCTCGGCCCATGATAGTTCCAGGCGATCTCGTACTTGGTCACTTCTCCGAGGGCGCCCTTCTGCATGAGATCGTGCACGGCGATCTGATACGGTTCGCTGCGGTGCTGCGTCCCGATCTGGACGATCAAATCCTTTGCCAGTACGGCATCGCGCGCCGCCTTCACTTCCGCGAGAACATTTCCCATGGGCTTTTCACAGTAAGCATCTTTCCCGGCCTCTGCCACCATCTTCAGCAACGGCGAGTGAGAGTGCTCCGGCGTCGAAATGATCACTGCATCGAGGTCTTTCAACGTCAGGAGCTCATCGATGTGTCGCACTGCGCGCGGTGGTCGCCCGTAATACTTCTGATTCGCGGCAACCGCTCTGTCCAGGTTTCCAGTCCACAAGTCACACACTGCGGTCATCTCGACGTTCTTTGTTGTCTTCAGTTCCGACGTCATCCCATCCAGCTCTTTCCCGCGTGTCCCAATGCCAATGTGTCCCACGGAAATGCGATCGTTTGCCCCTGCAATGCGACCATACGATAGCGCGGTCCCTCCGACCGCCGAGCTTCCTGCTGCCCACATCGCTCCCTTATTCAGAAATTCGCGCCGATTCATTCCGCTCTGTTTCGTCATTGTTGCCTCCTCTGCGCCTCGAGTGAACCCGGAATATTCATGGAGAACATCAAGGCGTCAACCAGCGATCCAAACCCTGCCGAACGAATTCGTCATCGTGTAATTCGGGATAGGCGCGGCAAACGCGATCAATTTCTTCGCGTTGTCCTGGACCGAGCCCCTCCTGGGGATCCAAGCACCAGACCCCATCCAGAAGTCCTTGCCGACGAAGTACCTCGTGCAAGCCGGCGATGCAGCCAGCAAACTGGTTGGCGGCGTCAAAAAACGCCGCGTTGCAGTCGGTGACCTGCGCAGCTTTCAGAAACATACGCACGGGCACCGGCCGATCCTCGCTGGTCAGGTCATGGCATTCCCTGAGGAGTTCCACTGCTCGCTTCGTCCACACAGCCCAGTGTCCCAGAATGCCCCCGACCATGCGACGCGGCCCTTGCGGTCCGAAACAATAAGGCGTAAGCAGATCCGTCACGATGTTGTCGTCGTTGCCGGTATACAGAGCGATGTCGCGGCCCGATTCGGCCACGGCACGCAGCACGTCCAGCGTCTGGTACCGATTGAAGGGCGCGATCTTGATGGCTACCACGTTTTCAATCTCCGCAAACCGGCGCCAAAAGGAATAGGAGAGTAGCCGTCCGCCCACTGCAGGTTGCAGATAGAAGCCAACAACTGGAAGGACCGGTGCAACTTCTCTCGCGTGAGCGATGAGGCGCTCTTCGCTCCAAGCGGCAACGGCCGCCAGACTTAACAACCCTGCGTGGTATCGGAGATCGCGCAGCAGAGTGGCTTCCGCGACAGCCTGAGGCGTTTCGCCACAGATGCCGCCGATCCGGACCAGCGGGACGGTACGGTTCAGGTCCGCCCGGTCCATCTCCTCGGCGGCAAGCCGCAAAACCGGTTCAAAAAGACCAACGTGCGGCTGGCGAATAGCAAATTGCGTTGTATGCACTCCTACGGCAAGGCCGCCGGCGCCTGCCGCGACATAGTATCGGGTAAGCGCCCGCTGGCGGCGCTCATCCAGTCTGCGCCCGGATGTAAGAGCGAGGGGATGAGCAGGGATTACCGTTCCCTGTTTTATGACATGATTGACGAGTGGATCGATGATCTGCGGCATTTGTTCTGGTAGTTCCGGCGCGACTAGAAGCGACCGGCGCGCTCTTCAAAGTGCGTCGGCTTGGCGAGCGTCGTGCCGCCCCGCATGACCCAAGCGGCGATCCAATCGAGCATCTGATCGATGTTTACCTGTGGCTGGCCGAAAAGCGCGAAGGCCTTGCCGGCATTGCTCAGCAAAGCGTCCTTTGATTCCGCGCCTTCAAACAACGCTGTCTTGCCCATTCTCGCCGCGAATTCCTCGGCCAGCCAGCGGACAGCAAGGGTTTCGGGTCCCGTAATATTAAGAACGTTAGGCGGGCTCGAAGCGTATGCGAGCGACTCCAAACTCATCGCCGAAGCATCCCGTTGCCAGATGGTATTGAGATGACCCATTGAAAGCGAAACGGGCCGCCCGGTGTGGACTTTTTGCGCAACATCCAGCAGCACGCCGTAGCGAAGTTCGCTGGCGTAGTTGAGCCGCAGGATCGTCATCTTGGTCTCATTGGCTCTACTGAAGTGCTCAAAAATTCGCTCGCGGCCGAGACAACTCATCGCGTACTCGCCTGCGGGATTCGTTTCGTCCTCTTCGAGCGAGCCGCCCCGGGATACCTGAGAGAGTCCATAGACATTTCCAGTTGAAAAAACGGCGATCCGACTGCATCGATAACGATCGGCTGTTAACCCCGGCAAAAACGTGTTCATGGCCCAAGTACGCCATTCCTGACCGGCGGAGCCGAATTTCATTCCCGCCATGTAAACCACGTTTTTCGCATCCGGCAGAGACGCGAGTGCGTCGCGGTCGAGCAAGTCACAGCGAATCGTCTCGATTCCCTGGTCTTCCAAACGACGCTGCAAGACGGCCGACGAAAATCGGGAGACTCCGATCACTCGGCGTTTCGCTCCCGCCGCGTCCGAAGCGCGCTTCGCCATCCGCGCTAGTGTGGGACCCATCTTACCCGCGACGCCGAGTACGACAATGTCGCCTGCAAGAGTTTCCATCGTACGGACCAGGGCTTCAGTCGGCTGGCTCAGAAGCTCTTCGAGCTGAGATTCATCGCGTATGGAATTGAGTTGCGTCCACATGTTCATGTTGTTCAGGCGTTGCTACGGGATCGTTTCACTCGAATTGTACTCAAAATGCCTTTCGGCCGTCGGAGAGATTCGGATATGCTCGGCAAATCCGGCCTTTCGGTTCGGCCGATTTGGCATGAAACTCCGCCTAATGACTACGAAAGATATTCCAGGTGGCGTGCGCCTGAACACGCTCGCCGGTTGGAATCAGACCGACGCCGACTGGAGCCGCCTCCTGGTCGCCAGCCCCCACGGGTGTTTTGTGATGGAGGAAGGGGCAAAAGTGGTGGGTACCGCCGCGACCCTGCCCTACGACGATCGCTTTGCTTGGATCAGCATGGTGCTGGTCGATCCTGAGTACAGGAATCGAGGAATTGGCAGCGAACTCTTGCGGCGGGCCATCGAGCACCTCGATGACGCCCGTATCCCCACGCTGAAGTTGGACGCGACTCCCCTGGGGAAACCGCTTTACGAGAAGCTGGGATTCGTAAGCGAATATGAGATTGAGCGCTGGAATTTGCGCAGGACAGTCGAAGAGAACCCCGGGCTGAGCGCCGAGATTGTTCCTGCTGCTCCGTTGACGGAAATCCTCGCATACGACCGCCACATCTTCGGGGCCGATCGCAGCAGTTTGCTGCGTTCTCTTGCCGAACGGGGCCCGGCTCTCACTTTAGCGATAGTGAGTGGAACACAGCTGCAAGGCTACGCGTTCGGCCGGCGCGGCTTGTTTGCCGACCATCTTGGGCCATGGATGGCAGGCGACCCTGATACTGCGAAAACCATGCTCGCGGATTTCCTGAAGCGATCCTCGCGCGATACGGTTATTGTGGACGCGTTGCAGTCGAACAAGGTAGCAGGCGAAATCTTGCGTCACACAGGATTTACGGTTGCGCGCCCGCTGACGCGCATGTACCGCGGACCGAACGCCTTTCCAGGCAAGCCCGAGTCGCTATGTGCCATTCTGGGCCCCGAATTTGGATGAAATTGCCTGGAGACTCGGAGTAAGCTCTGCCGACACTCGTGACCAGTGCACGCGACATAAAAGCGCCCCGTGGTCAGGCCGCACCTTCCGGCCGTGGCACCTATTACGG
>AR_comb_assmDRAFT_10299593_pt1 | contig 17873 bp, 12 predicted proteins | sample ArasoioldDNA_FD_10543 | JGI IMG/M metagenome (IMG submission 10543) | reverse complement strand
CGGGCCACGGCCATCGGTGTTCTTGGCCCATGGAGTCGTGGGCAGGTTCCCGCCATAGATCGACGAGCATCCAGTAGCATTGGCAACGACTGCACGATCGCCGAAGAGCTGTGAGACCAGCTTTACGTAAGGCGTCTCGCCGCACCCGGAACAGGCGCCCGAGAATTCAAACAGAGGCTCCTGCACTTGCTGTTGGCGGATGGCTCCGACCTTGATCTTGCGGCGATCGAGTTCTGGGATTTTGAGGAAGAACTCCCAATTCTCTTTTTCCGGAGCGCGCAGTGGAGGCTGAGGCAGCATGTTGATCGCCTTCAGCCGCACTTCGCTCTTGTTCTTGACCGGGCAAATGTCGACGCAGACCCCGCATCCGGTGCAGTCTTCGGGTGCGACCTGGATGGTGTACTTCATTCCCGACCATTCTTTGTCGCGGGCATCGCAGGACTTGAAGGTGGCAGGTGCGCCGGCGAGTTCCTTGCTATCGTAAACCTTGATGCGGATGACAGCATGCGGGCAGACCATGGCGCACTTGCCGCACTGTATGCAGATCTTCGAATCCCAGGCTGGGATTTCGAGAGCGAGGTTACGCTTCTCCCATTGTGCGGTGGCGGTAGGGAAGGTGCCGTCGCAAGAGAAAGCGCTGACCGGGAGTTCGTCGCCCTTGCCGGAGTAGATCGTGCCGAGAACTTCGCGCTCGAACTTCGGTGCTCCGGGGAATACCGGGGGAAGCTCGATCTTGCTGGTGATCGCTGATGGGACCTTCACCTCAAAGAGATGAGCAAGGGTCTCGTCGACCGCAAGCATGTTCTTTTTGACGACTTCTTCGCCCTTCCGGCCGTAAGTATCGCGGATCGACTTGCGGATGGCCTCGATTGCTTCGTCGCCGGGCAGAACTTTCGAGATGGCGAAGAAGCACACCTGCATGATGACGTTCATGCGCGATCCCATGCCGGCGTCGCGCGCGACCTGGTAGGCGTCGATCGCATAGAATCTGGCTTTTTTCGCGATCAGCTGTTGCTGCACTTCGCGCGGGAGGTGATCCCAGACTTCGTCTTTGCCGAAGGGGCTGTTCAGCAGGAAGACGCCGCCCTCGACCAGAGAGCTGAGCATGTCGTAGCGTTCCATGAAAATCCACTGGTGGCAGGCGACGAAGTTTGCCTTCGAGACCAGGTAACTCGACTTGATGGGCTGCGGTCCGAAGCGCAGGTGGGAGACCGTCATGGCGCCGGATTTCTTCGAGTCGTAAACGAAATATCCTTGTGCGTAATTGTCAGTGTTCTCGCCGATGATCTTGATCGAATTCTTGTTAGCGCCCACCGTGCCGTCTGCGCCGAGACCGTAGAACATGGCGCGGATGACGCTATCAGGCTCGGTGGAAAATGCGGCATCGTAGTCGAGGCTGGTGTGGGTGACGTCGTCGTTGATGCCGATGGTGAAGTGATCTTTCGGCTGCGGCTTCTTCAGGTTGTCGTAGACCGCTTTGACCATCGCAGGGGTGAATTCCTTCGAGGACAGGCCGTAACGTCCGCCGGCCACGCCTGGAGCCGCTTTCAGCTTGCCGTAACCCAGCTTCAATCCTTCGTTCAGAGCGCCGACGACATCGAGGAAGAGAGGTTCGCCGATCGCGCCGGATTCCTTGGTGCGATCGAGTACCGCGATCTGGCGCACGGTTGAGGGGAGCGCGTCCATAAATGACTTCACGCAGAACGGGCGAAAGAGGCGAACTTTGAGCAAGCCGACTTTTTCGCCGCGAGCTGCGAGGTAGTCCACAGTCTCGTGCGCGATTTCTGCGCCGGATCCCATGACCACGATGACACGCTCGGCGTCGGGTGCGCCGACGTAGTCGAATAGCTGATATTTGCGTCCGACTACTTCGGCGAACTTGTTCATCACCGCCTGGACTCTCGCGGGCGCGTCATCGTAGTACTTGTTCGCGGTCTCGCGAATCTGGAAGAAGACGTCGGGATTCTGTGCCGTGCCGCGCAGCACAGGATGATCCGGAGAGAGCGCGCGCTGGCGGTGCTCGATCACGCGATCCATGTTGATCATGGCGCGCATGTCATCTTCGTTCAGCATCTCGATCTTGCTGACTTCGTGCGAGGTGCGGAAACCGTCGAAGAAATGCAGGAAGGGAATGCGGGTCTCGAGCGAGGCAGCATGCGCGATCAGCGCCAGGTCCATGGCCTCCTGCACGGAGTTGGAGCACAGCATTGCCCAGCCGGTTGTGCGGCAGAACATGACGTCGGAGTGATCGCCGAAAATCGAGAGCGCGTGAGTGGCCACGGTACGCGCCGTAACGTGGAAGGCCGCGGGCGTGAGTTCGCCGGCGATTTTGTTCATGTTGGGGATCATCAGCAGCAGACCCTGCGATGCGGTGAATGTGGTCGCCAGCGATCCTGTCTGGAGGGCGCCATGCACGGCTCCGGCTGCGCCTCCTTCGCTCTGCATCTCGACGACATGAGGAATACTTCCCCACGCGTTGGGCACGGCTTGCGAGGCCCACTCGTCAGCCCACTCGCCCATCGGCGACGACGGGGTGATGGGGTAAATGGCAATGACTTCATTTACCCGATATGCGACATGAGCGACGGCCTCGTTGGCGTCCATGGTCTTGAACTTGCGCTTCATGAAATCCCCCGTTCAGTTTTCTCGACGGGAACCACTGGGGTGGTCCTGCGATAGATCAAGGATGCCGCAAGGAGAAAAGAATGTCGGGACGTAGGTTCACAGGGGGATGTGATTAAGATCACACTGATGCGAAAAGTACCTTTTCTAACAGTGCTTTAGGCGCTGCCAATTCGGGCAATTTCCGAAGCGGTTTTTCAAGACCGGCTATCTCCGCAAGCGACCGATCCGTCGGAGAGGATGAGGATGAAAGCCCCATTTATCGCCATCAACAGGCGACAAATGGGGCATCTTGACGGTGCGAGTGGATCGATAGTCTCGCGTTCACTCCAGATCTGTGGGGTCGTTGAACAGAACGGTCAGCTTGATGCTGCCATGTCCATATTGGGGAAAGTTCGGTTTCGCCGGATTCTTTGGATCGAGCGTGGATGCGGTGTCATCCGGAGGGAACAGAACCAGCGAATTCAGGAATGCGATGAGGCTTTCCTGGGCGTATGGACTGAGGCTGGCGTACGAATTGCGCGACTGCATTGCCTCGCCCCCATGCCGCAGGATCACATCGTTGAGTGTCATGCTGCGTCCATCATGTCCGTAGGGACCCGTACTGCCGACGCCCCACAACGGCCGGGTCAGGAATTGCTTCTGCATGGTGCCGTCCCAGTTGCGTTCGTAGAAATTCGGGCCGACATCGTGACGCTTGAAGTCACTAAAAATGTCCTTCACCACGAAAGAATTTCCCGAAGGCCGCTTCAGAAGTGGAAAACTGCTGCCGTCCTCCTGGGCGTAGAACAGCGGGATCGCCGTCGCGAACAGGCTGTTGAACACGCCATTGACCGGGTCGTAGTTGGTCTCGACGTCGGCGACACGGCGATCATGGTTGATGGTTAGATTTGCCATGTGGCAAGACCCGCAGCCAATGCGATCAAAGACATATCGACCGCGTTGGGTCGAGTCAGTCTGCCGGTAGTGAGCCGGTTTGAAGTAGTTCAGCAGATAGAACTCAAGATGATCCACGACAGCGGCATCAATCTCGTTTCCGTTCTGGGCGTCTGGAGCAGGCGGCGGACTGATTTTGTCTTTGGATCCATCAAGCACCATGCCGGAGGGTGTAACCACGCGTCCGCCGGAACTGGCGGCCGTCAGGTCCGGGTCCGAAGAGGCTTCCAGCCCCATCTCTTTGTGAAGGGCTCCGACAATGAACTCACGGATCGAGATCGTGGAGCCTTCGGCGAAGAATGGTTTTATGCGCAGATCAGGATCGACGCCAACGACTTTTGAAGTGTCAACCGTACCGTCGGGATTGGCAGTGATGCTACCAAACTGCACATGCTTGCTGAAGAGTGTCAGGGTAATCGGTCTTTTCCACTTCTGCGCGCGGGAAACGGCAAGGTCGCGAGTGGCGCGAAGGTCTGTGGTCATTTCGTCGGCAAGCATTTCACGGATCCCAAGGCCGAACAGGTGGGGTGCATCGCGGCTATCGGGACGCGTCACGACGTTGCCTCCGGTGCCCCCGGATCCCCTTGGACGGCCATGACAAGAAGCGCAGCTGTCGGTGAGTCCGGCGCCGATGCCGGGATCGGTGTTCAGATCGCCGACGCCGTCACCTTCATTTGGGCCTTGCCCTTGCGCTTGGGTGAATTTCCTTTGGAATAGTTGTCTTCCGCGGCGAATGGAGCGGAACGGATCTCGGTTGATGATGTATAACGACGAGTTCGGAATCAACAAGCTGCCGCGTCCGGCGCCGACCTCATCGCTAAGTGATTTGTTAATCCCGGCGCCTGCCGTGTTTGTGGCCTGAGTATTGTCAGTCATTTGCGCATAAGCGACGAACCCCAATAACAGGGTGCATCCAGCGAGTGCAAAGGTTTTGCCTAGCAACTTCATGCTCCATCTCCTCCCCAGTGGTTCCGGTGCCTCTCCGGTACTCCCCCCGATGCGGCCAGAGAGGCCCGGTGTCTGTTAGGGAAATCGGAAAGGCAGGAGAAAACACGACAGCACGAAACAAAAAAGTTTAGCCTCGTGGGTGCCGTCACCCGTGCTTTGCCATAAGGTTTACCTGCCGCAGCCGCCTTTCAAGGTTCTGAAAAGGCCGCAGATACTGCATGCCCACTTCGCGATGAGAGCCGAGTGCCCGTTTGGCGGCTGCTGCCAGGTCGACGGCCTTTGCGCTGTCCCCTAAGTCGAGATAACAGTCAGCCAAGCCAATCTGGGCCATGGCCAACACGGGACTCACCGCGTCAACGGTACTCTGCCGCAGTTCAACGGCGCGTTGCAGCAACGGCAGCGCATCGCGGGGGTGCCCAAGCTGCAAGTCCGCCCGGCCCTGGACAAAGGCGGCGCGAGCCTCAAGCCACTTTACATAGTCGCGAGCATTGGTGGCTGCAAGCTCCTGCAAGACCTTGGCTGCCAATTGCGCCGCGACCTCATTATCACCACGTGCGAGCGCGTTCTCTGCTCTCGATATGTGTACCCTCCACGAGTCCAATTCCAAAGCGCCGGGGACCGGAGTTGGAGGATGGAAGGCATCGAGCGCCGAGTCTGCTTCTCCAGCCCGACCGGTCGCGATCAGAAGTCTGGCTCGTTCATCCGCGGCCAAATAAGCAGTGGGGTAGTTAACTTTCGCTGCGATCTCGTTGGCCTCGTCCAATACACGCTGGGCCTCTGCATAACGTCCCAGATCGATCAGGATTGACCCTTGCAATTGAAGCATTTGGGAAAGATAGCGAGTGCCGGGACGGTTCTTCCGGCGGTTTTCCACTGCCTTAAGGACATACGCCAATCCCTCTTCCCAATGACCCGCATTGGCCAAGGCTCGTCCATACTCGAGAAATACCTGAGGCGCGAAAAAGGGGTCTTCAGCGCCGCGCGTTCGGAGCAGGATCTGTTTCGCGTGCTCGATGTGCTCCAGACCCTCGGCAGTGCGCGACGTCGCACCCAGGAATATGCCCAGTCGCATTTCTGTTTCAAGCGTATCAATGTGATCTTCCCCATTGATCTTGCGGGCAGCGAGGGCCGCGCGGCGGAGACTTTCCTCAGCTTCCGCGAACTCCGTTAACTCTTGTTGATTCTCGCCCAGGTAGGCATAAAACCGCGCTAAATTCGGGTTCGGATCTCCATCCTGTTTAATCGACAACTGAATTGCTTCCTTGAGTAACGGCTCTGACTGGCGAGGTTCTCTCATCGTGGTGAGCTGAATGGCTTCCACATATAACGCTTCGGGCAGCATCGGCTCCCCAGGATGCTTGCGATAAATATCGACTGCCTGACGCGAGTAAGCCAAGGCCTTCTGCATGTCCGAGCTTTCATAGTGCTGCGCAAGGTTCAGGGACAGAGATCCCCTTTGTAATGAGCTGAAATCCCGGCGTTGGTCCAGGATGCGCTTGGCCTCAAGCAATACGCCCTCGCTCTCACCTACTGAGCTTGATTGGTGCAGGGCGCTCCCAAGGCTGGTTAGGGCCTCGGCTAGTTCCACCGAGTTGTTACCGTATAGCCTCCGGGCAAGATCGATGCGCTTCCGCTGCATGCCGACACTTTGATCGCTGAGGCCCAGATCGAAGTACATATTTCCCAGGGTGTTCAGGATGCTGAATTTCGCCTCTGGCACCCCGGCCAGTTCATCGTCAATTTTGCCCGCGCCGATATCAAGCAACTCGCGCGCCGTCGTTTTCCGAGCTTTCACCGGGTCGTCCTGGAAAGAGCTGTTGGCGCGGAAGATATCTTCCAGGAATTTTTCCATAGCGGTTGCGACTTGGGATTGGCGCCTCGCGACATGGGCTTGCCACAAGGCTGCGCTCAAGCCTGCTGCCAATGCGAGCACAATCGCGCCAACGGACGTCACAGCCCAGCGGCGCCGGGAGATAAACTTCTTCGTCCGATACCATGTGCTCTCCGGTTGCGCAATGACGGGTTCACCTGCGAGATATCGCCGCAGGTCTTCGGCGAAGGCATCGGGAGTGCTGTAGCGCTCGCTGGGCTGTTTCCGCAGTCCCTTGCGCACGATGGCGTCGAGGTCGCCGCTCAGTTGTCGACGTAGCTTGTCTGGAGTCGTGCCCCGGTTCCGCGAAGCGATGTTGCCCGCATCCGAAGCGATCGTGGTCGATGCCCGAGGTGACTCAGTTTCTACAACCGCTTTCACCAGGTCAGCGGGAGAATGTACGCCCGCACCCGCGGGATGCTGCCCTGTAAGCAACACGAAGAGCAGCACGGCAAGTTCATATACGTCGGTCGCAGTTGTGACCGCGCCGCCAGTGAGCTGTTCGGGAGCGGCAAACTGAGGTGTGAATGCAGCTCCGGCTTCATTTGTGAGCAGAGTAGCGGCGCCCTGCTGGCCCTCGCCTTCCAACAACTTGGCAATTCCAAAATCCAGCAACTTCACAAGTCCATCGTGGCTGACCAGCACATTTGAGGGTTTTATATCGCGGTGGACGATCAGGTTCGCGTGGGCATGTGCCACGGCTCCGAGCACATCGAGAAAGAGACGAATTCTCGCGCGCACGTCCAGCCTGTGCACGTCACAGTACACGTCAATAGGCCGGCCTTCGACGTATTCGATGACCAGGTAGGGATGCCCAGCGGAGCTCACTCCAGCGTCAAGCAGTTCGGCGATGTTGGGATGCGATAGCCGCCCCAGGATTGCGCCTTCCCGCTTGAATCGTCCTTCGCCCCCATGTCCAATCAGAGCCGCGCTCAGAAACTTCACCGCAGCCTTGCGTTCGAAACGACCATCGCTGCGCTCTGCCAGCCAGACGGTGCCCATGCCGCCATGGCCAATCGGAGAGACCAGGCGGTAGGTCCCAAGAGTCTGGCCAGCCAGGCCAGGATTATCCGCGAGCGTAATCGGGCTCGTTTCCAGAAATGCTTCCTGTTGGGCGGCCTGGTGTTCGTTCAGGAGTTCCTGCAATTGCCCCGCGAGCTCCGGGTTCTCGGTGCCCAGTGCTGCGAGCCAAATGGCGCGCTCTGTTTCCGAGAGAGTGAGGGCTTTATCCAGATAAGGGCTCAGGGCACTCCATCTTTCCGGGCTCAAGGTTGACATGCTGACCTCACAGTAGATCGGTGCGTAACTCGCGATGGAGATAGATTTTTGCTTTTTCCCATTTGCGCTGCACCGTGCGCTCCGACAAGCTACGCATGGCTGCAATCTCGGCGAAGGAGAATCCGCAAAAGAACTTGAGATCGACGAACTCCGCAAGCTCGGCATCCACCGTGGCGAGTTTGTCGAGCGCTTCGCTGATCCTTGACAATTCGGCTCCATCGGCAGCGTCAGCGACGGTTGTGTTGTTCAGGGAAGTGATCTCGAAGAGCCCACCGCGTTTCTGAGCCTGCCGATTGCGCGCATGATCGATGATGAGACCGCGCATCACGCGGGCGGCATATCCCATAAAACGGGCGCGGTCGGGAAACTTCGCCTCGGACCGTCCTGCCATGTCGAGATACGCTTCGTGCAGGAGCGTGGTTACGCTCAGACTGACCGCACCGCCGCGGCGAGCCAGTTCACGTTTCGCCAGCCGATGCAATTCGGAATAGAGGGTGCTGAACAGAGATTCGCGGGCGGAACCGTCGCCGGTTTCCGCGGCCGCGATCAGCGAAGATAGTGTGGGTTCCAAGCGCACGATTCCCAAGGCGAGGAGGAAGTGTCGCTGAGATTCTCGCATTTTGGAGCGTTAGTCAAGCTGCAAGTTATGCTACGCCATGGGCTTTCAGGGGGCTTCCGAAGAACTTCGATGAGCTGGGACAAGTCCTTAGTCGTGGCTTGGACGCTTCTTGTCAAGTAAGCGATTTTCGACCCGGCCTGCGGGGGACCTTTCTCGTGAGAGTAGCGAACTAACGAGAGAATCAGAGAGCCATGCCTGGTATTTCTGGGAAGACCACCTGCGCTCGCGAACCAGCATCCTGTATACATCTCTGCCGGTAAGCATCCAGAAAATATCCCTGGCAGTGGTGTAATCCAGATCCGGTCGAAGGCGCTTGTCAGCCCGTAAGGAGGAGATCATCCGCTCCTGCCTCTCATAGCGCAGGTTCTCCCGGTGCTGTTCCAACTTTGCCAGCTCGGGCGCCACAACCCCCGCGCCACGAAGCAAATCGAAAGCTGCGCTCTGCGAGTCGTGGATCTGCCGGGCAATCGGGGCGGCCAGCCGCAATCGAGTCTCCGGGTCAGTCGCACTCAGCGCCCGTTGTACCGCGTCATCGTATTCCGGTCCGAACGTGGATTGATCGAGCAATTCCGTGAGAACGCCGGTCTTCGACTTGAAGATGGCATACACGCTTTGCGCAGAGACCTCAGCTCGCTGGGCGATCGCCTCGATGGTCATTCCGGCATAGCCTTCGCGCTGCAGAAGCTGCCGAGTTGCTTCGACAATTCGGCGGCGAGTGTCGTCAGCCTGGCGCTTTCGCACCAGGGACTTGTAGGGGCGTTTCTTTGTCATTGGCAACACGAAAATTGTAGCATCCTTTAATAAGTAGAGTTATCTATATCTAATACGCAAGGTTCGATCCGGAGTGGAGCGACTTTCGTATAGCGGGGAGGGAATATGAAACTGATTGTTCTGGGTGCGACCGGCGGGACCGGATTGCAGATCGTTCGCCAGGCGGTGGAACGTGGTCATGCGCTGACTGCGCTGGTTCGTTCGCCGGGGAGACTCAACGGGTTCAAGGACCGCATCACGGTCAGATCCGGCGATCTACTGGATCCGGCCGAACTGGAACGCGCGATTCGCGGGCACGACGCCGTTCTCTCAGCCTTCGGTCCACGAGCGCCGATATCGAACCTTGACGCTAATCTCTTGCAGCGATTTGCCCTGGCGCTGACGACCGCCATGCCCCGCGCCGGAGTCACGCGTGCCGTTGTGGAGTCGGTAGCGTTTCTGTTCAAGGATTCCATTATCCCGCCGGCGTATGTGCTCGGCCGACTGTTCTTCTCGGAGGTCGTAGCCGATGCTTCCGCCATGGAGCGGATTTTTGCGGAAAGCGCATTGGATTGGACGATGGTTCGGCCGCCGGAACTTACCGACAAGGCGTTCACGGGGAAGTATCGTGTACGCGAAGAGCATCTGCCGTTTTTCGGCTTTACCATCTCGCGCTCGGATGTTGCCGACTTCATGATCAAAGCGGTCGAGAACCATTCTTCGATCCGCAAGGTTGTAGGTGTTTCCAACTGATCGCTGCGTTGTGCCGAAATGGTGAAACCGAAGGATCCTACGGGCCGGTGCCGCCGGTGTGGCAGTCGGCGCAGTTGACCTGCGTCAGATCGCCGATATCCACGGGATGCTGAAACGCGGGTGGGAGCGCCGTGGCGGTGGCGGTGCCCTCGGTCTCCGACATCACGGAGTGACACTGGTTGCAGTCTTTGCTGATCACGCGTCCGTCAGCGCTGACGTGCTGGCCATCATGGCAGCGGAAACATCCCGGATAGTAGTAGTGGCCGATATTGTTGGGATGTGTCAGCCAGTTCAGCTTCATATCCGGAAAAGTGGTGCGGCTGTAGAGCTGCTGAACTTCCGTGATCGCGTTGCGGATCTCTAGTTGCTTGGTCTTGGCAACGTCTGGATATTTCGTTTCGTAGAAACTCTGAAGGCCGCTGGCAATGGAGCGCGACGCTTCGTCGTTGGTCTTGTACGTCGCCGTCAAAACTGTGACCGCCTCTTGCTTGATGAAGGGCAGCGAAGCGTCGATGCGGCGGGCGAGCAGTGCCTGATCCACCGACTGATCCGGCGGAACGTAGATGTGCGTAGGGCGGTTATGGCAGTCGACGCAGTCCATGTGGTGACGGGGCGACTTGGCGATCTGATCTTTGTTTAGAGTTGAATCTTTCGCGTAGTACTCGGTGACGCGCCCCTGGAGGTCTTCGACGTGGATGTAGGGGATCACCTGGCGCTTGTCATCGGCGGCGACGTAATCGATCTTGTTACCGATGTTCATGTGCCAGTGGATGCCTTCCGGCGCACCCGTGGCGGGATCTCCCCCGCCAGTCTTGATCAGCATGCGGATCTGACGGAGAGTATTTTTCTCATCGCTGCCATAGTGTGAGAAGACTTTCAGTTGGCCGCCGTAGAACTTCTTCGGCCAATGGCACTGCTCGCAGGTTTCCTGCGCCGGACGCAGGTTCCTGACCGGAGAAGGAATCGGGCGGGGATAGGTGTTGAATATGGTGGCAAAGACTTGACGGCTGCCGGAAAGCTTCGACTTCACGAACCAAGTCGCTCCCGCACCCACGTGGCACTCCGCACACGCCACACGAGCGTGGGGAGAGAGTTGGTACGCCGTATATTCGGGAATCATCACCGTGTGGCAGAGCTGTCCGCAAAAGGAAGTGGACTCGGTAAATTCGTAGGCCTTATAGCTGCCCGCGGAACTGACGACCACAAATACCAGTAAGAATGTCGCGAATGAAATAACTGCGCTGCGCTGAGTGCGATCGTTCAGATCAATGCGAGGATAAAAAGCTGAGGGCGCAAGATGCTTGCGCCGCTCCAGTAACACGCCGGCCAGCATCAGAAGCAGGCCGAGAATGAGGAATCCCGGCGACACCATGTAGGCAAGAATGCCGATGTAAGGGCTGGGCTTGGTGGCGATCTGATCGATCAGGAAGAAAATGAAGATGTTGGCAACGCTGACGATTCCTAGCGCTACTCCCGCAAGGCTGACCGGATTCCGTAGCAGCATGCGCGAGCGGTGCCAGGGCTCCACCGCCGGAGGTGGATTTTTTTCAGTGTCCATGCTTGACCTCAGTTGGTTCGGGTTCGTCCGTCATCATGGCCTCTGATTCCTCATGGTTCAACATTTCGATAATGGAATTTGTATCCAGCCCGTGTTCTTCCTGATAGTGGTGCAGCGTCATTTTGCCATCCCACCAGGCCCAATTCATCGGGTAAACATCGGGATCGAGGAACACCTGGTAGAAATGCCAGACGATGATCGCGAGCGTCGCCAGAACCGCCTCATAGTAGTGGATGGCAGTCGCGACGTCGAGCCACCAGCGCGGCAGATGATTGCCGAAAGACACTTTCGCCCACAGCATGACACCGGTTCCCGCCATCACGAACATGCCCCAGACCAGGGCCCAGTATTCCGCTTTCTCTGCATAGTTGAAGCGCGGGAAGTCGGGCTTGATGCGCGAGAAGCCCAGATAGAACGAGAGATTCTGCCATGCGCCCTTCACGTCGTCCAGCGCGGGGAAGAGATCACGTGCCAGGCGGCGTCCGTCGCGCGTCAGAAGCAGGTCGAAAGTGTGAAAGATGCTTACACCAATCAGAACCACGGCGGCCACCCGATGCAGCAAGTGCCTCATCCGCTCGCCCAGGGAGAGCATAGAGGCGAACCAGGAATCCGGGAACCTTAGAGCGAAGCCGGTAAGCACGAGCAGGATGAAGCTGGAGAGCAGCACAGCGTGCTGCCAGCGGAAGCGCAGTGGCATGCGCGTGACGAAGCGATGTTCGAGCTTCCGGCGCGCAATCGCTTTGGCGCGCCAGATGATGAAGTTATGGGCCAGCATCCCGCCAATGACCATGAAGATCAGGACGAGATACATCTTGCGAATCCAGCGCACCGCTTTGCTGCCCATGTCGGCGGAAAGAGGAGCGCCGACGTGCACTTTGGCTACAGTAAATTTGTCGGTTACTCCCGGATGACACTGCCCGCAAGTGCGAGCCAGGTTCGAAGCATGAATTGTGGACCGCGGATCACTTGAGGGAAAGATGCTGTGGGTTCCGTGGCAACTGGCGCAATTGGCCACCACCTGCGAGCCGCCCCGCGAAGCTAATCCGTGATAGCTAGCCAAATAGGTGGTCTCGCGGCGGCCTTCGACACCGAACTCCTGCGAGAGCCGCATTCCTTCGTGGCAGCGGGCGCATGTGGCTTGCGCCACATTCTGCGCTGATACCGGTGAGTTGGGATCCGTGTGTGCCTTGATCGAGTGAATCCCGTGACAATCGGTGCATACCGGCGCCTGCCAGTTGGCTCTTGCGATGGCCTGCCCGTGAATGCTCTGCTGAAATTCTTTCGAGATCTGCTCGTGACACTTGCCACAGGTCATTGGCACGTTGAATTTGAAGATCGGCGACTTCGAATCTTTGGCGTCGAGAATTTCGTGCGCGCCGTGACAATCGGTGCAGACCGCCGCTTTCTCGGACCCATTGGCGACGGCATGTCCGTGAACGCTTTGCTCATAGGAAGCGACTGTCTGGACACGCAGCCCACTGCCGTCCATCACAAACTTCTGACTATGACAGGCTCCGCAAGTTGCCGGAATATTGCTGTGATGGACGCGCGACTTGGGATCGCTCGCAGGCAGAAGTGCATGCGGGCTCCCGTGGCAGTCGACGCAAGTCGCTGCATTGTTGTTCCCACCCTTAACGGCTTTGGCGTGAAAGCTGCGCTCGTAGGCAGCCTGCTCGTCGGAGTGGCACGTGGCACACGTGATCCTCTGCGGAGGAGTTTCATGCAGGGAGCTCTTCACATCGGTGTGGCAATCCACGCAGGTGAACATGCTGCCATGGATGGAATCCTTGAACGCCTGTGGATCGACGTGCAGGCTAGCAGTCTTGCCCTTGACCTCGTGCGACAAGGTCGCATCACTATGGCATGCGAGACATTCGTCGGCTGTGGGCTTGGGAGGGTCTTTTTTGGACGCAGCTTGGAGTGCGCCCACCGCTAAAAGAAGGGTGAGGGCAACTCCAGGCGCAAAAAAACTCCGTGTTGTTCGCGTGGACATGCTCTCACCCGCCGTTCTTTAAGAATCAAGCGATTTATGCGGGCGGCATTCATGGCCGCCTCTTTGCGAGACCTACTTGGCCAGACTATGAATGTAAGTGACCAGGTCCTTGATCTCCGTATCCTTGAGCTTGCCGCCGTAGGCTGGCATTTTGCCTTTGCCCTTGGTGATGAGTTCTGTCAACTGTGCATCAGTCTCGGCCTTGACCTCGGGTGAAGCGAAGTCGTGGACGCCCATCTTCGTTCCTGCTGCCGTGCCTTTTCCGTCGGGGCCATGGCACATGGCGCACTTTGACTTGTAAGTGGCGGCAGCGTCATCAGCGAATGCCGGAGCTGCGCAGGCCGCGATCAGACCGCAAGCCAGTAGAGCTACAAGGGCTGTTCGGAAAGAGAGGTATTTCATTTCGTTAGCTTCCTCCTGAGGAAGATTAATTTCGTTCGCACGATATCACAGAGCAAGGGTTGCCCGTTACGTCATCGTCACAATCCGCTCCGAAGCAGACTGCAGTGGATCGTGTTATCGTCCCGTACCCTGAGAACTCACTCGCAGGCGTAGGTTCGCATGCCGTAGAAAGCGGACCTAGGGCAGAAGTCACTCGGCCATGTGACCGAAATCACAGGATTTTCTTCAGTCAATTGTGATAGTTATCACCGGTTGGTGTGCGATACGGCACTGCTCGTACAGGTATCAGGTCCTACGATAGGCGGCATGCCAACAGCCTCGCAGTTATCCGCCGATCCTTCAAAATCGACACACGCAAAATCGACACACGCTGGAAGCGGGCCGGTTTCGCGGACAGGCGAGACTGGCGCCGCACCTAGAGTCCGGCTGAGGCCATTGCAGGTGACCTGGGAGATGACGCGTGCCTGCGGGTGGAAGGCTGCGAGCGCGCGCCCGGCGAAGACTGCACCGCGCGAAGCCAACCACTTCTCGACAGCGGAGGCTTTTCATCTCATCGAGGACGTTGCATCCATGCACGTGCCGCTGTTGGCGCTGACGGGGGGCGATCCGCTGACGCGCCCTGACTTGTTCCCTATCGTCGAGTTCGCGTCGCGACGCTCGGTTCGTACCTCTCTTACCCTGTTGCCGACGCCCAACCTCCAAGCCAGCATCATCGCCGAACTGAAAGCATCCGGGCTGATGCGGGCGGGGTTCTGGCTGCATGGCTCTACTCCAGCGCTTAACGACAGTTATTGCGGAGTCCCAGGACTACACCGGCGGACGCTCGACATCATCGGCGCTTGTCACGAAGTGCAGTTGCCGGTGCAGGTGAACACCATCGTGTCGAAGAGGAACGTCCAGGATCTCGATTCAATGATTGAGCTCCTGACTCGGCTCGATGTGGTGTTGTGGAATGCAGTCTTCTTCGTGCCAGCCAGCCGCGATGAAGCGGGCGCGATGTTGAGCGCCGAAGAACATGAAGAGGTTTTTGCCAGGCTCTACGCGGCCTCGAGGCATGTACATTTCCAGATCAAGACCACCGAGGGGCAGCACTACCAGCGTTACCTGCTGCAGCAAAGGGTGCGAGAGTCGCGCGGGCGACTGACCGAGGCTGAGGTCATGACTTGCGTGCCGAAAGGGGTCAATGACAGCAGGGGATCGGTGTTCATTAACTATCGCGGCGAGGCATACTCCAGCCGGTTTCTTCCAGTATCCGTGGGCGATTTGACAAGGCAGTCACTCAGCGAGATCTACTACGAATCTCCGTTGTTCGTCTCGCTGCGCGATAGTTCGCGGTTGAAAGGGAAGTGCGGGCGGTGTCCGGCCCGCAACGTGTGCGGGGGATCGCGCGCTCGCGCCTATGTGATGACCGGGGATTTGTTCGCATCCGATCCGTGCTGCGCGTTCGAGCCGTGAGATTCAGTCGGCGGTTCAGTCCAGTGGTAACCCCAAGATTGGTGTTCAGACCCGCGTGAGCGTGAGTGAAATCACATGGGCCTGTGATTCTCCGCCGAGCTGGGTCTGACACGAAATCGAACCTTACCGGTGATATAGAGAGTCGCGATTCGCAGGGTTCGCAGAATTTGGCGTGATTCAAGTCACAATTTCTTGTGTGTTCGATCACGCGTCTCGTGCTGGGGATTCTCCGAAAATTGGGGTAATTACACGAGACGGCCGATCCGGCGCGGCAGTGCAGTGTGATTCCAATCACAATTCCCGGTGACTCAATATACGGTCTTTCTCGACGCCCTCTGGCATCCTGACACGCAATTGAGGTGACCTATGGCTCAAGACGATCGTGACATTCTCGAAATTCTCAAGTTTGAGTTGAGCTTTTTGGAAGATGGCGGGTACGGGCGGTCTCCGCAAGCGTCTTGGCGCGCCCCTGCCATCTTCGAGGACTCGCCGATTTGTCCGAACTTCTGTGATCCGGCGCGTCCGCATCCGTGTGAGAGTTGTCTGCTCGAACAATTTGTTCCGGAAAGCCTACAGAAGGAAAGCATCCCTTGCCGATTCATTCGGCTGACGGAACAGGGGCTGACGGTCGAAGACCTGTATCGCACCGGCAGCCAGGCCGAAATGGAAGAGGCGCTGGCCAAGTGGCTTCGCGCCCAGATCGAGAGAATCGAGCGGGAACGCGCTCTTGCTCCAAAAGAAGGCGCAGCCTAAAACCGCGCCAGAGTTCTGTCGGAACATGCAGGCTGTTCCGCTACAGCCCCATTTGAATCAAGGAGACGCAGTCATGAACGAAGAGCATGCATATCGAGTAGCCGCATGGTGGACCTCCGGACGCACTGGGCTGGCCAAATCCGATTCCGCCCCCAACGCGATCCACTTCACTGCGCCGACGGAATTCGGCGGCCTGGAAGGCCGCTGGACGCCGGAAGAACTTCTGTTGGCTGCTGTGGCTGGTTGCTACACAACGACGCTGCGCGCAATTGCCGGCGGAGCACAATTCGACTTCACCGATCTGCAGGTGGAAGCAAGCGGCACGGTGCGCAAAGCGGAGTCAGGCTACATCTTCACGCAGATTGTGGTTCGTCCGAATCTGAAGATCGCTACAGCGGAAGAACGTGACCGCGCTCTGGACTTGCTCAAGCGCGCCGAGAAGTTGTGCCTGGTTTCGCGGGCCTTGGGCACCACGCTGAAGTTCGAACCGCAGTTGGAGATCACGAAGCCCGCTTCCATCGCCTGAGGCATTGCGAATCATCAGTGCTCGTGCGTCAGGAGGGCTGAAGTCGGCCTTCACCCAAAGGAGCACCAAACCATACCTTGATTCCGATGGACCCCCACTCTTACGATGGTCCGGCATGAATCAGATCCTTGTCATTGGAGGCACAGGAACAGTCGGACGTCAGGTCCTTTCCCGATTGGTGGCCACGGGCGCGCAAGTTCGTGCGCTGGCGCGCAACCCTGGGGCGGCAAGTTTGCCACCGCAAGTTGAGGTGGTTCGGGGGGACCTCATTCTTCCCGATACGCTGGATGGATGCCTCGAGGGCATCGATACAGTATTTCTGGTGTGGACCGCGCCGCCGGCGGCTGTTGCTCCCGCCCTGGAACGGATCACAAAGCACGCACGACGCATTGTGCTCCTGTCGGCTCCGATCAAGACGGAACATCCGCTCTTTCAACAGCCCAATCCGGGCAAAACACTGTTCGAGCAGATCGAACGGTCGATCGAGTTCTCAGGACGGCAGTGGACGTTTCTCCGGCCCGGAATGTTTGCCGCTAACGCTCTGAGTTGGTGGGCGCCGCAGATTCGCGCGGGTGATGTCGTGCGCTGGCCGTATCTCGCTGCTCCTACAGCGCCCATAGACGAGCGTGATATCGCCGAAGTCGCGGTTCGCGCCTTGTGTGAAGATGGACATGCCGGAGCCGAATATGTAATGACCGGACCTCAGTCCCTGACCCAATTCGAGCAGGTTTCCACCATCAGTCGCGTGATCGGCCGCTCGCTACGGATTGAAGAGATATCGCCAGATGAGGCCCGGACCGAGTTGCTCAGGATAGGGCCGTTAGCCGCCGTAAATATGTTGCTCTCGGCATGGGCTGCCGCAATCGGCCAACCCGCGCACGTTACGTCCACCGTGTTAGAAATCACCGGGACGCAACCAAGGACCTTCTTCGAGTGGGCATCTGATAACGCTGCAGCGTTTCGAGCGTGATCGCGACTCTCTGCGCCGACGAATCCTTAGAGTTGCAGCCGCGCCGACACCGACGAAGGATCTTCCATCGCCCGCAGCTTGAAACCAACTTTCTTGAAAATCGCTTGCGTCGCGAGGTTGTCGCGCAGGATTTCCCCTGAGAGGCGTTTGAATTTTTCTTCGCGTGCGACGCGCGCCACACCGGAGAGAAGTTCGGTACCGAGTCCACGCCCCTGCCATTGATCGGAAACGAGCACGGCGGCCTCGGCTTCGCCACGATTAATCGCGCTGAATCTGCCGACGCCTAACACTTCATGCTGTCCGGTCGCAGGATTCTTGCGATCGGCCACTAACGCGAATCCACGGTCGTAGCTGCCGAAGCAGATGCGCACCAGTCGCTCATGCTCGACTCGGGTGCTCAGACTTAGCGAGCAGAAGTATCGCAGGTACACGCTGCGCTC
>AR_comb_assmDRAFT_10063903_pt1 | contig 17875 bp, 23 predicted proteins | sample ArasoioldDNA_FD_10543 | JGI IMG/M metagenome (IMG submission 10543) | reverse complement strand
CGGGCAGGAGTTGCCGGCGGTGACCCCGCCGCCGCCGAAGGCCTCGGGCAGTTCGGCGAGCGCCTCCAGGGTCGAGCTGGGGCGCGGGCCGTCGTCGCGGGCGACCTCGGTGCCGTCGGGCAGCGTGACCGGGACGATTTCGCGGTCGAAGAAGCCGTCCTCCTGCGACCGCACCGCCAGTTCCTGGGAGCGCTGGGCGAACTTGTCCATGTCGGCCCGGCTGACCTCGTAGCGGTTTGCGACGTTGACCGCCGTCGCACCCATATCGATGTATGCGTCGGGCTGGCCGTCGTTGCCCAGCAGGTTCTCGTTTTTGTCCTCCGCGCCGGCGGCCTCGGTGCGCTCGTTGTAACGGCTCACCCACTCGACGCCGACGGCCAGGTAGGCGTCCCCCTCGCCTGCCTTGATCGCGTTGCCGGCGTGGCGGATCGCGTCGAGGCTGGAGGCGCAGTAGCGCGAGACCGTGACCCCGTTGACCGTCTGCGGCAGCTTCTCCGAGAGCAGCGAGATGATCCGCGCGACGTTGAACGCCTGCAGGCCCTGGGGCATGCCGACACCGCAGAACACGTCCTCGACCAGCGCCGGGTCGACCTCGGGGTTGCGCTCGAGCAGGCGATCGACCACGAAGGCGCCCATCTCGTCGGGGCGCAGCTGGGCGAGGGAGCCCTTGAAGGCGCGGCCGATCGGAGTGCGGAGGGTGTCGACGATCACTGCTTCGGGCATCTGCGGCTTCTCCTTGGCGCTCGAACTGGGATTGGGTCCGCCAGCGTAGTTGACGGGCACCGCCGGAGGTTTTGTGCGAATTCGCACTATTTTGCCAGGTGTTGTCCCCTTCCTGCGTTACATTCGCCCCAGTCCACCTCGCCTGCGTGCGAGCCTTGCCGCCGGAGCGGCAGCGAAAGGAGGGCCCTGAATGCCTGAGGGCTACTGCGTCAAAGAGCGTAAGAAGGTCGAGATCAAAGATCCCAAACAGGTGACCATGAAAAACGGTCGCCCGGCGATCCAGGGCGTATGTCCCGATTGCGGGACGAAAATCTTCAAGATCGGAAAGCTCTAACCGGTCCCTGAAGCTGCCGTTCCCGGCGTCGGCAGGCAGTCGGCGCCGGGAACGCCGCCCACATTTTTGGGGAGGTTTCTGAACCTCACCACGGGAGGCTGCGTAGACCCGGATGTCTTGAATTTCCCAGTCTCAAGCTCGAACCTCCAACCGAACTGATGTCTCCGGGTGCACTCAGCCAAGAGCGCGACGTGCGCGAGGCCTACGCGGCGCACTCCGGCGAGCTCTACGGGTTCGCCCTGCGCTCGCTCGACGACGCCGGCCTCGCCGAAGAGGCGGTGCAGGAGACCTTCCTGCGCGCCTGGCGCGCAGGCGAGCGGTTCGACCCGCAGATCGGCTCGCTGCGGACCTGGCTTTTCGCGATCCTGCGCAACGTCGTCATCGACCTGGGCCGGGCGCGCTCGGTGCGCCCGAAGGTCGGGCAGTCCGGGATCGAGCCCTCGGTCGAGCCGCTCGAGGAGGCCCTGCTCTCCTGGCAGGTCGAGGAGGCGATGCGGCGGATCGGCGACGACCACCGGCGGGTGCTGGTCGAGACCTACTACCGCGGCCGTCCCTACTCCGAGGTGGCCGAGGAACTCGGCGTCCCGGAGGGAACGGTGAAGAGCAGGGTCTATTACGGCCTGCGCGCCCTGCGCGTCGTCCTGGAGGAGATGGGCTATGAGGACTAAGCCCTGCCGCGACTGGAGGATCTCGCTCGGCGCCTACGCGCTCGGGCACCTCGACGAGGAGGAGCGCGCCGGGCTCGAAGCGCACCTCGAGGGCTGCCCGGAGTGCCGGGCGGAGCTCGCCTCGCTCGGCGGCGTCGCCGCCCTCCTGCCCCACGCCGACCCCGTCCACTTCGACAAGGCGCCGGAGCCCTCGCCGGAGCTCGGGCGGCGCATCTTCGCCGGCATCGAGGCCGACACCAGGCGCGAGCGCCGGCGCCAGCTGCGACGCCGCTGGAGCCTCGGCTTCGGCGCCGCCGGGCTGGCCGCGGCGACCGCCACCGTGCTCGCCCTCGTCGTCTTCGCCGGCGGCGGCTCGGGCCCGGGCCAGGCGCCGCAGCAGCAGGTCGCCTTCGCCGACCTCCCGCCCGGGGTCGAGATGGGGGCGACGCTGGAACCGCACTCCTTCGGCACCGAGATCCACGTCTACGTCAGCGGCGTGCGCTCGGGGACCCTCTGCAAGGTGTTCCTGCGCGGCGACGACGGCGTCCGCTACTCGGCCGGCAGCTTCCGCTACCGCTGGGGAGACGACTCCGAGGCCGTGCTCAGCTCCGGCCTCGACCTCTCCCGCACGGCCGCCGTCGGCGTGCGCGCCGGCAACCGAACCTTCGTCGCCCCGGTGGACTCCACGGCGACCGCTTTCACTAACCCACAAGAGGAGGAAGCCACGTGAGCAGGAGCATCTGCACCTTCGTGCTGGCGGCGATCGCCGCGGCGCTGGTGGTGTCGGGCTGCGGGGGAGGCGGCAACAGCAGCAGCGGCAGCAGTTCCGCGAGTGCATACGGAAGTGGAAGCGGCTCGTCGAAGGCGAGCGAAGGAGAACCGGCCGCGATGGGCGGCGAAGCGGCGAACATCTCGCTCGCCAGCGGCGGCGACCTGGGCATGATCCTGGTCGAAGGCGAGGGCATGACCGTCTACGACTTCCACAAGGACAAGGGCGGAAAGCCCACCTGCTACAACGCCTGCGAAGAATTCTGGCCGCCGGTCCTGACCACGGGCGCGCCGCAGCCAGGCAACGGAGCCTCTGCTTCGATGCTTGGAACGGTGAAGCGCGCGGACGGCACGACCCAGGTCACCTACGCGGGCCACCCGCTTTACACGTTCGTCGAAGACAAGAAGCCCGGCGAAGCCAAGGGCAACGACCAGAAGGCCTTCGGCGGGCAGTGGTACGCCCTCAAGGGCAACGGCGAAGAGCCCGAGGACAGTTAGTCCCTGCGCCTCTTCCGGTAGGAGACGGAAGGCGGCACGAGCTCTCGCAGCTCGGCCAGCAGCCGAGCCGAGAGCTCTGCCGCCTCCTCCTCCGGCCGGGGCTGCCCCCCGGCCGGGTCGAAGAACCGAATCCGGATCCGCGGACGCCGCGGAAACCCGGTCAGGTCGCTGGTCCCCTCGATCGCGACCAGGGTGACGTGCGCCTCGGGGACCTCGAGGGCGAGGCGGCCGACGCCGCTGCGCGCCCGCAGCGCCTTGCCGCGCGAGCGGGTGCCCTCGGGGAAGACGCCGATGCAGGCCCCGGCGCGGAGCGTCTCGATCGCGCGGGCCAGGGCCTCCTTGTCGCCGGCGCCGCGCACGATCGGGATCTGGCCCATCCCGTTGAGGATCGGGCCGAGGCCGCGCACGTCCCACAGGGTCGATTTGGCCAGCGCCCTGATCTGCCGGCGCTTGACCGCGGCGATCCCGACCATGACCGGGTCCCAGTGGCTGTCGTGGTTGCCGACGATCAGCAGCGGCCCGCCCGCGGGCACGGAGTCAAGCCCCTCGACCCGCAGCCGACCCCAGAGGGCGACCGGGCGGCAGAGCGCCATCGCGGCGCGGTAGGTGGCGGTTCGCTCCTGCATCGCGGACGTGATTTCTACGGGTTTCGGGCGCGCGGGGTTCAGTCGCCCGCGGCGGCGGCGCGTCCCAGCAGGTCCCGCAGGGCCTTGCGGTCGGCCTCGCCGAGGTCCTCGATCCAGGCCGGGGGCACCTCCATCGCCTTGACGAGACGGTTGCGCAGGCGGCGCCCCTCGGGGCTGAGCGCGATCAGCTTCACCCGCCGGTCGTCGGGAGACGGCTCGCGCAGCGCCAGCCCCCGCTCTTCCAGCCCGTCGACGATGCCGGTCACGTTCGAGGGGTCGCAGCGCAGCACCTGGGCGACCTCGCTCATCGTGCGCGGGCGGTCGAGCGCCTTCAGGGCCCCCATCGCCGCCGGGCGCAGGTCGAGCTGGCGGGCGATATCGAGGAAGGGCGGCGGGTACACCAGGTCCCTGAGGAGGCTCCACGCTTCGCGGGCGCTGTCGGACACGAAGCTAGTTTAGCTCAATATTTGATAGCCTCAACCATCTTGTGAGCCAAGGAGGATCGATGGCAGTCGAGAACGCGACGGGGATCGAAGTGCAAGCGCTCGTGCGGGAGTTCAAGAACGGCCCGCGCGCCGTCGACGGCATCGACCTCCGGGTCGCGCCCGGCGAGATCTACGGCTTCCTCGGCCCCAACGGCGCCGGCAAGTCGACCACGGTGCTGATGCTCACCACCCTGCTGCCGCCGACCGCCGGCAGCGCCCGCGTCGCCGGCTTCGACATCGTCTCCGAAGGCCCGCGCGTGCGCTCCGCGATCGGCGCGGCCCTGCAGGAGGCCGCGCTGGACCCGCTGCTGAGCGGGGCCGAGCACATGCGCCTGCAGACCGCGCTGCACGGCATCCCGAAGGCCGAGCGCACCAGGCGCAGCGAGGAGCTGCTCGCCCGGGTCGGCCTCTCCCGGGCCGCCGATCGCAAAGTCGGCGGCTACTCCGGCGGGATGAAACGTCGCCTCGACCTCGCACTCGCCCTCGCCCACCGGCCGCGGATCCTCTTCCTCGACGAGCCGACCACGGGGCTCGACATCCAGAGCCGCACCGCCCTCTGGGAGGAGGTCGCGCGGCTCGCCGCCGAGGACGGCGTGACCGTGTTCCTCACCACCCAGTACCTGGAGGAGGCCGACGCGCTTGCCGACCGGGTCGGGATCATCGACCACGGCAAGCTGGTCGCCGAGGGCACGCCGGCGGCGCTGAAGGCCGAAATCGGCCGGCCGACGGTCGAAGCCGTCCCCCACGACCCCGCCGACCACGAGCGGATGGTCGCCGTCCTCGCGCGCTTCGGGGAGCCCGCCGGCGCCTCTCCCAAAGGTGTCGGGGTGCGGCTGGCCGGGGGCGAGTCGCAGCTGGCCGAGGTGGTGCGGGCGCTCGACGCCGAGGGCATCGCGATCGAGCACCTGCAGCTGCACGCGCCCTCGCTCGACGACGTCTTCCTGACCAAGACCGGGCGCTCGCTCGAGGGCGCGGAGGAGGCCGAGGAGGAGGCGGAGGAGCAGGCCGCGGAGGCGCCGAGCCCCGCATGAGCGCGTCGCTGCGCAGTCAGGTCGGGCAGCTGGCGCGCCGCTCGGTGCTGCGCACGCTGCGCCAGCCGGCCCAGATCGTCCCCTCCCTCGTCTTCCCCCTCTTCCTGCTGGCCGTGAACTCGGGAGGGCTGAAAGGCGCCACCAACCTGCCCGGCTTCCCGACCGATTCCTACCTCACCTTCGCGCTCGCGGTTCCCTTCATGCAGGGCGCCCTGTTCTCGGTCATGAACGCCGGCACGGACCTCGCCCGCGACATCGAGACCGGCTTCCTCAACCGGCTCGCCCTGACCCCGCTGCGCAACGCCGCGCTGCTCAGCGGCCTGCTCGCCGGCGCCGTCGTGCTCGGCCTCGTGCAGGCCGTCGTCTACCTCAGCATCGGGCTGATCGCCGGCGCGGACCTGGCCGCCGGGGCCGGCGGGTTCCTGGCGATCGTCGCGCTCTCGGTCTCCGTCACCGTCGCCTTCGGCAGCATCGGGCTCTTCGCCGCCCTGCGCACCGGCTCCGGCGAGGCGGTGCAGGGGCTCTTCCCGGTCTTCTTCGTCTTCCTCTTCCTCTCCTCGATGGCGCTGCCGCTGGAACTGATCCAGACCGACTGGTTCCGCGCGATCGCCACCGCGAACCCGGTCTCCTACCTGCTCCAGGCCTTCCGCTCGGTCCTGATCGAAGGCTGGGACGTGGGCGAGCTCGCGCTCGGGTTCGGAATCGCCGCCGCGGTGCTGGCGCTCGGCATGCTCGCGGCCTCCAGCGCCCTGAAGACGCGGCTGGTGCGGACGTGAGCGCCGCGCGGATCCGGGAGTCGCGCGCGGTCGCCCTCGCGGTCGCCTGGCGCAGCATCCACAACTTCCTCCACAACCCGGCGCTGCTCTTCCCGGCCCTGCTCTTCCCGCTCTTCTTCTTCGTCTCCTTCGCCGGCGGGCTCTCGGCGATCGGCAACGTCCCGGGCTTCGACTTCCCCAGCGGGTACACGTCCTTCCAGTTCGTCTTCGTCCTGCTGCAGTCGGCGGCCTTCGGCGGCGTCTTCACCGGCTTCGGGATCGCCCGCGACTTCGAGTCGGGCATCGGCCGCCGCTACCTGCTGGCCGCTCCGCGCCGCGGCGGGATCGTCGCCGGCTACGCGCTCGCGGCCTTCGTCCGCGCGCTCGTCACCTGGACCGTCCTGACCACGGTCGCGCTGGTTGCCGGGATGAACGTCGACGGGAGCGCCGGGGAACTCTTCGCCCTCTACGCGCTCGCCGTCCTGGTCAACGTCGCCGCGGTCCTCTGGGCCGCCGGGGTGGCGCTGAGGGTGCGCTCGATCCAGGGCGGGCCGTTCATGCAGCTGCCGGTCTTCCTGATCCTCTTCCTCGCCCCCGTCTACGTCCCGCTCAGCCTGCTCAGCGGCTGGATCCACGCCGTCGCCTCGGTCAACCCGGTGACGGCCCTGCTGGAGGCCGGCCGCGGCTTCATCTCCGGCGACCCGACCACGATCGCGCTCGCCTTCGCGATCGGCGCCACGCTCCCGATCCTGTTCTCGCTCTGGGCAAGGGGCGGATTGCGCCGGGCCGAAGCTGCGGGTTAGACCACGGCCTGGTCCCGACGAGGGAACAGGTATCGCGTCACGACGGTCACGACGCCGATCAGCTCAACGAGGGTCGTGGCAAGCCAGACCTGGATCACGGCCGGATCGAGATGCCAATGCTCGCCGGCCCAGGCATATGCGCCGAAAACCGCGTCCGCAATGAAGAGCTGGGATCCGACGAGGATCAAAAGCCCCCAGGCGTAGGTCTTCTTCAAGCTGATGTCCTGCCGGTGGTCCTCTCCACGCAAGCGCAGGGGGTCATACGGATCTAGATCCCCCACCGGCTCCGCTCGCTCCAAAGCCCCCTCCTCGAGCCGACGTCTTGCCGCGACCGGGGTTTCGTCGTTCACCGCTGCGAGAGGCCGAGATTGTCGAGGCGGTACTTGAGCGCCTCGTGGGATACCCCAAACTGGTTCGCGACGCGAAAGTCCGGAAAACCCTGCTCGACGAGACTTTCCACCACTGACCGAGGCATCAGGAGACTCGCAGCGAAGCTGTTCGCGAAGTGCTCCTCTTCAACCGTCCCAGTGGACGACCTGGGATCCCGGCAGTCGACGTATTCGTACTTGTCGGGTTCGCGCGAACGACGGATGAAATGCCCAATCTCGTGGGCACAGGTAAACCGTTTCCGGCTCCGGCTGTCCTCGGCGTTGAGCAGGATCGAGGGATCCGCGCCTTCCTTCTTCACGAGGGCTCCCGAGATCTCCTCGCCGAGCTCTGCCTTCAGGACCTTCACCCCCAGCGCCTTCGCGATCCGCACGGGATCGATCGGCAGGGTGCCGTCCCAGCAATCCTCGAGCAGTTCGCTCGCAGCCCTGGCGGCTTCGGGGTGGTCGGCCATGGGGCCGAGTCTAGGGAGAAGCGTGGTCGAAGCGGCCATCGGACGGTGCAAGGAATTCGCGGGCCCCTTCTCTCCCCCGTCCCACACTGGAATCCTTAAGTGACGGACGTCACGCTGGCGGGCGGCCGCAACCGTGAGGCTGGCGGATTCCGGCGGCGTGCAGGGGGATCCGCGAAATCCGAGCGCGGATGGGCGCCCGCATCTAAAGTGTCGTCATGTCGCAAAAGCCACTAGAGCTGATACTCGCGCGCAACCTGATGTCTGCGCTCTCGACCCCGGCGTTCCTGGTCGACGAGGGCGGCGTCCTCGTCTTCTACAACGAGGCGGCGGGGCTGCTTCTGGGCAAGCAGTTCGAGGAGCTGGGCACGGTCGGCGCGGAGGAGTGGGGCGCGCTGTTCGGGCCCTTCGACGGCTCCGGCGAGCCGATCCCCTACGACGAGCTGCCGCTGGTCACCGCGGTGCGCAGCGGCCGCCCCGCGCACGCGGAGCTGACGATCCGCTCCACCGACGGCTCCGACCACGCGGTCGAGGCCTCCGCCTTCCCGATCCTCACCGCGCACGGCTCCCAGGGGGCGATCGCGGTCTTCTGGCCGCAGGCGGAGAACGGCACCGGGGCTGCGGCGTGAGGGTCAAGCTCTGGGGCACGCGCGGCTCGATCCCGGCGCCCGGGCCGGAAACCGTCCGCTACGGCGGCAACACCTCATGCGTCGGGGTCGAGCTGGAGGACGGCTCGCTGCTCGCGCTCGACGCCGGCAGCGGCATTCGCACCCTCGGCCTCACCCTCGCCGAGGAGCCGGCCCGGCTGCACATCCTCCTCACCCACCTTCACCTCGACCACATCATGGGGCTCGTCTTCTTCGCCCCCGCCTTCCGGTCCCAGACCGAGCTCGTGATCTGGGGGCCGGCCTCCCCGGAGGCCTCGCTGCGCGACCGGATCGCCCGCTACATCTCCGCCCCCCTCTCCCCCGTCGAGGTCCGCGAGCTGCCCTGCGACGTCTCCTTCCGCCACTGCCCGGAGACCGAGTGGGAGATCGGCTCGGCGCGGATCCGGGCGGCCTCGGTGACGCACCGCGGCCCGACGCTCGGCTACCGGATCGACGAGGGCGAGAGCTCCCTCACCTACATCCCCGACCACGAGCCGGCGCTCGGCGCCGATCTCGACCGGCTGGACGAGGACTGGATCTCCGGCTTCGCCCTGGCCCGCGAGACCTCGCTGCTGATCCACGACGGCCAGTACGCCGATCCCGAGTACCCGGCGCACCTCGGCTGGGGGCACTCGGCAACCTCGCACGCCCTCTCCTTCGCCCGCCGCACCGGCGCGCGCCGCACCGTCCTCTTCCATCACGATCCGCTGCACTCCGACGAGTTCCTCGACGGCCTCGGCGAACGGGTGCGGGCGGACTGGGTCGCGCTGGGCGGCGAGGAGGGCGCGATCGAGCTCGGCGCCGAGCGCACCGAATACGAGCTGCCGTGCCAGCTCGCCGGCTCGCTGGCCCGCGCCTGAGCGCTACCCTGCGCCGAGTGCTCCGCCGTCCCGCTCCGCGCCGAACATGACGGACTCCCCCCCGCCCCTGCTCGCCCTCGCCGTCGAGCGCTCGCCGCTGGTCGCGCAGGCGCTGGCGAAGGCGCGCGAGGCGCACGAGGGCCAGGTCCGCAACGGCAGCGGGGGGATGCCCTACATCGAGCACCCCGAAGCGGTCGCGAACCTGCTCGCCGAGCAGGGGTTCGGCGACGACGTGCTCGCCGCGGCGCTGCTGCACGACGTGGTCGAGGACAGCGAGACCACGGTCGAGCAGCTGCGCGCGAGCTTTGGCGAGCCGATCGCCGGCATGGTCGCGGCGCTCTCCGACGACGAAACGATCGAGGACTACCGGGAGCGCAAGGACGAGCACCGCGGGCGGGTGGCGGCCGCGGGCGGCGCGGCGCTCGCGATCTACGGCGCCGACAAGCTGACCAACGTGGCGACGCTGCGCAACGCCTACGCGGCCCAGGGCGAGGCGGTCGCCGAGGAGTTCAAGGTGCCGCTCGAGCTCAAGCTCGAAATCTGGTGCGCCGACCTCGACCTGCTGCGCGAACGCGCCGCGGAGCTCGGCTTCCTCGACCGGCTCGAGGCCGAACTCAATCGCCTGCGGGAGGATCGAGCAGGGGCAGCCCCTCGCCCCGGTACTTGAGCCGCCGCCGCAGCGGCAGCGCGACCCAGAGCAGGGCGAAGGTGCTGAAGGCGAGCGTGGTGGTGACGATCGCCGCGACCGTGCCGAAGAGCAGGTCGGTGATCAGCAGGATCGCGCAGGTCATCGCCAGGGCGAGCGCCAGCAGCCCGCCGATCGCGAGGCGGTTGGAGAGGAAGACGAGGCGGTGCTTCTGCTGGTAGCGGAAGGTGAGGCGGTGGTAGGCGGAGGGGGCGATCAGCAGCGCCGCCGAGAGCGCCGTGAGCAGCAGGGTCGCGAAGTAGACCTTCTTCTCGAACTGGGAGATTTTCGTGAAGTTCTGCTGGAAGGGCACGGCGAGCAGGAAGGCGAAGAGGACCTGCACGCCGGGCAGCGCGACCCGCAGCTCCTGCAGCAGCTCCCCGAGGTTGCGGTCAAGGCGCTCGGCCTCGCTCTCGTCTCGGCCTGAGGGGCGGTCGGGCACCCCGTCACCATAGGCGAAGTGAAGACGGCCGTCGTCCTCTTCAACCGCGACCTCCGGGTCCACGACAACCCGGCGCTCTGGGCGGCGACGCGGGCGGAGCGCACCGTGCCGCTGTTCGTCCTCGACCGGCGCCTGCTCGGCTCCCGCTTCGCCGCGCCCAACCGGGTCGCGTTCATGCGCGAGGCGCTCGCCGACCTCGACCGGCGGCTGCGCCGGATCGGCGGCCGCCTCTTCCTGCGGCAGGGCGAGGTCGTGCGGGAGGCGATCGCGCTCGCGCGCGAGTGCGGCGCCACCGAGCTGCACGTGAGCGCCGACTGGAGCGCCCTCGCCCGGAGGCGGGAGGCGCGGCTCGCCGCCGCCTGCGAGGAGGAGCGGATCGCCTTCCACGTCCATCCCGGGGTGACGATCGTCGCGCCGGGCGCGGTGCTCCCGGCCGGCGGGGACCACTTCAAGGTCTTCACCCCCTACCACCGGGCCTGGAGCGAGGCACCGCGGCGCCAGGTCCACGGCGCGCCGCGGCGCATCGCGGTGCCCGGCGGGCTCGCCGCCGGGCGGCTGCCGGCGCTGGAGAAGCTGACCCGCGGCCGCCCCTCCCCACGCCGCGCGCCCGGCGGGGAGACGGAGGGGCGGCGGCTGATGCGGGCCTTCCTGCGCGACCGCCTCGGCGCCTACGAGGAGCGGCGCGACGAGCTCGCCGAGGAGGGCACCTCGCACCTCAGCGCCCACCTGCGCTGGGGCTGCGTCGCGCCGCTCGAGTTGGCGCGGGAGGCAGAGGCGCGGCCCGGCGGGGCGGCCTTCGCCCGCCAGCTCTGCTGGCGCGACTTCCACCACCAGGTGCTCGCCGCGAACCCCTCCCTGCCCCACCGCGACTACCGGCCGCGGCCCGGTCGCTGGTCGCGCTCGGAGCGGGCGCTGGAGGCCTGGAGGGCGGGGCGGACCGGCTACCCGGTCGTCGACGCCGGCATGCGGCAGCTGGCCGCGGAGGGCTTCATGCACAACCGCGCCCGGATGGCCGTCGCCTCCTTCCTGACCAAGGACCTCTACGTCGACTGGCGCGAGGGCGCGCGGCATTTCTGGGACCTGCTGAGCGACGGCGAGATCGCCAACAACGCGGGCAACTGGCAGTGGGTCGCGGGCACCGGCAACGACACCAGGCCGGGGCGCGTGCTCAACCCGGTGCGCCAGGCCGAACGCTTCGACCCCGACGGCGCCTACGTGCGCCGCCACGTCCCCGAGCTCGAGCCCCTGCGGGGCAGGGCGATCTTCCGGCCCTGGGAGGCCGAGGGCTTCGGCCGGCTCGGCTACCCGCGCCCGATCGTCGACCACGACGAGGCGGCAGCCGAGTTCCGGGCCCGCCTTTAGGATCGCCGGATGGGACGGCTGGCGGTGATCCTCGGCAGCAACGCGCTCGGGCCGGGCGGCGAGGAGATCGCCGCGGCGGCGGCCGAGCACGGGGCGGCGATCGTCCAGCGCCACGGCGCCGCCGGCGATCCCTACGTGCTGCCCCACCTGATCGACCACGCCGCCAACCTGCGGGCGCTGGCCGACCAGGGCTGCGACCGGGTGCTCGGGATCGGCTCGGTCGGCTCGCTCAAGCCCGACCTGCCGGTGGGCAGCCTCGTCTGCCCCGACGACTTCATCGCCCTCCACCTCGGCGTCTCGCTCTTCGCCGACCTGCGCGCCCACACCGCCCCGGGCTTTCACCCGCGCTGGCGGGCGGAGGTGCTCGAGGCCTGGAAGGCGGGCGGCCAGGCGCCGCGCGACGGCGGCGTCTACTGGCAGACCATCGGCCCCCGCTTCGAGACGCCGGCGGAGATCCGGATGATGGCGCCGCACGCCGACGTGGTCGGGATGACGATCGCCGCCGAGTGCGTCCTCGCGGGCGAGCTCGGGCTCGAATACGCAGCGCTCTGCGTGGTCGACAACCTCGCCAACGGCCTCGGCGAGGCGCCGCTCGGCGTCACCGCGCTGGAAGCCGACCGCGCCGCCAACGCGGCGCGGGTGCGGGACGGGCTCGCGGCCGTGCTGCCGCGGCTGGGCGCGGTCGGGCGGTGAGCGGCCCCTCCGGCGCCCCGCTCGCGGTCGAGAACGCCCTGCTCGACGGCGAGGCGGTCGGGGTGCGCTGCGTGGACGGGGCGATCGCGGCGATCGGGCCCGGGGTCGCGGCCGAACCGGGGGACGAGCGGATCGACGCGGTGGGCGCCCCGCTCGTGCCACCGCTGCTGAACGGCCACACGCACGCCGCGATGACGCTCTTCCGCGGCTCCGGAGGCGACCTGCCGCTGATGCCGTGGCTGGCGGAGCGGATCTGGCCGGTCGAGGCGAGGCTCGAGGCCGAGGACGTCTACTGGGGGACGCGGCTCGCCTGCGCGGAGATGATCCGTTCGGGCACGACGCGGTACTGGGACATGTACTGGCAGCCGCAGGCGGGGGCGCGCGCCGTCGCCGACGCCGGGCTCAGGGCCACGATCGGGGCGCCGCTGTTCGACGCGAATGGCGACGCCGAGGGACTGCGCGCCTCCGCCCTGGAGAGCCTCGCGATGCTCGCCGAGCAGCCGCCGTCGATCTCCCCCGCGCTCGCCCCGCACGCGATCTACACGGTCAGCGAGGACTCGCTGCGCTGGATCGCCGAGCTCGGCGCCGAGCGCGGGGTGCCGATCCAGATCCACCTCTCCGAGACCGCGCGCGAGGTCGAAGACTGCATCGCCGCCCACGGCGTCCGCCCCGCCGCTCACCTCGACCGGCTGGGGCTGCTGAACGAGCGCACGCTGCTCGCCCACGGGGTCTGGCTCGACCCCGAGGAGCTGGCGCTGATCGCCGAGCGCGGCGCCGCCGTCGTCGCCAACCCGGTTGCCAACATGAAGCTCGCGGTCGGAGGCGTCTTCCCCTACCCGGCGGCGCGGGCGGCGGGCGTCGCGGTCGGGCTCGGGACCGACGGCGCCGGCTCCAACGACTCGCTCGACCTGCTCGCCGACCTGAAGACCTTCGCCCTGGTGCAGAAGCACGCCGTCGGCGACCCGACCGCGATCGACGCCGCCGAGGCCCTCGCGGTGGCGAGGGGCGAGCGCGCTCCGCTGCTGGGGGCGACGCCGCTGCGCGCAGGCGCCCCCGCCGACTTCCTGCTGCTGCGGGCCAGCGCGCCCGAGCTGGCGATCGGCGAGCTGGCGTCGGACCTCGTCTACGCCGCCGCCGGCCCGGTCGTCGACACCACGGTCGTCGCCGGCCGCGTGCTGATGCGCGGCGGCGAGCTGCCGGAGCTCGAGGAGATCGTCGCCCGCGCGGCCGAGCGCGCCCGCGGTCTCGGCCTCTGACGTCGAGCCCCGGCCCCAATACCCCCTAGGGGTATCTGCTACGGTCCCTCCATGGTCGGATACATCGATGACAAGGAGGACCTGCGCAGGCGGCTCGCGCGGATCGAGGGCCAGGTGCGCGGGGTCGACCGGATGGTCGAGGAGGAGCGCTACTGCATCGACGTGCTGACCCAGATCGGCGCGATCCAGGCCGCCCTGGACCGGGTCGCGCTCGCCCTGATCGACGACCACACGCGCCACTGCGTGGTCGAGGCCGAGGGCGGCGAGCGGGAGGAGAAGGTCGACGAGCTGCTGGCCGCGCTGGGACGGTTCGTGGGACGTTGAGCGGCGTGCTCGAAAAGGTCTGGGAGGGGCTCGAACAGTCCCTGCTGATGGCGTATGAGGTCTGGTGGGCGCTGGTGCTCGGCTTCGCGATCTCCGCCGTGGTCCAGGCCTGGGTGCCGCGCGAACGGATCGAAGGCGCGCTCGCGGGCGAGGGCTTCGTCCCGGTCGCCAAGGCGACCGGCCTCGGCGCCGCCTCCTCCTCCTGCTCCTACGCGGCGATCGCGATCGCCAAGTCGCTCTTCCAGAAGGGCGCCTCCGCGGTGACCGCACTCTCCTTCCAGTTCGCCTCGACCAACCTGGTCTGGGAGCTGGGGCTCGTGCTCTGGGTGCTGATCGGGTGGCAGTTCACCCTCGCCGAGTTCGTCGGCGGCGTGGTCCTGATCGCGCTGATGGCGCTGCTCCTGCGCCGCTTCGTCTCCCCGCGGCTGGAGCAGCGCGCCCGGCTCCACGCGCAGGAGGCGCAGGCCGACCACGTGCACGAGGCCGCGTCGGCAGAGCGCGGGGACTGGCGCGAACGGCTGCGCTCGGCCGATGCCTGGGGCGAGGTCGGCGCCAACTTCCTCGCCGACTGGGGGATGCTCTGGAAGGAGATCTCGATCGGGTTCCTGCTCGCCGGCTTCATCGGCCTGCTCGGCGACGACTTCTTCAACGTCCTCTTCGTCACCGACGCGCCGCCGCTCCTGCGCACCTTGGAGAACGTCGTCGTCGGCCCGGTGATCGCCGTGCTCAGCTTCGTCTGCTCGATCGGCAACGTGCCGCTGGCGGCGGTCCTGTGGTCGGGCGGGATCGGGTTCGGCGGCGTGCTCGCCTTCCTCTTCGCCGACCTGATCGTGATCCCGATCGTGCTCGCCTACCGCAAGTACTACGGCACCGAGTTCGCCCTGCGGACCACGGCGCTGATGTTCGTCACCATCGTCATCGCCGCGCTGATCGTCGACGGCGCCTTCGGCCTGCTCGGGCTGGTCCCGACCGGGCCGCGCCCCAGCCGTGCCGACGTCTTCGGCTCGGTCGAGGTCGACTACAAGCTGTTCCTCAACCTGCTCGCCGTGATCGTCTTCGCCGCGCTCTTCGCACTCGGCCGCGGTCGCGCCCACGCCCACGGCTGCGAGGCCCACGCGCCGGTCGAGTAACCCGTTCCGCCGGGGGTATAGGCTCGCCACAGTGACGACCGGCGAGGCCGCCACCGAGAAAGCGTCTCGCACCGGGGCCTCCTCGGTCACCTACCGGGGCGCGACGAAGCGCTACCCCGGGGCGGAGACCGCCGCCGTCGACGGCCTCGACCTCGAGGTCCCGGCCGGCGAGATCTGCGTCCTCGTCGGGCCGTCGGGATGCGGGAAGACGACGGCGATGCGGATGGTCAACCGCATGGTCGAGATCACCGAGGGCGACATCCTGATCGGGGGCGACTCCGTGCGCGAGCGCGAGCCCGCCCGGCTGCGACGGGAAATCGGGTACGTGATCCAGGAGACCGGCCTCTTCCCCCACCGCACCGTCACCGAGAACATCGGCGCGGTGCCGCAGCTGCTGGGCTGGAAGAAGGACCGGATCCACGCCCGCGCGGCCGAGCTGATGGAGCTGATCGGGCTCGACCCCGCGCTCGGCGACCGCTACCCGGCGCAGCTCTCCGGCGGGCAGCAGCAGCGGGTGGGCGTCGCCCGGGCGCTCGCCGTCGACCCGCCGGTGATGCTGATGGACGAGCCCTTCGGGGCGATCGACCCGATCAACCGCGAGCGCCTGCAGAACGAGTTTCTGCGCCTGCAGTCCGAGCTGCGCAAGACTGTGCTCTTCGTCACCCACGACATCGACGAGGCGATCAAGATGGGTGACCGGATCGCGATCCTGCACGATGGCGCCAGGGTCGCCCAGTACGCGACGCCGGCGGAGATCCTGATGGACCCCGCCGACGAGTTCGTCGAGGACTTCGTCGGCGCCGACCGGGCGCTGAAGCGGCTGGCCCTGATGCGGGTCAGGGACATCTCGCTCTGGAAGGCGCCGCTGGCGCGGGCGGGGGAGGCGACCGCCGAGGTGCGGGCGCGGCTGGCCGAGCCCGACGTCGAAGTCCCCTACGCGCTGCTGGTCGACGAGCGCGAGCGCCCGCAGGGCTGGCTCTCCGGACGCGACCTCGCGGGGGAGCGGGTTCCCGAGCGACCCGACTCGCCGCTCGGGCCGGTGCTCGAGCTCGACGACGTGATGCGCGACGCGCTCGCCGACCTGCTGCAGGGGCAGTCGCAGTACGCGCCGGTGGTCGACGCCCGCGGCCGCATCGACGGCGTGCTCTCGGTCGAGATCATCTCCGAGTTCCTCGGCTCGCCCGAGGCCCGAAGCGAGGAGCGCGGCGCCGCCGAGCGGCCGCTGGGAGCGGAGCAGCCCGGTGGCTAGCGGCGCGCTGATCGCAGCGGTCGGGCAAGTCGGCGAAGGGTTCTTCAAAGAACGCAGCTCCGACACCCTGCCCTGCCAGTCGAAGCCGAGTCACCTCTTCTGCTTCGACTGGGCGCGGGAAAACATCGACCGCTTCGGCACCCCGACGCTGCAGCACTTCGAGATGGTCGTGGTCGCGGTCGTGGTCGGCTTCGCGATCGCCTTCGCGCTGGCGCTGCTCGCTCACCGCAGGCGCTGGCTGCAGCCGCCGCTGCTGGCCGCGACCGGCGTCCTTTACACGATCCCCAGCCTCGCCTTCTTCTTCCTGCTGCTGCCGATCACCGGTCTGGGGCGAACCACCGCGATCGTCGCGCTCAGCGCGTACACCCTGCAGATCCTCTACCGCAACACCGTCGCCGGACTCGCCAACGTGCCCGAGTCGGTGAGGGACGCGGCGCGGGGAATGGGCCTGACCGACCGTCAGATCCTCTGGAAGGTCGAGCTTCCGCTGGCGACCCCCGAGATCGTCGCCGGTCTGCGGATCGCAACGGTGAGCACGGTGGCGATCGCGACGCTGGCGGTCTTCATCGTCGCCGGAGGCCTGGGCACGCAGATCTACGGGGGCGGCAACCTCACCTTTCCGACCAGCATCATCATCGCGGGGACGATCGCGATCCTGATGGCGCTCGCGCTGGACCTGCTGATTCTCCTCGGTCAGCGGGTGCTGACTCCGTGGCGCCGGGCGGTGCGCGCATGAGCCTGCTCGCCCATCCGCTCCTGGCCTCCTTCGGCGGCGCAATCGAATTCATCTTCACCCCGCAGACCTCGAACGTGACCGGCGGGCGGAAGGTCGGCGGCTTCGACGAGGTGATGGAACTGACCTTCAACCAGCTCGAACTGACCCTCTTCGGCCTGGCCGCCGCATTGATCGTCGCGCTGCCGATCGGGCTCTACCTGGGGCACCGCGGGGTCGGCGAAACCTTCGCAGTGGCCCTCGGGAACGCAGGGCGGGCGATCCCCGAGCTGGCCCTGATCGCCCTGATGGCAGCCGTTGTCGGCGTCGGTCTGCTGCCGTTGACGATCGCGCTCGGGGTCCTCGGGATCCCCCCGATCCTCACCAACACGTTCGTCGGCATCCGCCAGGTGGACCAGGCGACTGTGAACGCCGCCCGCGGGATGGGCATGACCGAGCTCGAGGTCCTGCGCAAGGTCGAGGCCCCGCTGGCCGTGCCGACGATCTTCGCCGGCATCCGCACGGCGACGATCGCGATCGTCGCGACCGCGGCGATCGGCACCATCGCCGGATTCACGACGCTCGGCGACTTCATCATTAACGGCAGCATCTACGGCGAAGACGGCCAGCTCGCCGGCGCGATCATGGTCGCCCTGCTCGCCCTCACGCTGGAGGGATTGCTCGCCCTGCTGCAGCGACGCCTTACTCCACGAGGTCTGAAGCTGAGGCACACGTGACACGTCCGACCAACACACAAGGAGGCAACCAGTGAGGATCGACCGAACGAGGATGCGGGTGGCGCTGGCAGGGCTGCTCGTGCTCGCCCTGGCGCTCGTCGTCGCCGCCTGCGGCGGGGGCTCGAGCACGAGCTCCAGCGAAGCGACCGAAGGCGGCGAAGAAGGTGCCGCGGCGGGGGCGATCGAATCGAACCCCGAAAACGCCAACGTCAGCCTGACGATCGGCTCGAAGAACTTCCCCGAACAGGAAATCCTCGGGGAAATCTACGC
>AR_comb_assmDRAFT_10110013_pt1 | contig 17884 bp, 15 predicted proteins | sample ArasoioldDNA_FD_10543 | JGI IMG/M metagenome (IMG submission 10543) | reverse complement strand
CCGATCGTTCTCTATGTCAGCATGACGATCGTTATGCTGACGCTCACCTACCACGTTTTTCAATCCCGCAAATGGCGACTCTAAAATCTCCGATCCTTGCCCATGCCAGCTGAAGTCGAGACCGAAACAGAAACATCGACGCCACTCGCAGAGGTGAAACCGAAGCGGGTGACAAAGATCGGTCGTCTCCAGATCGGCGTTAACGTCCTGATCCAGGTCTTGCTCGTTCTTTTCCTGGCGGCAATGGTTAACGCGCTGGCCTTTCGTCATTACAAACGCTGGGACCATTCGCGCGACCAGAAATACGCACTCTCTGACAAAACCAAGCGGTTTCTGGATTCCATCAAAGGCAAGGTGCGTATGACCGTGTTCTTCGCGCCCAACACTCCGATCAGCGGTGACGTTCAGAATCTGCTGATCGAGTATCAATACGCCGGCAAAGGCAAGGTCGACGTTGAGAACATCGATCCGGAGCGGAACCTGTCCCGCGCAAAAGAGATGTTCGAAAAGTACAAGGTCGTTAGTGATGAAAGCCTGCTGGTGGTCGAGTACGAAGGTCGCAACAAGACAGTCAAAGCTTCGGAAATGGCCGAGGTCGACCAGAGCGGTATGGCGTTTGGAGAAGGGCCGCGAGTAGCTGCATTCAAAGGCGAGCAGGCGATAACCAGCGCGTTAATGGATTTGGTGGAAGGCAAAAAGAACGTGCTCGGTTATGTCATCGGGCACAAGGAACCGCCGATCGAAGGGCCACAAAGTCCGGTATCGGTTCTCAAAACGTTCATCGAAAACGAAAACATCAAGTTCCAGGCACTGAACTTCATTGAGGTGGGTGCGGTTCCGCCGGAGGTAAAAGCGATCATGATCGCCGGGCCGCAGTACGATTTCTCGGATCGCGAGATGAAGATGCTGCGCGAATTCTGGGACAAACAAGGTCGGATTCTGTTGTTGATCGATCCGGCGGCTAAAACTCCAAAGCTTCTGGCGTTCCTTAACGAGCTTGGAGTGAAAGCGAACGACGACCGATTGTTCGCATTCCTGCGCACTGGCATTGAAGAGCTCGCGTTGACCCGGGATGTTCAGGCGCATTTCCTCGACACTCCGGTCACGAAGCGACTCGCAGACGCGCGGCTGCTGTTATTCGGCGGCACCTGTTCGTTAACGATGGAGCCTGAGCGGGTCCGCACCGCAAATATTCAACTCCAACCACTGCTCCAGGCCGAGAAAGGATATTTCGCGGAGAAAGACTACCTGTCGCAGGATCAGGCCAAACTGCAGAACGACGCCAGAAGCGCCGGCACCACTCCGCTGACGATTGCGGTAGCGATCGAGAAAGGTGGCAGCGCCGATCAACGGGTGAATGTGAACTCGTCGCGGATGGTGGTCATTAGTAACGACACGTTTATTCAGGATAACGCGGTCACCCAGGATCAGCAGGCGCTGGATTTCATTTCGGCGGGAGCCAATTGGTTGTTGAGCCGCGAACAACTGATCGGGATCGCACCCAAGGTGCCTAAACCGCTGACGTTCAGCCTGAACGAGGACGCCCTGCGCAATGTGCGCTGGATCATTCTCGTGCTCATGCCACTGGTCCCGGCAGTCATCGGCGTCGCCGTCTGGTGGCAGCGACGCGCCTAACAGAATTGGAGCGATGGAGTGTTGGAGTAATGGAGCAATGAGAAATGTATTGCAGATGCAGCGCGAGCTTCGCGCCGGATGCCACTAACATTAGCTGAAATTCACCCGTGAACTGGAAAACGACTGTTGTTCTTCTCGTTGTCGTATTGGGCTTGGGGCTTTTCATCAAGTTCTACGAGAGCAAACGGCCCGGAACCGAAGACGCCGAAACGCGGGCCAAAAATGTCATTAACATCGAGCGCGATAAGATCGACGGCATTCTGATCCAGAACGGCGACGACAAGATCGATCTGCGAAAGCGCGACCAGAAATGGCGGCTCGAAACGCCAGTGAAAGATCAGGCCGACAATGCCGTGGTCGACAATCTGTTATCCGATCTGGAGAGCTGGCAAAAGCAGACAACGATTCCGGCCAAGGAAATCGACGCGGATAAAGGTCGGCTGGCCGAGTTCGGCCTGAACAAACCGAAGCTGCGACTCAAACTTACCGGTCAGGGCGCTCCCCCGGAAATCTGGTTCGGCAAAGATGCGGCGTTGGAAGGCAAAATGTATGTCCGATTTGAAAACTCCAAGGACACGTTTCTCGTCCCGCAATCAATCAGGAAGGACATTGAGAAGAAAGCGGACGATTTCCGCGACAAGAAACTAACCGACCTCACTGCGACGCAGGTGACGAAAGCGGTTTTCAAAACCGCCGCCGGCGAGATGGAACTACAAAAGACCGGCGACCATTGGGAAATCGTAAAACCGATGCGAGCACGGGCTGACGACCAGAAGGTCGGCGACCTTGTTGCCCAAATTACGACCGCGCGGATCGAGGAATTCGTGGCCGAAGATCGCGGGGATCTGCAGCCCTACGGATTAGCGGCGCCGCGTGGCTCAGTGACGCTCTTTGGTCCTGATGATAAGTCCGCCAGTCGGACGGACTCGTCCCGTGGCGAGCAGGGTCAGATGCTGCAGATCGGAACCGTGTCGGAAAAAAACAAGGAACAGGTCTACGTGCGATTTGCTCCTCGGAATTTCGTTTACACAGTTCCAAAGAAGACCGAGGCGATTCTGGAAACCAAGCCTAACGATCTACGCGATCGTCACCTGGTTAGGTTTGACCGGAACATTCTTGATCGGATCACGATCGAAGGTCAGGGCAAACCAAAGATCGTTCTCGCCAGAAAGGACAACAGCTGGACGATAGCGAGCAAGAACAACGCTCCGGCAAATGCGAACGACGCGAATCGGTTACTCGAGATCCTGAGTAACGAACAGGTAACGCAATTCGTCGAGGACGTGGCCTCAAACCTGGCCAAGTACGGTTTGGACAAACCGCAGTTGCAAGTCACTCTCAGCTCGTTTGCGTCCGAGAACACGGCCGAAACCAAGGCTGGCGACCGTCCATTTGCGGTGCTGGCGTTTGGCCGGGTCGAAGGCGATAACGTTTACGCCCGGGTAGGTGACGAACCATTCATCGTCGCCGTCCGACGCGCCTTGCTTGATAACTTTCCTACCGATCCGTTGCCGTGGCAGGACGCGGCGATCTTCAACTTTAAGCCCGATGAGATTCACCGGTTGAACATTGTCACTGATCGGGAGACGAAGCTGGTCCGTGGGCCTAACAATCAATGGAACGCTGAGAGTGAAAAAGCGCCGATCAATCAGGAGAACCTGAATACGCTACTCACTACGCTATCGAAATTGCATGCCTCCCGGTGGGTCGGATCTACCCCGCCGAAAACGTTCGATAAACCTCAGGTCGTTGTGACCTTCACCACCTCGCCCGATGATAAGGCGGTGCACAAACTGACGGTTGGCAGTGCCGATAATCAGGCCTTTTCAATGGCTAAAATCGATGAACGCGAAGGTTTCTTTCTGCTAAGTAGCCCGGCCATAAACGCACTCAAATCTTCCTTGATCCAGCCACCGGCCACACCAACGCCGAGTCCAGGTCCCTCCGGCTCGCCCATTCCCTCTCCGTCCGTCGCAGCGACTGCGCGGTGATGCTGGATACTGGATGCCGTGGTCGACGTTCGACGTTCGGCGTTACGCACCTGCTAGTGCGTCAATAATGAATCCCGCCTTTAGATTGCCGCTAAGCGACATCACTCGGCGTTTGCCTTCAGTTTTCAGCTTTCAGCTTTTCTTCTCCGCCGTGTAGATGGTCACGATTCCGCCGGTTAACGGTTCGGCCGTGGCATTTCGAAACCCGTTAGTCTCCAGCAGATTCAACATTCGGTCGCCGCTCGGAAATTCCTCAATCGAATCGCCCAGGTAATCGTAAGCCCCGCGATGCCCGGTAATCAACGCGCCGACAATTGGCAGACAATGATGAAGGTAAAATCGATAGAGCGGCCGCAACACCGGCGCTGTCGGCAGCGAAAACTCAAGAATCAGCACATGACCGGCCTCCGACAGAACCCGACTCATCTGCCGTACCCCTCCCGCCCAGTCGGGAAGATTTCTCAGACCAAACGCGATCGTGACGCAATCAAACGAACCTTCCGCAAACGGCAGATTCATGCCATCAGCTACAATGGCGTTCTGAACGCCTTTGCCACGGGCAAGCTCGATCATTTCCGGAAGCACGTCTGCGGCGGTTATTTCAGCGCCAGGCACGCGTTTTTCCAAAGCCAGTGCCAGATCTCCCGTTCCCGTCGCCAGGTCCAGGATTTTTCGCGCTCCCCAGCGCCTAACGATATCAGCCGCACGTTTCCGCCAGTAGAAATCGATTCCACCGCTGAGTAGATGATTGGCCAGGTCATATTTTCTCGCGATTGCGCCGAACATGCTTCGCACCCGTTCGGGCTCAGCGAGATTTTTTACGTTACTCATCAGCAGGGTTGGCTGGACATCCACCGCAGTTTAGCGCATCAGTCGCTCAGGCGATACCTGCACCAGCCTTACCGGAAATTAGCAGCTATCCGATAGACTTAACGGGCACTCGCGCTCAACCACGGTTCAAGGAATCTGCGAATCATGGGAGCACCCATGGCTCCCTGCTGGCGGGCAACTTCGGCGCCGGACCTGAAAACCACCATCGTTGGGATTGCGGTAATTCGAAACTTTGAAGCGACTGACGGCAACCCCTCGGTGTTCACCTTTGCGACGATAAATTTCCCAGCCGCGTCGGCGGCGACCTTGCCAAATTCGGGCGCAACCATTTTACAGGGACCGCACCAGGGCGCCCAAAAGTCCACCAAAACGGGAAGTCTCGATCGCATGGTTAGGGCGTTGAAGGCTGCTTCGGTGCGGAGGTCGACAGGAATGTTGGGAAGCGATATCGGTTGCTGACACTTGCTGCAACGAAACGGCCCACCCAAGCGGTCGTACAGCAAACGGTTGCGTTGCCCACAATTCGAGCACGCCAGGATCAATCCGCGATCATCAGCCTCGGCTCCGCTCATAGCTCACGGCAAATAAAGACCATTCAGCACACGTACAATTCGCAATCCGCAATCATCAATCCGCAATTCATTGGTCAATCCCAGCCGATTTGGCGGCCTTTGTTTTGTTCTTCCAGCCAGGTCATCAGTGGCTTGAAGTATTCGGCCATGGCGCGAGTAGAAATATCTTCGCCGGTCGCTTCTTTCAGAATTTTTCGCCAGTCCTCAGTCGCCCCTTTCTTCAGGATGTTATTCAGCCAGGTGCCAACTTCCTTGTTATCCGCGTAATTACAGGATTGCGGGGGTTGATGCAGAATCTTGCGCGCGATGTAGTCGTGCAGCTGAAACTTAAACACGGTCGCGAACGCGTAATTATAATAGTAGGCCGGGTCATCGTTGATGTGGGTCTTGGTGGCAGCATCGCAGAATTCTTCACCACGCGGTGACGGCGGCTCAATTCCCTGAAAATCGGCAGCGTATTTCCACCAGCGCGCATTCCACTGGTCGGCCGGCAAATTCTTCGCGTAAACGTCGGCTTCCCAATGCGGCATCGTTCCACACGAGAAATAGATGAACGGAATCGACCGGGCGAGCGCGTCGTCCAGGAGAAAAGCAGTTTTGTCCGCCTTGAAATCGGCAGGCAAAATACCGCGCGATTGCAAATACGGAACCTGGCTGGAGGCGAGAGCAATTAACTCTCCCACTCCTTCGTGAAATCCCGGTGCGGCGCTGGTTCGCAACAAATACGGCACCTCCGGCCGGGTGTAAGCTTTGAAATAATAACCGTGTCCAAGCTCGTGATGAGCAGTAAAAAACCAGCGGGCGTTAGGCTCAATGCTCTGAAGTGATCGGATATCGTTCTCCAGATCCAGGTGCGAGCACGATGCGTGGGTGTTTTTCTTTCGAGGTGAATCCTTGGGAACCGGAAACAGATCCGACTTCTTCCAAAAGCTTTCCGGTAATGGGGAAAATCCAAGACCGGTATAAAATTGCTCCGCAGTCTTGATAATCCATTGCGGATCGCGCCCCTCAAAATATTTGTCGACGTTTGCGGCCTCAACCAGACCTTCCCATTCCTGGGCCCAACGGTTGTTGATCCAGTGAGCCGGAATCTTCTTCGGCACCGGTTGATGATATTTTTCGGCCAGCTTGTACTTCGTCCAGGTATGAAGTTGCAGATACAGAGGACGTAGCGTGTTCATCCAATCTTCCAGCATCTTCAGCATCTCGTCGGTGGTCATCCCGTAGTTCGACACCTGCAGAGCGAAGTAATCGGGATACTTCATTTCTTGGGCCACGCCGTTCCGCAGATCGCGCAAAACCACCAGATTAGGTTTCAGCGCAGGACCGGATTGTTTGGACGTTTCCCAGACCGCCTTTCGCTCGGCGAGATCGGTGCTTTTCTCGAGTTTGTTGTCGATCTCGTTAGCCGTGACCGTTTGACCGTTCAGCTTGAACTCAAAACTGTTCAGGATCGACGCCTGCTTGGTTTCGGCTTCGACCCGTTTGGCCACCAGCTCCGGATTCGTCATTGGACCTTCGGCCGCGTTTAAGAGCAGCTGTTTCAGCTGACGCACCGTTAATTCGGTCAGCTCCTTCTCGTGGCTAAGGAGCTCGCGCGCCTCAGCGATTATCGCCGGATTACCGTTGAACGCCGCATAGGCTTTGCCGGTCGCTTCGACCGCGGCATCGTGTTGCGGTGTCACGTCGGTTACGGCCAGCCACTGTGCTTCGCTATTTACCCGATACAGCGCCTGATAACCGGCATTAGCCAGCTTCAGAAACCGATCCGCCCGGTCTTGAATGGGGGAGGCGGCATCAACGCTGAATCCGCCAAGACTAAAAACGGCAATGAGCAGGAATACACAACAAGATTCGCGACGCATATCGGAGCCTAATTGAACCTCGAGCCGGAGCAACCCACGCCGGTGTTACGCTTGCCACTTTAACCCCGCGGCCTTACCACTGATTCATGCGCAAGGTCGTTAAATCCGATAAACAACCGTTTGAAATCAAACCGCAGACCAAGTCGGTTTTTATCTGCATGTGCGGTCTATCCAAAAATCAGCCGTTTTGCGACGGTTCACACAAAAAGGTAACTGACGAGGAAGACGGCAAGACTTACGAGTACGATGCCGAAGGGCATCGGCGCGAAGTCTGATTCGTGCAATCGGACTGACGCCCGACCAGTTCGATCTTGATCCCGATGCGGCGACTTGCTGATTTCTTCGCCCTAAAGCGCAATCTCGTCATTCTTCTCATCGCCATCTTCGTTATTGGCGCCGGCGAAGAACTTTGGATGCGGTTCGTTCCGAAGTATCTGCAGATGCTGGGCGCGCCGGCTCTGGCGATTGGTTTGTGGGACGCTCTCCGAACCCTGCTCGGCGCCATCTACGCCTATCCCGGGGGCGTGGTAGTCGACCGGTGGGGCCACCGGCGAGCATTCCTTACGTTCAACGTCATATCAATCATCGGCTACACCGTTGTCCTTCTCATTCCGCACTGGGGCGCAGTGTTGGCGGGGATGTTTTTGTTTCTGTCCTGGAGTTGCTTTTCGCTGCCAGCGACCTTTTCCCTCGTTGCTGAGTCACTGACGGCAAACCGCTACGCCATGGGCATTGGCGTGCAGGCAATCATCAAGCGTATTCCCATTATGATCGCGCCGATTGTCGGCGGTATTTTGATTGATCGTCTTGGGGTGATACCCGGAGTTCGTCTCGGACTCCTTATCTCAATCCTGCTCTCCGGTATAACGATCCTGGTTCAGCGCCAAATGGCAGAAGAGCCGAGCCCCCGTGTAGCCTCGACCGAACGTTGGAACCTCTGGCAAAGTGTTCGCGGATTCAACGAACCGGTTAGGCAATTACTGACCAGTGATATTCTAGTGCGATTTTGCGAAAGACTCCCCTATGCCTGGGTGGTTATATTCGCGATGGATTACGTCGGTGTCACCGCCGAACAAGTAGGTCTCCTAACGACCGTGGAAGTGTTGACTGCGTCGCTCTGCATTCTCCCGACCTCGTATTTCGCCGATAAATCCCGGCGGGAGCCATTCGTTCTGCTCACCTTCATTATGTTCACCCTTTTTCCGATCAGCCTGTTGATGTCGCGAAACTTCAGCATGCTGGTGGTAGCGTTCTTTATTCGCGGACTAAAAGAGTTCGGCGATACATCACGCAAAGCGTTGATTGTGAGCTATGCCGAACCGGAACGTCGCGGCCAGACCGTCGGAACGTACTATTTAGTACGGGATGTGATTGTAAGCCTGGGCGCGCTGCTTGGAGCCTGGCTTTGGCACATCGGACCCGGAGCGAATTTTCTCACCGCGACCCTCTTCGGAATTGGGGGAACCATATTTTACTTCCGAAGTGTTCGCCGCGCTCGTGAGGCAGCGCCGCCCATCATGTTGTTTAGCCAGCGACGGCAGCGGACTGACCGTGAGAGTGATCATTGAACGGGCCAGCACGTTGCCGGCAACCGTGTAAAATAATGAACATGTTTGCACGGATTGCGGCTGCGTTGTGTTTCTTGGCGGTAGCGTTGGGGGCTTTCGGCGCGCACGCGTTGAAGTCGAAACTCGAAGACCATGGAATGACCGACGTCTGGAACAAGGCGGTCCTCTATCATTTCATCCACGCGATCGCGTTGTTTGCGCTAGCGGCAGTTGGCGCGGCGAATCGAGGCGCTGCCTGGCTGTTTGTGTCGGGAATCTTACTGTTCAGCGGGAGTTTGTACCTAATGGCCCTAACCAATGTCCGATGGCTCGGCGCGATTACACCGTTTGGGGGATTATGTTTTCTCGCCGGCTGGGCATGGCTCGTCCTCATGCCACCAACCCGGTAGAGAACCCGTTCGGGCCAATCATCGGCAGCGGCTTTATCGAACAGCGCTTGGCTTGACGGGATATTCGTTGTTAACTTTGTCTCCATCCAATGCTTAGTGGATTGCTCGAAACCCAAAAAGCTGCGGTTATTGTCGCCGCTTTTGTCGGCAGCTATTTTGTCGCCCTAACCATCGGCCGTCTGCTCAAACGCCGCGCCGGGGTGCGGTTCGGCATTCTGTTTCAACTGTTTTGCCTCACTCTGGCCTTTTACGTCGCTCTGGCTGTCGCCGGCATTCGCGACAATTGGGAGAATTACCTCGGCTCACTGGTAATCCTGCTCGCTACCGGAGTGGTCATAGCGCTCATCGATCGGTACGTCTGGGATTATTATTTTGAAAAGAAGAAACAGACGCCGATTCCGCATTTTCCGCGGCAACTGGCAGCCCTGGTAATTTATCTCATCGTTCTGATCGCCGTCCTTTGGTACGGCTATCACGCCGGCCGCTGGTTAACGGGCCTGCTCGCCACTTCCGGTGTGGCCGCCATCATCATCGGTCTCGCCGGACAAAATCTTCTCGGTGGAATCATCGCCGGTGTTTCCCTGCAAATCAGTCGACCGTACAAGGTCGGCGACTGGCTTCAGGTGAACGATCGCTTTGCCGAAGTGATGGAGATCAACTGGCGCTCCACGCGACTCCGCACCAACGACAACATCTATCTCGATATTCCGAATAACGAGATCGTCAGGCAAACAATCGTTAATCTTCATTACCCGACCGAGCTCCACGCCATGCGGATCCGGATCGGGGTCGACTACAACACGCCTCCCAACCGGGTGAAAGACGCGCTTTTCCACGCTGCGTCGACTGCCGCTGGAGTGTTATCGCAGCCACCGGTTAAGATCTTTTTAGTCGATTTCTCGGATCACGCGATCACCTACGAAGTAAAATTCTACATGGGAAACCATGCCCGGATTAACGAAATCAACGACGCCGTTCGAACAAACATCTGGTACGAGTTGAAGCGTCAACGAATCCGCATCCCCTTCCCCGTTCGGACGCTCCACCTTGAACGCCGCGGAGCGCGGCCGGTGGCCGACGATCAGGAGGAAGCCCGCACCATTTTGCGCAGCGATCCGATATTTCAATGCCTTTCCGAAGAACAGATCGACACCATCGTCAAACAATCGCGTCTCGATCATTTCGGCCGGGGGGAGCGGATGATTGAAGAAGGCGCAGACGGCGATTCCATGTTCGTGCTGCTACGGGGGGCAGCGCAAGTATTGGTGGTAAAGAATGGCAGCACAATCCCGGTGGCGACGCTCAATTCGGGCGATTGCTTCGGCGAAATGTCATTGCTCACTGGCGAACGTCGGAGTGCAACGGTTAGGGCCCAGGGTGATTGTTATGTGATGGAGATCAGCAAACCGGTTATGGCTGAAATCATTCATGAATCGCCCGATTGTTTGCGGCAACTCAGCGAAATCCTGGCCCACCGGAAACTGGAAACTGAGGGAATCTTAAAGGAAGCGGGATCGGCCGAGCAGGAAGCAAAAGAGCGCGAGTACAGCGCCACCTTCCTGATCCGATTACGCCAATTTTTCGCGCTATGATGCGCAGCCGAAAGTGGCATTGGTCCGGCGGCTGCCGGACCAATGATCTTTCCAACATCGGCTGGAAGCCGATGCTACATTTCTAACCGTGCCCAAGGTCCGGTTGCGCGATATCGTGAAAACGCTGGCGCGTTCGCGCTCGATCAATTTCACCCGTGACATCGTTGCACAGCAACAGTCTGGATCGTTAGGCAAACTGCCATGGCACGGGCGCGATGTTTATTATCGGCCGGGTACGACGGACCCACTGGTCATTCAGCAGGTGCTGCTCAAAGGCGGCCGGAAAGCGGAATATTATTTGCCGCCCCATTTCCGGCCGGATGTGATTCTCGATATCGGAAGCAATATCGGAGCATCAGTGCTGTACTTTCACCGCCGATTTCCGGAGGCGCGGATCGTTGGGTTCGAGCCGCATCCGGACACTTTCGCCATACTGGAAAAGAATGTCGTCGGACTGCTCCGGGTGTCGGTCCTGAACTGCGGCCTTGGCGCCACCAACGCGCAAATCACCGTTCCGGGAGAGTCGATAAATTTCGGCGCGTTTAGTACCAAAGGACGCCGCCGCGGTCAGGCCGCCGACCGGGCCAACGTCGAATGCGAAATCCGGCGGCTCGACGATGTGCTCCGGGAAATGCGAATCGATCGCGTGGACCTCATCAAAATGGACTGCGAGGGAGCGGAAGCAGATGTATTTGCCGGCTTATCGCCCCAGATATTGGATCAATGTCAATGGATTGTGGGCGAATTGCATGACGCGTCCGCCTTCGCTCTACTGGCGCGTCTGGCGCCACAATTCGATCTCGATTTGAAAAAGAAATTGTTCAGTCCGTTGTTTCGTTTTCACGCCTGTAACGTATCCGTTACGAAGACCTTACGAGAGGGGCTCGACGTCGACGCATTGCAGCGGTAACGAGCTAAAGGTAAGTTGCAATCGGGTTGAAATAGCCTTTGCCAGTCTGACAATTCTCCATACAGTCCTGCGCTTCAGCGCAGCATGAGTATTCTCGCCTTAGACCTTCTCAATTCCGGAATCCCGTTGTCGATGGTTTGCGCAGTGATCGGCCTCGTTTTTGCCATCGGTCTGATCATGCGGATTTTGAAATGTTCCGCTGGCAACGAACGGATGCGCGAAATCTCTGCCGCAGTGCAGGAGGGAGCGAAGGCGTATTTGAATCGTCAGGTCGCTACCATCAGCGTGATCGCCGCGCTCCTCTTTGTTTTGCTGTTCTTCTTTAAGGACCACGCTACTGCCGCGGGATTCGTGATCGGCGCTTTTTGCTCGCTCGCGGCCGGCTACATCGGGATGCACATTGCAGTGAGGGCAAATGCACGAGTAACTCAGGCCGCGACCAACTCCACCACGGCCGCCCTTCGCGTTGCTTTTAATGGCGGCGCTGTCACCGGTCTGCTGGTAGTTGCGTTGGCGCTGCTTTCAGTGGGAATTTTTTACACTGCCGCTTCATCGATGATCGGCCATGAGAACGCTGTGCGAAGCCTGGTCGGTCTCGCGCTCGGTGCCAGTTTAATCAGCGTTTTTGCACGACTCGGTGGCGGCATTTATACCAAGGCGGCGGATGTTGGTGCCGATCTCGTCGGTAAAATCGAAAAAAACCTCGAAGAAGATGACCCGAGGAATCCAGCGACGATTGCTGACAACGTAGGCGATAACGTGGGCGACTGTGCCGGCATGGCCGCGGACGTGTTTGAAACCTACGCGGTTAGTTTAATCGGCGCCATTCTGGTGGGCGCACTCACTCTCGCCGGGAATCCAGCTGCGCTCATTTATCCATTCGTGCTCGGTGGTATTTCGGTCTTGGGCGCCATTATCGGAGTGTTGTTTGTTAACATTTCGCCGGGCAAACCGGCCACGACTTTGATGGGAGGTGTAGTTGCCAGCGCAATTATCTCGGCCATTCTGTTCTGGCCGGCCACACACTCGCTCTTCCCTAACGGCGTGACCATTGGCGGCATTTCGCATTCGGCTAATCACCTCTATTTCGCGTCGGTTATAGGTCTTGTCATGACGGCGGTAGTCGTGGTCATCACGAACTACTACACCTCGACCAAATACGGGCCTGTCCAGAAGATAGCTCGCGCTTCCGAGACGGGGCACGCCACCAATATTATCGCCGGACTCGCGGTGGGCCAACACGCCACGGCCTTGCCCGTTGGTTTCATCGGTATCGCGATCCTGCTCAGCTATCATTTCGGCGGCCTTTACGGGATTGCCATCGCGGTCATGTCGATGTTGTCGATGGCGGGAATTATCATTTCGCTCGACGCCTTCGGTCCCATCACGGACAACGCCGGCGGCATTGCTGTCATGAGCAATCTTCCCAAAGAAGTGCGCGGCGTGACCGATGAACTCGACGCGGTAGGGAACACGATGAAGGCAGTAACAAAGGGTTACGCCATCGCTTCGGCGGGATTGGCTGCGCTGGTTCTCTTCGGGTCGTATGTCGAAGAACTCAAAGCACACGTCGTTGCGACCACTGGACAAGTCTTCTCGTTCCAATTTTCACTCACCGAACCGAAAGTAATCATCGGCCTGTTCATTGGAGGGCTCCTGCCGTTCGTCTTCACCGCGTTCAGCATGGACGCGGTCGGTAAAGCTGCCGGAGCCGTGGTGCGCGAAGTTCGCCGCCAGATTTCCGCCAAACCGGGAATTCTCACCGGGGAAGACACGCCGGATTACGGCACTTGCGTGGACATCGTGACAAAAGCCGCGCTGCGGGAAATGATAGTGCCGGCGTTGCTGCCTCTGGTGTTCGTGATCGGAGTTGCCGTAATAAAACCCCTCGGTCCGGTCGTTCTCGGCGGTGTTTTGGTTGGCACGATTGTCACCGGACTTTTCGTAGCCATTGCCATGACCTCAAGCGGCGGCGCCTGGGATAATGCCAAAAAGTACATCGAAGAGGGACACTTTGGCGGCAAAGGTTCATTCGCCCATCAGGCGGCAGTGACCGGTGACACGGTTGGTGATCCATACAAGGACACGGCCGGTCCGGCGATCAACCCGATGATCAAGGTTGTGAACATCGTCGCCATCCTGATCATTCCTATTTTCTTTTAGGAATCAGCGTCGATCTGTAAGATCGCGGTGGCGATTGAGGCCACGCCTGCAACGCTGTAGCACTGCGGGCCGGTCAATCGTCATCCACACTGATTCCTTATGATCGAGCCAAATCGCGATTTCCATATCGTCGCCACCAACCAGCAGGGCGTGCGCGAACAAAGCCTTTCGAAACCAGATCCCAGCGCCACCCCGTTCAGAGTCGTGGTCGATCCCAAATTGCGCCACGATTTGCGGCGCGCGTTAATCGATTTGATCGATTATCACGACGAAGCGCTGGCCGAAAACTTTTCCCAAGGCAAGCTGCAGCTAGAATCCTACAAAGAATACGTCGAACTTTTCGCGCGCAGTTTGAAAGAGACGATGGAAAGCCGCGAAGGCGTTTCGTATTTGCTGCGCGCGGTTGGGTTCGAGGTTAAACCTGACGAGATCAATTTGGAGCCGGAACTGCGCTGGAAGAAAGGCCCCGGTGCCTTCGGGAAGAGTCTTCTGTAGGGTATCAGTGCTCCTAATCTTAGCGCTTCGCGCTATTTAACCCCGATCAGAGCGCGCTCTTCCGCTGAAAGTTGGTTCACCGGGATCGTTTTAATGATGTCTTGTGCGGCGCTGCTTTGCTCGTCCGCTAACAGCACCGCAGCGTAAACCGCGCGCCAGGACGGCGGCGTTTTACTCCACTCAATAGGTGGCGCTCCGGGCGGACCTTTGAACTGCTCCAGCGCCTGGCCAATATCATGTTGCCGCAGGAAACCCAACGCAGCCGTTACTCGAAACAACAGCCGATCGGGATACTTTTGCACCAGCGCTTTTGCGGCTCCGGTGTTCGATTCCACGTCCATCCCGGCCAGCAAATTCAAATACGCCAGCTGCGCTGTCGCATTTGGATCGCCTCGCGCAACGTTGTTAATTTTTTCCGCGGCCGCACGTTGAATCGCCAGGTCACCAGCACGCCCGCTAAGGCGCTCGGTCCCTCGATAAGCAAAGGAGGCGTGTTCGGGGAACTTAGCCAACTGATCGTATGCCTTGAGCGCGACGGCCGGCGCCCGGCTTTGTTCAGCGAAATTGGCTACGAAGCGCAATTTATACGGATCATTCGTTGCCAGAGTGATTGCGTGATTCCAATGCGACTCGGCGTCGAGGCTGGAATTTTGCTCCTGCGCAGTCCGCGCTCGAAACGACTCGATCACCGACGGATCGAGGGTTAAATCGACGCGCGACAACAAGGCGTTTATGTCATTCCACCGTTGCACCGCAGCCAACGCATCGAGATGAACCAGGAGCAACTGGTTATTCTTCAGCGCCACATCCAGCGGCACCAGCGACAGGACGCGTTCTGGCTGCTGGTGAACATTGAGCCAGCGAGATAATTCTGCCAGATCGGAAGCTTCGCCATTGCGCCATTGCGCAATCACTTCGTCATAAATCTGCTCACCTGCCGCCGACTGCATCCGCAGCCGGAGGTCGGCCGCGAGCAATGCAGCGCGTAACGTTTGGGGCGATTGCGAAGCGAGAAGCTCCATCAGCCGCTGGCGCTCCGCATCAGACAACTCCGGGGCGACTGCCAACGCTTCGACCGCCGGTTGACGAACCGGAGAGTTTTCGACCAAGTCCCAAAGAATTTTGCGCGCTTCGCCGCGTTCGCTCGAATCGCTGGACGAAGCAAGCAATTCCGCCAGGTGAAACTGCACCAGGTTATCGTTAGGCGCGCTTTTCACTGCCAGCCGGGAAAATTGCAGCGCCTTGCCGGTATCGCCGGTGCTGCGAGCACAACGCGCCGCCAGCTCCAGGGTCTTGGTGTCCGGCGCAATCTTTAACAGCTCGTCGATGACGGTCGCGGCGCTGCGCAGCCGGCCGGAAAGGACAAGCTGTTCGGCGTACGCCTCGCGATCGCCAATCGTGGCGTGTGGACTTTTCACCACCTGCTCCCACAGGTCGAGCGCTTCCGGTCGCTGCACCCGCGACGCTAGTTGAGCAGCACCTTGAAGCGCGGGGTAGTTCAAGGGATCCAGTTGCAGCGCAGCTCGAAATTTGTCGGCGGCTGGGTTGAGCTGGTCGGCCGCCGCCAGACTGTTCCCGACCGCTGCAAGCTGAGAGGCGCGGGTTGATTTAAACCAGTGAAACACCGGTTTGGCCGCGGCCACGGCCGCCAAAACCACTGCGATCGCAACCAGCCAGATCATTCTGCGCCTACGGCGGGTTGAGCTACGGCTGTAGCGGCCAGGCCGGGTTCGGGAGGCCGATTCAGAGGGTTCGGGCATAGGCGTCAGCCGGGGAAGATGCCCCAGCCTTACGCAAACGTCGACAACCGGTTAAAGCCCCAGATACGTATTGAAAATAGTATTGACTGCCACGTAAAAACCCAATATCTCTCAGGCGGAACCCTGTACCAACCCCGCACCATATTATGACAAGAACACGGCTTCTCCTGCTTTGTGTCACCGTCCTCGGCCTCGCCAGTGCCCGCTCCGACGTGATTCCTACGCTCGGCTCGACCAATCCGATCGGCTCGAATTTTACGTGGAACTACACCACCTTCGTGACCGTCGCTCAAACGGTGCAACCGGGCGATTTCTTCACCATTTACGATTTCGGCAATTTTCTTTCCACATCTAACAGTCAACCCGCCAACTGGACTTTCTCATCGGCGCTACTGGGTATTAATCCAGCCCGCGTCAACGTTTCTGACGATCCTTCGCTCCTCAATCTGACATGGACCTACAATGGGACCACTCCGATTGACGGATCCGCCCTGCTGGGAACATTTTCTGTCGTTACCGACACTAACCAGCTGCGTGATTCCGATTTTGCCGCGCAGGCGACGCGGTCAGTGGGACCAAATGCCGGAACTAAAATCGACAATGTCGGCAGGATCGATGTGCCGATTCCGGAGGCATCGACTATGTTGCCAATTCTGAGCGTCTGCGGAGCCGCCATAGCCGCCGGGATCCCGTCGCTGCGGCGACGCCGGAAGAGCCTCTAATCACCGAGAAACTTTCACAAAAGGGCCACCTGAAAACCGGGTGGCCTTTTTTTTGGCCGAAAAAGTCGGTTCCGTGGACCCCGTTACCGATTGAGTTTCAAGAAGATCAGGCACCAAAAACGCTTGGTTTTGCAGAGGTCCGATGCAACAATCGCGCACATTGGCGATGGAATCCGGCCCAGCAAACTCCACCCGCCTGAAGTTTTGGGGTGTGCGCGGCTCTATCCCGGTGCCCGGCCCCGAGACTCTGCGCTACGGTGGTAATACAACGTGTATTGAGGTACGCGCCGACGGGGAAATTATCGTGCTCGATGCCGGCACCGGCATCCGGGCGTTAGGCGCAACGCTCGATCGGGAGTTTGGAGCTGAACCGATCAAGATCTCGCTGCTCATCACTCATATGCACTGGGATCACATTCAGGGGTTCCCATTTTTCCTGCCGTCGTACAACGACAAGAACCAAATTCGAATTTACGGCTACGACGGCGCGGATGCGGGTTTGCGCGATATTCTGATTGGCCAGATGGCCACTCCATTTTTTCCGGTGCGTCTTGATGATTTACCGGGCCGGATCACGATCAAGCGACTCGATAAATATGAATTCAAGATCGGCAAGGTGAAGGTGAAGGCCAAAGTGATGAATCATCCCGGCGTATGCGTCGGCTATCGTTTGGAGACTTCGAGCGGATCGGTCGCTTTTCTGCCGGACGCTGAACCCTACGATAATTTCAAGCTGCACGCGCCGCATCATCGTCTTTTGAGCCCGGAACAAACCCGGGCCCGGGCGGAAAAGGGGCGCACTGAGCTAGTGGAATTTTTGCGCGATTGCGATGTGCTCATTCTCGACGCGCAATACACCGATGAAGAGTATCGCTCTCATATAGGATGGGGCCACGGCTCGCTCACTACCGCAGTAAAGCTCGCCGCAGATGCCGGCGTCCGTAAGCTGATATTGTTTCACCACGATCCGGTGCATAACGACGCGACGATCGATAAGATGGCCTCCAGTGCGCGCGGGATTGCTAAACGATGCGGGAAAGCACTCTTAGTGGAACCGGCCCGGGAAGGCCTGGAAATCGTGCTGGCGAAAAAATCGGCCGGTATGCCAGCGCACGCCCGCTCGTAATCCTCTTGAATTGGCGGTCAGAATCCCCCGCCATTGGGCGTTGGGCGTTGAGCGCCTGCCCGCCGTAGCCTTGGCGGAGGTGGGTTTGGCGTTGAAAATAACCTCAGCCGAGAGCCGGGTTGATCAGCATCCCAGATTCGATATTATTTCCGCCCCTCCCTTTGATGCCTCGTGGTGTAATGGTAGCACCAGAGATTCTGGATCTCTTTGTCAAGGTTCGAGTCCTTGCGAGGCAGCCACGTAAATCCCTAAGAACCCTCACGTG
>AR_comb_assmDRAFT_10707445_pt1 | contig 17904 bp, 19 predicted proteins | sample ArasoioldDNA_FD_10543 | JGI IMG/M metagenome (IMG submission 10543) | reverse complement strand
GCATGGAAAACGAAAAAAGATGAGATCCGGAAGGCAAATACTTCGGCCGCGAGACGTAGCTATGTTTACAACATTCGTCGGCAACATTATTACAAAGAGTTCGGACGTGAAAGAGAGAAAAACAAACTGGGCGAATCGATTCTTTCATTCCTCATTCGTATTGCTCCAAAATGGGGACCTCTGAAAATTTTAAAATTCAGAATACCTGACGCCGATGCTGAAAAAATGTTTCTCGCAAGTTTTGACGCTACAGTTTTGAACTATAGTAATGAAGTCGCCAGGATTAGCAGAGGCAATCTGGAACTTGCGAACATTGATTGGGATACAGGCAAAAGAGCTATTGAAGGAGAATACAGCCTGGCTGATAAGACTTATTCAGACTGGGTCATGAAGCTGAAGGAAAAAAACTTTCAATCTATCACACCTCCCATGAAAAGCAACATTCTGGCTTTTTATAAAAAGCATTCGCTTAATCCCGTCACCGATACTGCGGAATGGCAACAAACCTCGGCCGCGCTGGAAGAGTTGAGAAATGAGAAATGATTTTCGAAAGCCGAGCACCATGAATGACCTTCAATGCTGGGAATAACCCCCACAACTGCAGACGATCAGGCAGCTCTTAATACGGAACTACCACGCCGATTTACTAAAAAAAAACTGCCCAGTCTTTTGTTGCCTCCCTCTTCCGAGCACCCAAGCAGCGACAGCTCCGGAAATAGTGAGCACAACTGTGCTGCATGCCATGTCGGCAAGGGCTCCCGCCAAAGTAAAATTGTTAGTTGAAGCATATAATCCAAGGTCAACGCTGCATAAAAAGAGAAACCCAAAAATAAATCCCGACTTGAGGCCCGTCGCAAAGGTTCTTGCCCCCGACCAACTTATGACCTTTGTTACCATTAAGCCGATCGCGAGTGAACAAGCAACTACTGCCCACCAGATAAGCTGATCATCGGTTCGATAAAGTTGTCTCGTGAATTCTGGCGATACAGCGGGATGAGATAGAAAGAAATTTTTCAAAATGGCCGCATACATAATTCCATTTAACAAAAAAAGAACAACCGTGGTAACGACGGCTGCTACGAGAAATTTTTTGTTCATAAGTTTTGGTTTGGTGGACGAACAGAGGCAAGGATAAAGGTAATGAACATGGAAAAATACCTCCTCTCCGTCATTCCCACTCGCAAGCGGATCGAGAGTTGCTGAGCGCAGCATGGTGAAGAGAGGAGAATGATCCGAAAAACTCACGAGCGTCTTACTGCAGTGGACGCTTTAATTCTTTAACCCACAAACAAACCTCTTCAAATCTCCCACAAACCAATCTGGTTGCTCCCAATGCAAGGCATGGCCCGTTCCTTCATACACAACCAGCTTCTCATTTTTCAAGTTCCTCACAAGATTCTCCTGGTCAGCGCGGAAGCAAATAGCGTCCTTACTTCCCCAAAAAATTAACACCGGGGCTTCAACCATTTGCAAGTCTTTTGAAAAATCAGCCGCCACCATGCCGGCAGCGACACCTTTCCAGACATGCAATGGCAACTTAAGTGATTCATCAATGTAAAGAGCCAATTGCAATGAGTCAAGTGGTTTAGCAAGAGTGCTCAGTTGAAATTCCCTGGCGAAGGAATAGCCTGGAGTCTTCTCAAACCTTTGAATTCCGTCGATGAATTCAGGAAATCCGGGATTATCCACAAAGGATGCATCAGTATCAATTAGAACCAGTGCTTTTGTCAACTCAGGATAATCAACCGCAAACTTCTGGGCGACGAACCCGCCCATTGAATGGCCAACTATAATACTTGCTCCCAATTTTTTCTCAGTGATAAATAATGAAAGATCCTTCGCAAAGTCCTTTGGATGATACCCTTCATTTGGTTTTGAAGAATTTCCATGTCCACGCTGGCTCAATGCGATCAAATGGAAGGCGGATGGAAACATGTTCATCACAATCTCGAACGAGTGCCACGAGTCGGAGTAGCCATGCAGGAAAATAAGCGTAGGTCCCTTACTATTTCCCTTTTCCAGATATTCAAGCGCTATCCCGTTAGAAAGTGAAATAGTCTGCGGAATCGTCCCTCTGAAGGCGATGGGCTTGAATGGGACTTCAAGAGAATACTTTAATTGTGCGCTGCTCACGATGGCTGAAAATATCATGCCCAGCAATAGATAAGAATGTTTCATAATTAGGTTTTTGTTTAAAGGTTAATGTTTTCTCGTTAGGTTCTCATCACGGTGAAAATGATGCTCAGTTGCCTTGCATATCTTTTCCAGGTGGTCATGGTTAGTGCCGCAGCAACCACCAATCACCTGCAGTTTCGGAAGTGATTGAAATAATTTTTTGTAGCCCTCACTAAGTAAGCGTTTGTCACCTTCGTCCAACGTGTCTGATTGATCTAACTCCGCATGCGATTTCAAGGATGCGTTTGCACGAACTCCTCCGATCCTCATTTTCCATGACTCATTTTTCTTCAGCACATCTAAAAAATGTCGCGGATGCGCGCAATTGACCATATAGTGCTCAGGATAATTTCCGGTCTCACGGTCGGTTCTTTCAATAGCATGCTGAAGGGATTCACCATTGGGCAGCGCACCGTTAGTTTCAACGGTAAAGGAAATCACAACAGGTAAACCAAAACTTCTGGCTGCATTAATGATTCCAATTGCTTCATTACTGTAATTCAGCGTGGCTGCAGTGACAACGTCGGCATCTGCCAACGCGAAGGCTTTCACCTGGTCAAGGTGATAGAGTTTTGCCTCCTCTGTATTCATGGCATTTTCCACTTTATAACCGTCTCCTCTTGGACCTATATTTCCGCTGTAAACTATTTGCGGAAGCAAACCTTCAAATGGCCCGGCCAGCCGACGGATTAACTTTATCGATTCTTTGTTAAGCGCAAACAGTTCATCATGCGTATATCCTAGTTTAAAACCCCAGTCACTGTTTGCTCGCCACGTAGGCGATTCAACGACAAACGGCAGGTTGTACTTCGAAGCCAATTTTAAATACGGCAAATAGTATTTCCCCAACTCCGCCATTCCCTCATCATGTGTCAACAATTCAAATGCTGCAAAATGATTTAGTTGAATACCACGGTGAAAAACCAGGGTGGTTTCAAGTCCACCATCTGTTAAATAATGTGGATGAGTAAAAAGCGATGCTCTTTTCATAGCCCCTGGTTATTATTGATTAATTTTTTCCGGAGTTGAGACATCCCTAAAGCTCAGCATGTCAAGGACCCTGGATGATGCACCATCGTAGAACCCTGTTTCCCGCACATAGTCATTTGGATTGCGAAAGGTTCCAAAGATCACGTCGAATAAAGGCAGGTCGGAATAGTTGTACGCATGCACGCCTTTTGCATGATGTACCGCATGACTCTCTGGTCGTTGTACAATGTATCCCAACCACGACGGAGTTTTGATATTAGCGTGTTGAAAAATGCTGAGGAAATTTGTAACTAACAGAACAATGGTAACCGCTTGAGCAGGCAAACCCATAATGAACGAGAAGCAAACAGTGCCCAGCAAGGTGAACCCGATCATGTCAAAAGGACTAAAGAAAAACGCTCCGTACGTGTCAAGTCGCTCCGCACTGTGATGCATTTGATGGAACACACGCCACAACACATGATTTTTATGCAAAGTCCGATGCCATACATACATGCCAAGCTCGTACAGCAAGATACCTGCTATTGATGCCGCAACTATATTCATATGGCCTAAATCAATTAGCTGTGTAGAGGGGAGCCAAGTGGTGTAGAACAACGGCAGGTACGCCGAAAGAAGAAAGAAAAGGAGGAACGCAATAATTCCTTTTATTTTCCAAAAAGGGATTGGTGGTAGGCGTCGGGCTGGTAAAAACGCCTCCAATGCCATTAAGACCATATACATTGCCATGATCGCCAGGGACACAGGATCTGTCAGAATTTGGAGGGGTGTAGGCATCTCTTTCTTTTTTGTTACACCCCTTAATGCGTAAGTATGCACCTTACGATGTGAGTCGACGAAACTTACTGCTGTTTTAACTTGTGATCCAGTTCAGATCCCGCTCCGGCTGGTAGGAACAGAACGTGCCAGTTTTGATAGCGTTGGAGAGGTGTGCGCCAAGTTTCGGATGTTGTGATTCGATCTTAGCGACAGCACTACGTATGCGCCACGTCACAGCCGATCTTGCTTTTTCAACCGTGCTGCCCGCTTTTCGCGCCTTCCTGTTGATTCCGAGTGATTGAGACAGATGATCGATTAGCTGGTCATATTCATCCTGCAGCTTTTCGAGTCCCGCGGGGTTGCCGTGCAGCTCCGCCTCCTGGATTTCTTCCTGCAACTCCACGATCTTCCTTTCGTATTCACGCTTTGCCTTTGCATCAAATATCTTTTCTCCCATTTCATGCAATACACTGCCCATGAGATCAGTACAATGAAACAGTTGTCGAGGTTGACCAAGAAGTTTCCGGATATCATGAAAGCCTTTTACTTCAGGCAGCTGCATTTCGCTGCCTTCATATGAAACCCTCCAGCCTCCTGTCTCCTTTGTAAAGGAATTTGCAGCTGCCGGGTCTTTGCTCACGATGGGCGTCGCAGAGTCTTTTTTGTAGTTACCGTTGCTAATAGATTGTAAAAAGGCTCCGAGGTTATCGTTATGTCGGTGAGGATTAATCTTCATCAGCCATTGGCAGGCTTCATCGATAGTGAAATCTTTTCCATGGCTGATCAACCTGCGATAGGTCGCGAGAAATTTGTTCCAATACAATTCCATTTTGTCGTGCTGTCGTAGAAAGTAATAAATGGCTGCATAGTAAGCTTCGGCATCCGCCCACTGTGAAAAAGAGGGGACGATTAGTGAGGCCGCTTTTTCAAATTCCCCGAGTTCAAAAAATATACATGCGCCAACTGGCATGTAGGAGGAAGATGCTACCGGATTAAGCTGCAGGGTTCTCTCGTACAGTGCTACCGCTTCGCTATTTAGTCCGAGGTAAACAAAATAACCTGCAATTAATATGAGCGTATCCGGATCATTTTGATTCAACGCGAGCGAGCGTCGCAAATAATATTCGCCCGTTTCATAAGAGCCATCATAGATAAATATCTTACCCAATACCATCGCGGCAACGTAATTCTGATCATCCAGCTCAATCGCTTTTTGCGCCCATTCAAACGCACCACTCTTGCATATGTCCCAGCGATCCCAAAGCTGGCAACTCCATTCATTGAAATAAGTAAGTGACATGCCGGAGTAAGCAAGTGAATAGTCTGGCTGAATGTCGAGTGCTTTCTGAAAGTGCTCTCGTGCCCGTATGTCATTTTCAACCGAACCTTTCTTCAATTCATCCATTCCATGTAACCAGTGCTCATAAGCGTTGAACTCAACTTTTTGTCTTTTTTTTATTTTCGACAGCAGGTCATAATTAATTTGTTGTTGCAATACTCCCACCACCTCTGTCAAAAGTTTTTCCTGTAGCTCGTTGAGATCAGTGAGCTTTCCTTCAAGGCGGTTGCCCCAGACAAGGTGGCGGGTACGACCGTTGTACAGCTGCACATTGATTCTTAGCGGGTCTTTATCACATCTAAAACTGCCCTGGATAAAATAATCGGTTTGCGTGTCAAAGCTATTTGAATTGCCATTGGAAGGTATGGGCGAATTCATAACCTGGAACTGTCTGAATTTCGAAAGCTCGGTAACAAGATCGGCACTGAATGAGCGACAAAATATATTTAGCTCTTTGTTGAAAGAGAGGTCTTCAAACGGAAAAACAGTCAACGCAATATTGTCGCTTGCGGTCATGGGTGTTTACTGTAAAAAGGGGGATAAAGTTACAGATTTGAACTGAGCGAATAGGTGTCATGCCGGCTCAGATCCTGTTCTTCCATAATAGCTGGTTAGATTCTATTCCACCTTTTGTCTTGAAACAAATTAAGTACTAAGGGATGAGCATTGTACAGTTACGGTCTGCCGAAGGCGCAAAGCCATCCAGGCACAGTGCCACGCCATTAAGCATGATATTCTTGATTTGGCAAAGCTCTTCAATCTTCTCATCTATGCGCCTTACCTTTTCATTTACTTTTTCAGAAACGGATTGACATGATGCCTGGTTCTCTTCTATCATGGCCAACAGCTCTGAAGATTCATTCAATGTAAAGCCGAAACCCTTTAGCTTTCTTATTATCAACAATTTCTTCAACACTTCTTCCGGGTAGTCTTTGTAATTGTTTGCTTGCCGGTGTCTTCTGCCGAGCTTAAATATTCCTTCCTTCTCATAAAACCGGATGGCATGTCTTGAGAAACCCGTAAGCCGCGATAATTCTCCTATCAACATAATTTAAAAAAAATTTCTCTTTCAAATGTACACCGTAGACTATACTCTACGGTTTACTTTTACCGAAAAATTTGACAGATGAGAACATATGTGATGCTGGTCACCATATGCGCGGGGCTAATGGGTTGCTGCACAGAATCAGGCGCTCAATGCTCTACAGACTGCCGAAGCAGCAAGAAGCAGAAAAAGTCGACTTCAATCTCAAAAACTCCGGAGATGAGTGATCGGAAGACAGGAAAGCCCTTAACGTGCAAGCTGACAACCGCCGAAATAAGGAAAAGAAAAGAGGAAGTCATTGACTTAATGAAAAGGCATGTCATCGAAAAAAAAGAGCTCGAGAATGGCTATGGTTATAAATTTAGTGGTACCGATGAAATACTGGATTCCATAACGTCGTTCATAAAGTCCGAAAGGCAATGTTGTGATTTTTTTGATTTCAAAATTTCAGTTACCAGTGATTCTCTTGTTTGGTTGGAAATATCCGGGCCAATTGGTGTAAAAGAATTCATTGAAGCAGAACTTGAAATGTGAGCATTGGTGACTACGCCCGGGAAATGTCACATCTTCTTAAACAATACAATTCCGTTATGGCCGCCAAAACCAAACGTGTTACTCAATGCTGCTCCAATTTCCACTTGGATCGGCTCCTTTAAAATAATCTGAAGCGAATCCGGTATAGCGTCGTCTATCTCTTCCGTATTTATGGTTGGAGGAATGATCTTGTCGTTTATCGCCTTAATGCAGATGATGGCCTCTATGGCACCCGCTGCACCCAAAAGATGACCAGTCATCGACTTAGTCGCACTGATGTATAAATTCTTTTGGTTGCCAAATAAGCTATGAATTGCTTTTGATTCACTAATATCTCCGACGGGAGTAGATGTAGCATGTGTATTGATATAATGGATATCCTCTTTATTCAGTTCGGCATCTTTTAATGCAAACTTCATTGCCTGTAATGCCCCCAAACCGTCTGGATGCGTCGCTGTCATATGGTAGGCATCGGCAGTCATAGAAGCGCCGCCAATTTCAGCGTATATATGTGCGCCTCTTTTTTTCGCGTGTTCATATTCTTCTAATACCAGCGCTCCCGCACCTTCGCCCATCACAAACCCGTCGCGGTTCTTATCAAATGGGCGAGAAGCAGAAAGTGGATCGTCATTTCTTGTTGACATCGCCTTCATAGCACAAAATCCACCCACTGAAGCTTCAGTAATCGGAGCCTCAGAGCCACCTGTTATCATGATTTTGGCTTTATCCAACCGTATATAATTAAAGGCATCCATTATAGCTGCATTCGAGGTAGCGCAAGCTGACACAGTTGCATAGTTGATTCCCATGTAACCATATTTAATTGAAATCATTCCAGATGCCATATTCGTGATAAGTCGCGAAACAAAAAACGGACTAAACCTCGGTTGAAACCCTGACAACGTGTACTCACGCACCTGCTCTTCAAATGTTTCCATTCCCCCTTGCCCGGAGCCCCAAATTACACCCACATCAAAGGGCGACAACTTAGCCATTTCAAAACCTGAATCTTCGATTGCTTCACCCGCGGCAATGAGCGCGTATTGAGCAAATAGATCTGTCTTCCTGATGGTATTTCTATCCAAATAATTTTCTGGATGGTAATCCTGGATTTGGCAGGCAAACCTGGTTCTGAATTTTTCGGAATTAAAGCGCTTTATGGGCGACGCTCCACTTTTGCCATCGATTATGCTTTGCCAAAAACTTTTAACATTCTTTCCCAGGGGAGTAAAAGCACCCATTCCGGTTATGACAACTCTTTTCATTTTTTAAAAAATATCCGGCAAAGCTAATTTATATTTGGCATATTATACCAATTGGTATAATTTTGTTGTGGTATGTCCAAGGCGGAAAAAACAAAGTCATTCATCGTTGAAAGAACGGCGACCATATTTAACAAGAAGGGCTATGCCGGTACTTCTCTCAATGATCTGACAAAGGCTACTGGTCTAACCAAGGGCGCCTTATACGGCAACTTCAAAAACAAAGATGAGATCGCAATGTCGGTGTACGATCACAATATTGAGCTGGTCAAGGGGATTTTTTTTGGAAAGAAAGAGGACCCAAAAAATTCATTGGAACGATTAGTTTCAATAACTGATTCAGTAAAGATCAATTTTTCACTTTTGGCCGCCCACGGGGGGTGTCCAATTCTAAACACCTCGATAGAGGCAGACGACAATCACCCCAGGTTAAAGAAGAGAGTGAGCAAGACAATTGAGTCATGGAAAAAAGATTTTGAAACAATGATTGCAGAGGGGATTACTCAAGGGGTAATCAAAAAACAAATTGATCCGGGAAAATATTCTGTAGTTTTTCTATCGCTGATCGAGGGAAGCCTGATGCTTTCTAAAATCAGTGGTGATTTGTCCTTTTTGAACCAGGCTATGGATAGAATGAGAACGATCATTCTTACAGAACTTAAGAAATAATTTTTTTTCCCCTAAATATACCGATCGGTATATTTAGGCGTAACAGTTATAAAAAATAAAAGATGAACATCGAGAATAACACAGTGCTTATTACAGGCGGAGGCTCTGGCATTGGACTAGCCACGGCCAGGTTGCTTAGTGAAAAAGGGAACGTCGTGCTCATTGTTGGACGAAATGAACAAAAGCTAAAGAATGCAGTTGCTGGTTCACAAAACATTCTCCCTATCAAATGCGATATTACCAATCCAGACGAGGTGCTGGGGTTAGTTGACACAATCAAGGAAAAATACGGCGGTCTGAACATTTTGATAAATAATGCCGGGAAGGCTTTTGCCTATCTTGCCACTGATGAAAATGCGAATGCTTTCGAAAAAGCGCAGGAGGAAGTTGCAACAAACTATCTCGCCCCGGTGCGACTGATTGAACTGTTACTTCCCATTCTGAGAACAAAGGAGGAGGCCGCCATCATTAATGTTTCATCGATTGTATCATTTGCTCCCGGAATCGGTGTACCTACCTATAGTGCCACGAAGGCCGCATTGCATTCATTTACACAAACACTACGATTCTCATTAGCGAAGTCCACGACGGTGAAAGTCTTCGAGGTTCTACCTCCGTTGGTTGATACTGAATTATCCAAGGAATTGCGTGGAGATAAAATTCCTCCATCAGTAGTCGCGGATGAACTTTTGAATGGATTAGAAAATGATGAGTATGAGATCCATGTTGGTGCGACCGCTTCTCTATATAAGCTGTATTTACGATCGCCAGTCGAAGCCCTAAAAGTCCTCAATAGAATGAACTAACCCAGCGGATGTGATGCGAGAAGATAAGCACTTATTTTCTCTGTGACTGCTGACTGCGAATCCGGCTTAACGTTTCGGGTGAAATGCCGAGATACGATGCAATCATGTGTTGCGGTACACGCAGTGCGAGTGACGGATAAGTTTTCATAAAATCGTTGTATCGTGCTTCTGCTGGAGCACTCATTGAAGCCAGGATACGTTTATTCCTGGCAATAAGGCTCTTTTCTAATCCGGCCTGATATGACAAGGCGATTTCCGGGACGACTTGTGTTATTTTTTCCATGTAACCTTTTTCAGCCAGCAAAACCTCTGAGTCTTCAAGGGCTTCAATAAAACATTCGGAAGGTGCGTTTTTATGCATGCTATTCAGATCTCCCGTCCACCAATCCTCTGGAGAAAATTGAATGATATGTTCCTTTCCTTTGTCATCAATCGTGTAGGTTCGCAAACAGCCCGACTCTACAAATATGGTATACTTTGCTATGTCACCTTCACGAAGAAGAAACTCGCCTTTTCTAACTGATTTGGGAGTGAATTCAGTTTTAATGAGGGCAAACTGATCGTCAGTAATAGGTATATGGCGTTTTAAGAAAGAATGTAGCCTCTCAAACATTGATCAAAGTTAGAATGTTTGCAAACGTGGATAGAGGTACCCATGGGCCGTTGAGTGTCTGAGCAAGATTATATATTCCCCTGCCACCAAACAACAATGTCCGACATTTGGACAAATCGAAAGTCCCCGGATGAACTGTCAAAACTGAAAACATTTGTGCCAGCCTTAAGAACTCCGGCTTCAATGACTTCCTGGAAAAATCGTATACGCCGGCCTTCCGGCCACGTCCAGGTCCAGACCTTGGTCCCATTTAATCGAAGGGTTAACGTCATATCGTCTGCATTATCTACCTCAATCATGAAACCGAGAACCGATCGGGAACGCGTCTCGATATTGCCTGGCACATCAAAGTTGATCGTATCTTGTACTGCTTCAACAACCCAGGCATCCGCGACAATCGAATAATTAGCAATGCGAGGCATAGATTATTCTTTTTGAGTTCCGAAATATGTAAGTGAAATGAATTTACTCGAGTGATCAATATTACTTTAGAGGATTCCCTGGCCTCATCATACCTACTTCAGCCCCTTGCTAATGGCATCCACCAGTCCATCTTGCAGCTCGTCCTCACTCAGTTCCCAAAACATGATACCGCCCAATTTCTTTTGTCGAACAAATTTTGCCTTCTCTTCGATGGAATGTTTATCGTCAAATGTGGCAAATAACTTTTTTGACGGGCTATATTGATAAGGCGCTTTAGCCTTGTCATCCCAGTAATATCGAAAGTCTGCAGAATCTTTGAAGTAGCTTTCAAAGTCTTTGAACCTTACACTCCTCAAAAATTTTCCAGATTGATACAACCCGTTATTTACGCTGTCCACATTCGCCCATACTCTGGCATAAAAAGCGGCGCCCACTACCAGTTTTTTCGCAGCAACCTTTTTATTCAAGAGCCACTCCACGCATTTACGAGTTGATTCCTGTTCGGGATTGTAGTCATATAACAAAGTGTGATGTCCTGTCACCGGGCTGTAGCCATTCACCAGGTCATAGGTCATCAGGTTCACGAAATCCACTGATGGCATCACATTGCTCCAATCTATTGACTCTTCAAGATATTTAACAAAACCGCCTGCTGCGAAACTTAGGAGAAACCGGTTTCCCATCTGCTTGCGGACAGCCTTAACCAGTTCGGTGAAATTATTTCTGTCCGTTTTATCCCACCTATGTCCCGGGTAACCTTCAATAGCCGGATATTCCCAGTCGAGATCGAGTCCATCGATGTTGTATTGCCTAAAAAGAGCAACTGTTGATTTAGCGAAGTTGTCGCGATGCTCGGCAGATGCAAACAGTTCCGAGCACGGAGCGCAACCACCCCAGCCACCAATGGAGACCATGATTTTTAAGTGAGGATATTGTTTTTTTAATTCGGTAAGTTGCTCAAGAGACTTTTGTTGATCTCCGTTGCGGAAAGTGAGAGTGTCATTCTGCAATTTTAAAAAGCTGAAGATAATGTGCGTGAGTTTGTCCAATGGGTATTGTTTGATGGCTTCACCGTTGCCGGTATAGTAGGCGACTACCTTGTAAGGTTCTTGAGCCGACGACTGTAGGCATACAAAGATGGAAATGAACAGCAAAAATTTTTTCATGGAAATGAAGTTAGGCTATTCGGCTTTTTTTACCGCAAAGACCGCAAAGTTTAGCGCAGGGGACCCGGAGTTATCATGAGGTCGCAAAGTGCACAAAGGAGACGATGAACACAGCGTTGCGAACGCAGTGCTCGCTTGGTGTTGGACTGGTGTTCGTTGTGACCATTCCTTCCTCGCTTCGATGACGATTATTCGCGATAAAAAACAAATCCCGCTGTCTGCCGAAGCATAAGCGGGATTATTTCCAACTGAAACCAGAAAGTTATTTGTCGCTCTTTTGGAACACGGTCCACCTTCCACCATTGTGTGACTTCAAAACCACTTTTGTATCTGCTGTTTCGAGTGTAACATACCAGGAGCTTTGATCCAGGTTTGTTATTTCAAATAAATCAGTGATCCAGGAATTGCCCATCGATTTTTTCAAACTCTTCTTTAAACTAGCTGGAAGCTGCACGGTGGATATATTATGAGTGAGTGCCATGAATTCTCCTGCCTTATTGTAATAAGCTTCTAATTGTTCACCGTTCAGAGTGAAGGTTACTTTATCAAAATCTTTACTACTTGTCCAAGTCGCGTCGCTTGCCTTGATAAATTCGGAGTTGAATGTATTTATTGCCTGGTGATTGAGTGTTTCGCCGCCTGTGAACGCAAAAGCTGTACTTGCTGTCAGCGCCATTGCAAGGATGATTGTAATCTTTTTCATTGTAAATATTTTTTGTGTGTTTGGTTAAGTTATTTGAAATATCAGACGCCGGGAGGTGAAGGCTGGTTACAGGCAGCGAAAAGAATTTTTGAAGCCCGGGACTCGCCTTAGTCGTTAGGCTAGGCCCTCGGGCCGTTTGCTTGCTTTAGGCCTAGGGTAAAGGCAACCAGTATTTGGCTTTAGCCAAATGTTTTAAGCATATACCTTGAAAAAAGAAAGATTGGGCTAAAGCCAGGAGAGAGTTGTGAAGATACCAGGACCACCGTCCTAAAGGACGGGGCAATTGTGTTAAAGGACGGGCAATTGTGCCAAAGGACGAGGCAATTGCCACTAGATTGTTCAGTACAAGGACCGAAGATGCAGGCTTGTTACAATAAACCATGTAACAAGAGTACCCAGCAAAATTCTTTGAAATAAGCCCTCGATGCCCACATTGTTTGCGATACATATACCGATAGTAACAAACAAGCCCAGCATTAATAATGACAGTGTAAGAGCTACAACATAGATACGTTGCCAGTTTTTATCACGCTTAAAACTTACGGCAAACAAAATAGTTGCAATAGAAACGCAGAGAAAAATAATAGGTCCGTTGATTCGGTGTACAAGGTTTTTTGTAGTCGGCCCAGTGCCTTCAGGATTAATCGGAAAAAACATGGCCACAAATAGACCGACTCCCCAGACTGCAAAAAGTAGCCTGCCAATCGTGAAGGGTGTTGACTTGTGAATTGATTTATTGAATCCAAACAGTAGAGCAAAAGTCGCTATACTCATGCTCACAAAAGCTGTTGACATCAAAATGCCATAGTGACCTACTGCATACTCGCTGGTTGGACTGCTAAACGGGCTTACGTCAGGACGTAAAAAATGCAGGAGAATGATTATCGCCGCAAAATAGAAAATGAATATCAAGGCCATTATTCCAAGTTGTCTTGATGTCATTTGCGGTTGTTTAAAATGACTTCTGCTTGTCTAATTCTGCGCAGTTGCGCTCTCCCCGGCAGATTACTTGCTCTTTCTTAAAGGTAACAAATCATCGTTGTTTTGTGGTTCCCCTTAGATTTTGCGCTCGCTTTAGCCGATTGTTTTAAGCATATGCTTTAATGGAGAAAGATTGGGCTAAAGCCAGGGGAGAGTACTAAGTTATCCCGAATCACCGCCCTAAAGGGCATTGCAACTTTTGATTTTTTGACTTTTACATAGGATGTTTCAAATGCCACCTCGTGTGCTGCTGATAATAATGCCCAACCCCAAGTACGATTTCTTCCCCCCACCTGGGTCCGACAATTTGTAATCCTAAAGGCAATCCATTTTTCGTAAACCCACAGGGAACACTCATAGCAGGAAGGCCATAATAATTAAATGGTAACGTATTCTTCAATGTCACAGCCACCGGCCCATTTTTATTCGCTTCTTCAATCGTTACCGGCTCGGTGGTTGTAGGTGAGATGAGAATATCACAGTCACTAAACAATTGTCCGGAAATTTTATGCCGGTCCTCATTCATCTCATCCAGGTATCGCATGTAGTCGATAAAATTTACCGGCTTATTTACATTCATTGTGTTTTCCAATCTGTCAAGTATCGCAGGATTATATAACTCTCTATGTTTTTCAATAAGCGGTTTGTGAAAGGCCTGGATTTCTGCGTTTCTTACATAAATACCACCGTTGGGTATGACTGGTAATAGTTTATTGGTTATTTGCCATCCCCAGGATTGAAATAGTTCGACAACCGTTGTAAAAACTTTACTCATTTCTTCAGAGGTCTCAGCATCAGTAATTACACCAACACGCGGTTTTATTTTTTTTGAAAGTGATGTTCTGTAGTTTTTAAAATTTATTGAAAGGCCAGCAAAATCTTCATCCACCAATGCGTTCAACATAATGGCAGTGTCCTCAACGGTTCTACAAACAGGACCAGCGTGATCAAAACTTTTTGACATGGGTATGACGCCTCTTGTACTGATTAAGCCATGCGTTGGTTTTAACCCGACAATACCACAACAGGCCTGGGGAACGCGATTTGATCCGCCAGTGTCGGTACCGATTGCTGCATAACACATCCCGGCAGCCACCGCAACCGCGGATCCACCTGAAGATCCACCCGCGACATAGGCCTTATTCCATGGATTGCGGACCGGTCCAAAAAAACTCACCGCAGACGTTGACCCCAATGCAAACTCCTGCATATTGGTTTTACCAATGACCACCGCTCCCGCTCTTTTCAATTGTCGCACGATGGGTGCGTCTTCTTTAGGAATTCTGTTTTGAAACACTCCGCTTGCCGCGGTGGTTTTAATACCGGCTGTATCAACTAAGTCTTTTAATGCAATGGGTACACCATGCAGCGGGCCTTTCCAATTCCCGTTGTTGATTTCTTTGTCGGCATTTGCGGCCTGCTCTAATGCTTCTTTTCCTGTCACGGTAATAAATGCATTGAGCGCTGGATTCAATTGCTCAATTTTTTCCAGGCACGATTGAGTGATCTGTACCGGGGAAAGTTTTTTCTGTCGAATCAGTTGGCTTAATTCTGCTATGCTGTACATAGAACGATCAGGATAAAAATGACCGGGAGCAAATTTATGCAAAGCCAGCCCACCAACGGTGAAAAGAGATTGTTGAAGAAAGTCTCGCCTGGAAGTCATGATAATTTTTTCGGAGCAAAAGAATACACACGAGTAGTCAACAGTTAGTAATTTGAATACCTTCGTGTGCCAGTTCTATAGATTCAATGGCTACCTCACTGCCATCTGCGTTCAAGTCCGACGCGGCTAGTTTCACCGGCCAACTGCTGCCCAAGTGATACGCCAAAACTAGCCTTCCACTTTCATCAAAAACTTCAATGGTAATGTCCTTATGATCCTTATTAGCTGATGCGCCATTGACCCAATTGAAAAAACTGCTGTCCCCAGTAACCCCTCTTTTCAGGGTGACATTTGTATACTTTGTAAGGCCAGGCTGTTTGTGTTTCATATATTTCGTCTTGGCGATTTTAGCGTCGGGCAGTCCTGAGACTTCCGCGACTCCGGCTACAACACGCCCACTAAATTTTACGCGAAACTTGAAATTTTTATAAGGATCGAAGCGATGAGTGTTGGTAGTAAATTCTGCCATACAAACAGTTTTGCTTATCGAAGGTATTGCAATCCATGATGGCAATCTCACCAGTTTTGCGCAATGTGGCACTAAGCACACATAAGACACGATCCCGATAGTCGCGATCCCGATAGCTATCGGGATGGGGACACGCCCCCCTCGTGAACGTTGTGTCCAAAGGCGCTGGACTTTGTGATCTTCACCTCCTTCGCTTTTGCATTCTCGACAAATACTTCGTGGTCTATGCGGTTTTCTATACTTTCAACACTGAATTACTTTAAAAAGCCGTTCATGAATGGTTTCACGAAGCGTTCCTTGGTTTTCTTCATAACAATTATCCTGCATATCGCGGCAGCCGCCCAAAAAGATTCAGGGTATTTTTCTTCCTTCGATAAAGCAAAAATTTATTACGAAGTAAATGGAAAAGGCCAACCTGTTTTGTTGATCCATGGCTTTACAAACAGAGGAAGCGATTGGAAAAAGAAACCTCTATATGATAGCCTGATTGCAAATGGATTTAAGGTAATTCTTGTCGATCTGAGGGGCGGTGGGCTTTCTGATAAACCACATCAAGCGGAAGCATATGCTAATGATGCTGAGGCAAGAGACCTCATGGGATTATTAAAATGGCTGAACATAAAAAAGTACGGCGCCGTAGGCTATTCGCGCGGATCTATTATTTTAGCAAGGTTACTTGTGTTAGATAAAAATATTTCAAAAGCAGTCATCGGAGGAATGGGAACCGATTTTACCAATCCACTCTGGCCGCGGCGTGTTGCCATTTATGAAGCGCTGATGTACGATTCATCTGGGTTTGATGGTCTGAAGCAGCGCATTGCTACAACAGGAATGGACAGGCTGGCGCTTGCTTACCAGCAAAAAGGACAGCCATCTACCTCAAGGGAAGCATTGTCGAAACTAAAACAAAAAGTATTGATCATTTGTGGCGATAAGGATGAAGACAATGGCAAAGCACAGGCACTTCAGCAATTGATACCACACTCGCGCTTTGTTTCCGTTCCGGGTGATCATAATGGAGCCTGGGGGATGAAGGAGTTTGCGGCGGAGACGGTATCGTTCCTGAAAGAACGATGATTTGCATTCATTTAATGTATTATAGGGAAAATGTGAAACCGGATTCAGATCGATTTTTACATTTAAAAGCGATTATTCTCATGAAGTCAAAGCCCGCTATTTTTATTTCATTCCTCGCTCTGTCACTGCTTATCGTTCTGCCTGCAGCTAATGTATTGCAAAAGCCTGCCGTTGTACGGCATTATTTATATGTAGCTGTGCCTGGCATTCGAGACTATCTTGGATACGGAGGACATGGCATCCTGGTTTTTGACATGGACAATCATCACCGGTTTGTAAAGCGAATTCCCACCAAGGGATTTCATCCCGATATGACACCCTCAAATGTGAAAGGAGTTGCAGTAAGTCTGCTGCTCAACAGCATTTATGTCAGCACGATAGAATCACTGCAACGGATCGATCTTAGTACCGATAAACTTGTCTGGGAAAAACCATTTGAAGGTGGTTGTGACCGCATGGCCATTTCACCTGATGGCAGGACCATGTATCTCCCCTCTTTTGAAAACACATTTTGGAATGTGGTTGATTGTGCTACGGGCCAGATCATTAAAAAAGTCACAGTAAACAAAAGAGCACACAATACTATTTATGGGCAATTAGGACAGCAGGTGTACCTTGATGATATTGCATCGCCATGGCTGCATGTGGCGGATGCAAAAAAACATGAGATTGTAAATAAGATTGGCCCTTTTGCAAATTTTGTTCGACCATTTACTATTAATGGCAAGGAGAGTCTTGTGTATGTCACGGTAGATAGCTTGTTGGGTTTTGAAGTCGGAGACTTGTCAACTGGAAAGAAGTTGGCACATGTAGAAGTGGAAGGATGGAACATGGGTCCTGTAAGAAGACACGGCAATCCCAGTCACGGCATTGCATTGACTCCTGATGAAAAAGAAATTTGGTTGGCAGACGGACATAACATGCGCGTGCATGTCTTCAATGCCGTACCGCCGTATCAGCAATTAACCACTATCCCCGTTCAGGATATGCCCGGTTGGATAACTTTTAGTATCGATGGTCGATATGCATATCCCTCCAGCGGTGAAGTCATCGAAGCGAAAACCAGGAAAATACTTACCGTGTTGCAGGACGAGTTTCACAATAATGTGGCAAGTGAAAAAATGCTGGAAATAGATTTTGAAGGCAATAAGCCAGTGAAAGCCGGGGATCAGTTTGGTATTGGCAGGGTTAGATAAGTTAACGATACTTGCGACCCTTGAAAAATGC
>AR_comb_assmDRAFT_10626470_pt1 | contig 17915 bp, 7 predicted proteins | sample ArasoioldDNA_FD_10543 | JGI IMG/M metagenome (IMG submission 10543) | reverse complement strand
ATCGGTCTTAATTTTATCGCTCCCTCTCTAAGGGACTTTCGATATTAAATCATCATAATACTAAATCAATCTGTGACTGTCGAACAAGTACTGCTCCAAGAAATTGAAGAATCAAAAGGATGGCTTAATACACAAAAAGAGGAAAGCACATACAAAAGAGATCCTCTAGACAGTGAAGTAAGAATTTTGGACTGGATTTTATATATGCTTTGAATTTAGCTAAATGATAGTCCATGATAACAAGATTAGTCCGTTTCGGTGAACTGGATTGAGTCATGAAAGCGAATAATAAGGAATAAAAGGGAAAATCCATTATATCACATTCTATTTTAGCCAGAAGGTATTTTTAATTCTGTAATGACTTTTTGCCAAAATTCTCTAGACGTAAAATGTACTGTTCCTACATCAGGAACCGAAGTAATCCCAGCACTACCAAAGATTCCGTCTGTTCCCACATTACCGGTGCCACCGTGTCCAGACCCGGGTTGACCACGACCACCTCTATTACCTCTGTTCCCTCCATTGGAACTAAGGTGATCGGTCACAACAAATCCATCATCTTTCTTTTCGAACAATATTTCTATTTTTCCACCATTTCCACCATTTCCACCATTTCCACCATTTCCTGCAGCTCCACCACGTAAGTTACGTACACTATTTCCTCCATTTCCTCCAGTACCTCCACCTCCACCGGCGCCACCGTTTGAACTTACGTTTAGATTTAGAAGTTCGTTGCACAATACTTGTACCATCCCACCTCTTCCACCAACTTGACCTGATCCTCCTGCTCCACCACCTAGACCAGGTCCACCAGTTCCACCAAGTCCGCCTCCTCCGCCAGCTCCACTAGCACCACCGTTTGAGCTTATACCCAAGTTTACCAATTTATTGCAAAATATCCCAATTTTTCCCCCAGCTCCCCCAGCACCTCCATCTCCACCTCTACCTCCAGAGCCTCCGGAATCTTGGTTATCACCTACTTCCGGATCATGAAACATTCCTCCCGTTCCTCCATCTCCACCTCTACCTCCAGCCCCGCTGAAGCCGCCGTTTGATATAATATCCAAGCCTGTTATTTGATTACCGAGTTGAAGACAAAATATTTTGATGTTCTTTCCATCACCTCCTGTTCCACTAGAGGGATTGCCAGGAAATCCATGTCCGCCTGAGGTAATTGCAGGGTCATCGCTATCTTGTCCATTTTGTCCACGTTGCCCATCCGCTCCATTGGATACAGGGGAACCCGTTAAATCAATTTTTGCGCCTTGGGAATCAAAACGATCTGCGACCAAAACAAGATCAAATCGCCCGGGAAAATTGACAATAGCATTGTTATAATTTAATTCATAGGATGAATCCAGTATAATTTCATTTGCTACGAGCAGTATGGTCCCGTCAGAAAGCTGATTTGATCGTAATTCATTTGCTAGCGATTCTGCAAAACTTTTATCAATAATTATATTTTCTTTAAATCGAGTCAATACGAATGACATTAATGCCTAACTCTGATTTTTTTTATATAAGGATTCTGTTTTTGATTTTAATGATGTAAGGTGTTTCTCTACCGGACTTCACTATTTTTACAATTCATATTTAGTATTAGTACCTTACTACAAGACATGAACTCGTACAATAAATTTATTGCTACCTAATTTTGCTAGTTCATTAATCAATCAATAAAAATGAAAGATTTTCCTTTTGAAACTGCTTTGATCGCTAAAAATAATCTTTAAAAACAACGATTTGCAAGCTGATGGAGGTTGAAGACTAATTTTATCAAATCATGCTGTAAGGACAATCGTGATTTGAAAATGAATTTTGTATTTTACTATAGTTTTTCTCAATCTATGAAAAATATGAATAATTTGAGTATTAAGCAAGTATTCCGTAAACAACTTGTAAAAGGACTAATGAATATTGTATGATAGTAAAAAGAATTGAATGGGTTACGGAGGGCTACGACCTCCATTTAATTCCTGGAGCAAAGATCAGCCCTTCATTATTAAAAATTTACGACACTGATACTCATTTTGTTTATGCATCTGCTATAGAAGGCACCGACAATGTTGACGTAACCTTTGACTGGAGAATAAGCGTAAGAGGCGGTGTTGGTATTGATTCTATTGCTACATGGAATATGGATCTCGATTTGAAGAAAGGATCGTTGGAAGTATCAGATCCACTTTGGGCAGACCCTACCAGATTGTATAATTCTGTTATTGAAGTGAAGGTCATAGATAAGACTAATCCAGCAAAGCCGATTGAGCATAGCTCAGCTATTAGAGTTCATCTCCATGATCGCCTTAAAAGGTCATGGATAACCCCCTCGACCCTGACAATACGTCCCGATGGTGACAGGATTTGTTTCTCGATTCTAGCAGAGTTCATCAACAAAATATCAGGAAAGGATTATTCTATCATCGGAGATATCAGCAGACACCCTAATATTGAATGGAAAAGTGACGAGCCAAATTTTGTGTCTGTCGATTCAGATCCTGCTGATCCTGATCATAATGGACAACTTATTTTTCATAGTCCAACTACATCCGTAAGAATTAACGCAAAACTGCCTGCTCCTTATAATGTGACCGTCCAACCAGCTACGGTATTCGTAGGAAAACCTTGGTCTCAACTTGCAGATGGGGTAAAAGTATATCCAATAGGCGAGAGCAGTATAAGTCAAGCAAGAATCGATAAGACAGTAAACGTCCTGTTTATTCCCGATGGTTTTGAGGAGGATGAAGAGAATGATTTTAAGCTTCTTGTAGGACAGATCGTGGAACATCCAAAATCAAACACCAACCTGGTACCCTATAACTATTTTAACTCTGCAAAAAGATTGGATAAAAAGATAAATTATTGGCGTGCATTTATTCCTTCTCCCAAAGAAGGTACGAATGTTCTTAATTTGATGAACAAGGTTCCGAATAGCATGTTTAATACGTGGCAAGGGAGCGAGGATAAATACGCCGTCAAGCCAGATGCTGCAGTCGCCAATGTTTGGACTATTCAGGAATTAATATATGTTGTCGGTCTTCCAACGGGGAACGATTCAGAACAACCTGTGAGTGATACGAATTATCATAAAAAAATAGAGTACTGGGTGGAACGATTCGACCATAAGGACATCCTCTTCAAACTTGGTCCTGGCGACCGCGGGCCTCCATTCAATCCTGCCGATATCCTTGATTGGAAAAATAAAGTCAGTCGTCCGCTCTGGGAAAATTGGAAAAACATAGGGGGATATGTCATTGCTAATGAAGTTGAAACAGGTCTTGGAATGGCCAGAAGCAAAAGACCAGCTGTTCTAACCGCTCCTGACGACGAGAGACTTTTGGTTTTCCATCCATTTCGTACAAAACGAGAACATTTGGATAAATTCCTCAACAACTTAAGGGCTCCCACTATCCAGAATCCCATTGGAAGCATATGGAGCACAACAAGTATTACAGGTAGTCCTGATAAGGGTAAGGATGTTTCACATGTTATTGTCGTATGCAAAGGGGGTCCTAGCGCTGGCACAAGGCATCCTACCTATGAAACATGTGCCTTTTCTACTCATTCAGGTTTGGAGGCTTTACTTGAGCAAAAAAAAGACCCAATTAATCCCTCACAATTACTCTTCGAATTTGATATCAAATCGTGGGGGATTGAATTTATAACCCTGGACTATGACCACGCCGTAGCATCATTTTACCATGAGCTATCCCATTCATTTGGTCTAGGAGATGAGTATGGGGCAAGCGATGTTGTACCTGAAAATGAGGAACATCATCTTGATTTTTATCCAAATCTTCAACACCGAAAGCAACTAGTACTGCTAGGTGATCCTAAAGTACTTGTTAGCGAGAACATTAAGTGGAAATGGCATAGGATTGAAGAAGTGGGCATCCTAGCAAAAATCCCATCTCAACCCGACCCCACGAAACCAATATTCCATATCAAGCTCAATTCGAATCAATCCAAACGATTTCATAAAGGTGATGAAGTTTTCCTAAGACAGCGCCCACTATTATGGGCGAAGCCACTAAAGGAAATTCCCCAATTAACTGTCAAAGAAGATCCAGGCGATATTGTGAAGGCCGAATTGGTTTCGGGACAGCTCAATGTAAACGACTACCCCGGAGGTTCTAACGATCATTTAAAGGATAGCATTTTGTACAGGGCAAAAAAGGGTTCAGGCGGTACTCCAACCGAGCTTTTGATTCATAAAAAAATCCTAGATTTGATAAACATGTCACATGGGCCACTAAACGCGCCCTCTAATCAGGCCAATAGAGATTGTTTAACTGCATTAAGAGCAGAAATAAATAGACCATCAGGTTTTGAAACAATGACTCCAAATTTTCCACCATCATTCCATACTAGCAAACCTATTGCTCTCCAAGATTTGATTATGGGACTTTATGAAGGAGGGAAGACCTATCATTGTAAAGTTTACCATCCTGCTGGTAGTTGTCAAATGAGGAACAAAGACGATGCGACTTCGTATTGTCACGCATGTCGATATATTCTAGTAGATTTTATTGACCCGTTATTACATCCTAAAATAGACAAATTATACACCGACAGCAAAACGTATTCTAGGATATGACATCAGAAAACACTCGTGGCACATTTCAAATTTTAGCTGAGAACATAGCCTTGGCTCTGGAACCTTTGGTAGAGGCTGTTTCGGACCTTGATAACTTTAAGGCATTTATGTACAGACTTGGATGGGAAGTTAATTCTGTTCCATCAGCATTTACTAGTTTGGGTAACTTAGTAAAAGAAGCACAAGCGATTGTAGAGTCATTACCAGACGATGCATCTGTACCAGATGTAAATAATCTCCTCGAAAAAATTAAGGAAATTTATTCTACAATAAAATCAATCACAGAAATCCCAGACGGAGTCAACGCAAATGATTTTCTTCCTGAGGAGGTAGCAGAACAAATATTCGAAATCTTGTTAACCGATTATTTGGCTGACAAATTTCCCTCAATTTTCAAATTTCTTCAAATGTTTGGAATCATTGAAAAGGAGTATCATCAGGCCGACAACTCGCGTCCCGAATTTATACGCACTAAGTTCAGGTTTGAACGCTTAGAAGGGATAGTTTCTAATCCCCCTTCACTACTTGAAATGGTTTATGGATGGGGCACCGAAACTCTAAAGTTGGGTTTAATTGCAGAGCATATTCACGGTCTTTTTCATTCGATAAACATTCCTACCTCGATAGAAAGAGTCAATACTTCACTAGGCAAAGGTTATCAACCTTCCCCAGAAAAATCACCAAAAGCTATAGACTTTATGATCAGAATTCCAATATTCCGGAGATCTATAAATGATGTTCCTGTCGAAGGCTCAATGAGCATCCTTGAACTACCAAAAGAGGAAGATAAAAAACCGGGTTTGATTGTTCAACCTAATTTTACCCAAAATATAGATACTAAAGTTGAGATTGATGAAAATACTACGCTGAATATCCGAGGAGGAACTGATTTATCTTCGGTGTTTGGTATTATGGTAAGGCCAGAACAGATTTTAGTTCGCTATCCATTTCAATCTGAATCTCGGTTACCGGAATCAGGATTTGGCATAACTGTAGATTATGCCCCTAATGCACCCAGAATTATTCTAGGTTCACAACAAAATAGCCGCTTGGAATTGAAAGGATTTACATGGTCCCTGAATTTAGACTATAACCAGGAACAATCAGAGCTAATCTTCGTTTCAGAAGTTCAACTCAAAGATCTTTTATTTATCATTTCCAAAGGGGAACAAGATAGTCTAATGACTAAGATACTTGGAGAAAATGATCTGGTTATACCTATTCCAATATCGATCGTTTGGTCAAGTGAGACTGGTTTTCATTTCAAAGGATCTTCCGGATTAAGCGTTTCAATAAATCCTCATCTGAGTATCGGTAATTTAAAAATTGACCAACTAACATTTGAGATTCTTTCAGGGGATCGGGTAGATGTCAGTCCAAATTTCGCCATCCATGTTTTGTTATCAATAAGTGGGACAATAGGCCCAGTAGCTTTTTCGATGGATGGCATCGGTTTGCAGCTGAAATCTGTGTTTAAAGATGGTAACGCAGGTCCATTGGACTTAAGTTTAGATGTGATTCCCCCGCGTGGCATGGGGATTGTGATAAATCAAAATGGTGTTAAAGGAGGAGGATTTATCGCAAAGGCTGAGGGTCAATATTCTGGTATAGTTGATCTAAATCTGTATGGCTATTCCATTCAGGCTCTGGCTATACTAAAGACAGAGCCGTTTACCTCTTTTCTATTTGCAATATTTGCTAATTTAAAAACGGCAATACAATTAGGGGCTGGATGGAAAATAACAAAGATAGGGGGCATGTTAGGTATCAATCACACAGTTTCTCATGACATCATCGTCGCAGGAATAAAGTCTGGAATTCTCGACACTATCATGTTTCCTGACAATATAATTGCTAATGCACCAGCAGTAATCAGAAACTTTGACGCTGTCTTTCCTGCTTTGCATGGACAAAATATTTTTGGTCCTGCGTTAAGGATAGCTTATGGTACTCCAACATTGATTACAGGAGATTTCTCAGTTATTTTGGAATTTCCGAATCCGTTTTTGCTCTCAATTCTTGGTAAAGTAACATCTAAACTTCCTAATGCAGACAACCCAATAGTTCAAATTAATATTGGTATCGTGGGGGCATTAGATATTGTAAATGGTAAAGTTGGGGTGTACGGTTCCATATATGATTCAAAAATTCTCGATTTCGTACTATCTGGAGATATGGCCTTTGCCGCAAGTTGGGGATCTGAGAAGAATTTGATCTTGAGCATAGGAGGTTTTAACCCACGATTTACACCGCCTTCAAATTTCCCGCCATTCAACGCACCTCCTTTGAAAAGATTGAATCTTGCATTTTCTGATCTGGTTACCTTTGAATGTTACCTTGCATTGACTTCAAACACATTACAAATTGGAGCAAGAGTTGATGCCGTATTTAAAAAGTCCGGCGCAGTCATTTCGGGTTTTCTAAGTTTTGACGCCCTGGTCTTGTTTAATCCGTTAAATTATGTAATTGATGTTGAGGCAGGTTTTGGGGTCAAATTTAAGGGTAGGTCTCTGGCTAGCATAACATTTGTAGGTGTCATAGAGGGACCAAATCCTCACAGGATAAAGGGTTCTGTGACCTTTTCCATTTTATGGTGGGACTTTTCAATTCACGTTGAAAAAACATTTGGAGATGAATTATTAGAAGTTATTTCGAGCATTGATCCTTGGCTTATACTTAAGGAAGCCTTGGAACAGGAAGAAAGTTGGATATTAGAGACTCCGCCTTGGCAGAAGATGGGGGTGGTTACTAACCAAGATACAACGTTGGGAGTACAAAAAGGAAGCCAATTAATCCATCCCACTGGTAAGTACAAAGTATCACAAAGGGTAGTACCGTTCAATCATACTTTGACAAAGTTCGGGGCGGTCGATCCAAAGGAACATTTTAGGTTTCAAATAGTTGCCCTCAATGATATCAATGCTTCGCACCTGACCAAGATTGAAGATTACTTTGCTCCCGGACAATTTACCAAGTTTTCCACAACAGAAATGCTGAATCTGAGTTCCTATGAACTTATGGAGTCCGGAATTCTCTATGGGTCTGATACGGATGTAGAGATCTCATCTGCCTTTGAAGATTTACGCTCAAAAGATATTGAATATGAATCAGTACTTTTAGAGAATACAGCTAATAAGGAAGATATTAAAAGTACGAAGCTCTACCATCTTCCTCCATTAAGTAACGTTATATCACAGGCTCTGGTTGTATCTAGCAGGTCATATGATACTACCTTTGCAAACGACAGTAAATTGAAATATAGACCCAAATATCATGTTAAGGATTTAACTTTATCGGAGGAAAAATTTATTATATTTGACGAGGACAAAAACGTTATGGTGGGGTCTATATCTAACGGTGAACTGAGTAGATCAATTGCGTTGGACAAACTAAATGAACATAGAAAAGCTAATCCTGATGAAAGAAAAAATCTCAATGTTATATCGATGTTTGAATTGCCGGAATTACCTCCGAACCCATAAAGGTGGATTTACAATTGAGCGCTCAAAATCCAAGTAAATATTCATTTCTTCCCTGGGTAAAGACAGGTTTAGGAACCTTAGTATCCAATAATGAAAATGACTTGAATGGACTTCGGTCGAAAATTCAAGCAAAGCTATCTGTTAGAAGTTTTGATGCAAATAACAATCAAATTGATAACGATATACCGAAAGAATTCATTTTGTATGGGCCCGGAGATATACAAGGCATTTTAAATAACGTTATAATTAGAACGGAGCCTGGTGCAAATAGTCTAAATTTTGAACCAAATTACTTTCCATTTATCGAATTTTCTCAACCAGATTTTCCGTGGAAATATACTCCTGCAATGCCTGTGGGAGCTCAACTACCTTCCAGACTGTCTCCCTGGTTATCTCTTGTTGTATTGGAGGAAAATGAAATTGTTCGTATTCCTTCCGAACCAGGTTTGTTACCAAAGATTGAAATCGTTGATCCGAGTGTCAGTCTTCCTGATCTAAAACAATGTTGGGCAAGTGCTCACACTCAAATAATTCATGATATAGTTGACTCCAACACTCTTAATCAGATCTTGGGTACTGAGCCATATAAGGTGATTTCTAGAATTCTTTGTTTGAGAAAATTGAAACCAAATGCGAAGTACTCTGCTTTTCTTGTTCCAACTTTTGAACCTGGCAGGCTCGCTGGACTTGGTCTAGCTCAAGACGAAAGTATTAAGGGCACATCTTTTGCTTGGAACGAACAGTCGTCAAATCACTATCTGATGCCTGTGTATTATCAATGGAGTTTTACCACAGGGCTTGGAGGTGATTTTGAATCACTTGCCAGAAAATTGGAATACAGGGAACTGCCAAAAGAGGTGGGCATCAGGAAATTAGACTTAAGTAATTCATTACTATCAGTAGGTAGCAATATAGGTTTCAATAAACCTCTGTTTTTTGGAGGTGCACTTTGGTCACCGCTGGCAGAGGAGTTTGTGATGAACAACAAGAAACTTGACGTCCACAAATATCACATTGTAGGCTCAGAAAAACAACCTAATCCAGAAGACCCTTCTCCAGACGAGGTAAAACAGTTCATTATGAAACTAAAGGAAATTATCGATCTGAGTGAGCGATTAACTTGGAATTTCGTTAAATCTCCAGATTTTTCAGACGAATGCCAAGATCCTATTATCTCCCCACACTTATATGGAAAATGGCATGCCCGAAAAAAATTGCTATCTAATATTAGTGACGACTATAAAGATCCATTGTGGGTAGAATCACTCGCACTTGATCCCCCTCAACCATTACTCGATGAAATCAGAAAATATTCTCCGAATGAGAACTTATGGATCGAAGAACTAAACTTGGACCCTACGAATCGGGTTGCGGCCGGTCTCGGATCGGCTGTGGTTCAAGATCTTCAAGAGGAATTGATGGAATCTGCATGGGATCAAGCCGGTCAACTAAGAGAGGCGAATAAACATCTTAGAAACGCTCAACTGGCACGTGAAATTTCGTCAAATGTTTATGAGCGGTCACTTGAAAAAATGCAACAAAATGCATTGATTACAATAGCTAGTTCATTTCATTCAAAAATCATAATTAAACATGAGAACAAATCTGCTTCAGCAAAACAGTGGTTTCAGGAAAGTCGAATTCCAAGAGTAATTTTTTCACCTCCATTTACGAAAATTACAAAAAAAGTTGATAGACAACATAAAAGAAAATTTGACTTTAAGTCAACAATTTCATCAGAGATTCTTGATCGTTTCAAAAGAGGTCCTAATATAGGAATAGGTGTGGCAGCTTTAGAGGTTCCAAGAAGTGATTCTCTTTTAACTCTCGATTATCTTGTTGATTCTCCTTTGCTTCATGTTACAGAGGAGGGATTTCGAGGACAGGAATTGACTAATTATTTACAAAATGCGTCTGAAGGCGAAAGGCTGACAGTTGAGAGTATGGAAAATTCTATACCAAACACGCCATCCTCCGTTGAGGAGCCCCAAATTACGAGTGAACTTCTCGCTGATGTATACGACGGACTTATGCATTCTCTTGATCCGAAAGTTACAATAGAATCAAAGATATTGTTGGAAGTAACAAGACCTGAGAGATCATTAGAAGATACAAGAGACAAACTGGATATCATCAATGCTTACCCCGAATTCAGAAGGCCCATGTATGAGCCTTTAAGAGACTTATCGGAGGATTTGATGTTTCCTGGGATAAATTACATCCTTCAGAATACTATAGGACTACTAAAGACGAATCCGACTTTCATAAATAGCTATATGGTTGGCTTAAACCATGAAATGGCCCGAGAGCTTCTTTGGCGTGAGTTTCCAACAGATCTACGTTGTTCGTATTTTAGGCAATTCTGGGATTCCTCGAATGCTGTAGAAAGGGAGAGACAGATGCATTTACTACAGACAGGTACCATTCCTTCTGGACAAAAAGAGGAAGAAATAGTTGAGAAATATTTTGACATACCGGAAATTCACAGATGGAACGAGTCAGAGCATCAAGATTTAGGAAGAGTCGCTCAACGAGATGGTGCAGAGCAGTCTGAAGTTGATGTACTGCTTATCAGAGGCGAGCTTCTACTACGATATCCAAGTACCTTAATATACGCAACACGGGGAAAGTCTGATATCTCCAACAACAACAAACCTATTGTTTCTATAGCCGATAATGATATAATACTTCCAATCTTTAGAGGTACGGTAGCGCCTGATATAACATTTCTAGGATTCAATATTAAAGTTTCAGATCTCTTGGGAAGTAGTGGCAACGGTGATCCAGGATATTTCTTTATAATACAAGAACAACACGGCGAGCCACGTTTTGGTATTGATAGTCGCGATGACACAATTGACGGTGACGTTCCACCTGATTCTTGGAATAATCTTAACTGGAAACACGTTGAGTCATCAATTGGAATAAGCAATTATGTAGATATGGACGGTCCATTAAACGGACTAAAGCTAGAAAATAATGTTACGTGGGGGTCAAACGCAGCAGACAATGCTTACATATTCATGCAGCGACCTTTTAGAATAATTGTTCATGCAAGGGACCTCTTAAATAACCTTAACTCTGGAGGTGTTTAGGGGTTAGACATGTGAATAACGTCAATTTGTACGAAGCAGGCTCAACTAGTGAGGGAAGTATAATTGGCTGATCTTGACAACAAGTATCCGATAATTTTCTTTCCCATCAGAATGGAGACAAAGTACCTAGTACCACCTGCAGGAGCAGGATCACCGAAGCTAAGAATTAGATTTTATCCTGATCAGATCGCCTATAATTCATTTGATCCGAGACTAACAAAGAAAGAGATTGAAGATGCCAGAGCTTATTGGGAGGTCTCACAAAATGGTGGTGAACAGAAAAATTTGGCATGGCTAAAACTAGCTGACCAATATAACCTGTCAAGAGCAGCATACATTTCAAAAGCCGTTATCAATTACGATCCGAATTTAGAGCCTGACCCTGTTAATCCTACAATGAAATCTGACAACCAGATACCATTACGGGATGAAAGTGATAATCTTTCTGCATTCTGCGATTTGCTTCCGAGACGGTTCACAGTGTATGGAAATTTTAAAAAATCAGGGCTCCAGAATCTAAGGGCAGTTGGTAATACTATATCAAAATCATTACAGCTTAACCCGTTAGACAATGCTGACACGAAAGAAGCTGATTGGGTCACTGATTTTGATATTGCAGTAGAGGAGGGCATGGCAATTGAAGTTAATCTTACGGAAGAGCAATACGAAAGTGGGTTTGATTACTTGCTTGCTTTCGGAATACGGGATAACCTTTCACCGGAAGAAACCAAGCAAAAAATCGAAAACCTCTTTACCGGTCATAGATACAGCCATGGACTTAGACTTGTAAAACAAGGAACAGCGACTAATTTGGTTAAAGAAGCGTCAAAAGTAGAGCAGTCTTTCACTTCACCTCGACAACACACACAATCGGACAAGTTAATGTACAGATCAATTGAGTTTGGCGGACTAGAGAAAGATGTTCAAAGTTTAATGGCTCCCCGATCTCCGGATGGACGGGTATTGAGTCGTGCTCTTGGTCTAGATAACGTCACAAACGGATTAGTAAATGCAAATAATTATGATCAATTGACGGCGATTTCGATGTTGGTTGCACTTTGGCCCTCAGTTCTTTCCTACTTTATGGTAAAATTCGCCAGTATTCAAAGCTTAGATCTTGATAAATTAAAGAAATATTTTATAAATTACATATCTGCGCAAGGTGTTGTCCCTCCGATATGCGTAGGAAAGACTCCTTATGGTATCCTACCAGTTACTTTGCTCTCAAGCTGGGAGGACACATTACTACTGCCAGGAACCGATCAGATTAAAACATTCTTTAATCATTTGAAAAATAGATGGACTGAATATGTTGACAAGGTTCCTACTATAATGAGCGATAACGGTGACATTTCGGGGAACTTGTTGAATATATTATCAATGGATGCATTTTCTCAAAACTACAATGTGAGAGGCCTTCGCTCTATAAACTACATAGCCGATTTTATTTTTGAAGTGCTTGGGAAAAAAAATACGACAGGCCAGCAGATAGTAACGGGTCAAGAGCTTGTAGTAAAAAATAAATTACTATTGAATATTCTGCTAAAGTTAACTTTTCCCACAATCCCTGAAGGAGTACTCTCTGGTTTTTATGAGAATAGTCTGGGAAGTGGAATATCTGAGATTCAATACCATTTGATCAGCCATTCCGAAAATGAAAATGATTTACCACCAGACTATATTGAAAAAATATATACCGATATTAAAGGACCCAATAAAAACTTCCTCAAAACTACGAAAGATCAAGCGACCATTCCAGCTACTGCTTCATCAAATGACGACCCTCTTCTCTTAAGATTACTAAGGTACTCAGCTAGCCTGATCGGTGAAAAAAATGATCCGCACGATATAGAAGAATTCCTAGAAAGTTTAGAAATTCTCAAAAACATAAATTCGGATAGGCTCAAAACCTTGATGCTTCAGACACTTGATTTAGTTTCATATAGATTGGACGCGTGGCTCACATCTTTTGCAAACCAGCGGCTGGATCATCTAAGAGCTACCAAAGACAAAGGGGCTTACATAGGTGCCTTTGGTTGGATAGAAAACCTAATGCCCAAAAAACTGAAAGTAACTCAAGAAGGCGGGTACATTCAGGCTCCCTCATATGCCCACGCTGCAGCTTCTGCTGTTCTTCGTAACGGTTACATTACTCATTCAAATGAACCTGAAAAAAAGGATATTTTAAAAATCAACATTAATTCAGAAAGAACAAAACAAGCACTTGAGATGATTAATGGTATTGTTCACACTCCACTGCCTGAATTGCTAGGCTACAAACTCGAAAGAAGACTACACGATGCTAACATTGACTACCTGATAGATGAATTTAGGAAACATTTTCCCCTCAACAAAAATGATAACAAAAAACTAGAAAATGAAATTGAACCCGCACTAGAAAGAGTGGAACCGAGAAATTTAACAGATGGTCTGGTAGTCTTTAAAATTTGGAAAAGGTTGATTGACTCAATTGGAAATTTGCCTATCAATGCAGTAAGGGTCAGAAATTTTATGGAAGTTGACAGTGCTGTTCCTGGCTGGAAGGCATTTTATTTTGATATAAAAGACAAGTATGGCGAAACTGAAGTAAAGATAAACCTTCTCATTGATCAGCTTAGACCTGAGTTAGATTACCTTCTTGAGCAAATGGATGGTGTGTCTGACTTGTGTCTTGCAGAGAGTGTATTTCAAGCAGTTAGCGGGAATTTTTCGAGAGCTGGAGCCGTCTTGGATGGTATGAGCGGAGAGGGGATGATTCCTTTACCTGAAATCGCAACGACACCTAGATCAGGATACCGTAGGAGTCAAAGAATCGCATTGGCATTCGAAGCGGACACTTTATCAATTCTTGAGCTCACAAATCCGGACGATACACCTCAGTGGACAAATCCAAAGAAACTAGGAGAACCTAATTTTAATAAATTATTGAATTCGTACTTTGGCACAATATCATTTTGGATTGACGTCAAGGATAGTTCCGGTAATGTTATTGCAACAGAAGATATAGGATTGATAGAGATTGGTTTTGAGCCAATTGATTTGCTTTATACAGAACTTTCAGATTTAGATAATAGAATACATTACTATGCTAAAAACAGGGGCTTTGATAATTATCATATACGATATGAGCGGAAAAATTCGACTTCAGATCAAAGTGAACAGAGAACACTTGTAGATGTGCAATTCATGCTAAAGGCGCTACGAGAGATGGTGGCTCAGGGACGTGACTTGAATTCTTCTGATTTTCAGAATTCAACTCAGACAATCGAAGAGCAATACCTGCAAAGTATTATTGAAGTCTTTAAGAGATACTATGATATTATTTTGGTGCTTTTGAATACTATTGAGGAATTACAAATAGCAAAAGATGACGCTACTGATTTAGGTATTGAAAAGAAGAGACAAGCGCTTATAAAAGCAAGCTTTTTTGAGAGCCATTTTGGAGATTTGTTAACAACCGAAGGTAACATTATCGAATTAGGTACCGAACTTGACAAGAAAATAGAGAATGCTATATCTGAGTTGAAGGCAAGATTACCTGAGGCAGACGCTCAGAAACAGAAGCTTTTAGAATGGAAATCAAGGCTTGAATCTGAAGGACAACAGAAATTCCTAGAATCTCTCGTCGACGAACTAAGCGGACATACTGAAAATGCTAGAAAATATGTAAAGACTAGCGAACTTTTAGTAAATCAGATTAGAAGGATTTTCAACATTAACACGTTTCTTATTCTTCCCCCTTTTGGAGTAACGGGGAGCGTTGGACTTGTATCCTCTTCAGAAATAAATTCGCGTATATCAAAATATATACAGAAGGCTTCTTATGTACGACCTCGATTGAAACTATTAGACGAAATTATCACATATAATCAAATATTAGAGTCATCTGACTTTTCATTTTATTGCGATGAAGAAAAATTTAAGAAAACTGCTGCGTCATTGACTGATGAAAACGAAGTGGTTAATCCACTTTCATTGATACTTGCTTTCTCAATAGAATCAGCAGATTTCCAAATAGGAGAACCATTAACAAACCTGACTGGTATGGCAGGAATCGTAGCTGATGACTGGACTGAAAAGATTGTTTCTAAGGAACAAGATACTCACATTGCCTTTCATTTCAATGGACCAAATAGTGAAGCTCCACAATGCCTACTTTTGGCTGTATCGCCAAATGATTCTCACGTTTGGGACGAGCCAAGTGTACGGAAGGTAATATTGGAAACTCTAAGTCTATCAAAACTCAGGGGAATTGATTACGGATCGCTTAAAGAGTTGCGCCATTTTCTTCCGACATCTTTATTTAACTCCTATGGCGAGAATATTTTTGTAGATTTTTTAGGGGAGAATTCTTGATTTGAGACTGATATTTCAATTTCATTTTTCCATACAACGCATTTTGGTGGAGAGAGTTGATTAAGTGACATGATAGGTGCATATCGTTCATTCCAAAGGCTCGAACCGCGATCCTATAATAACGATCCTTCTATGGGTATTAAAGCAAGTGTATATGATCCATTATGGATGTTGACTAGGCAATGGCAGTTAGGAGAATTTGAAGGTGAAGATTCAGGTTCTCCTGTTACCGTAGATCTCAAGAATGAACAAGGCGAGATATCACATGTGCTAAAAAACGACGGAAGCATTTCTAATTATGACGCAAGCATGCCGCTTGAGGTCTTCGTTGAAAGGACAAGATTGGAAGTCGCAACATCCAATGCCCAAGGAGATACCGAATTCCGACTAGATCTTAATATGCAATTAAAATTAGGATTACAATTCCAAAAAGAACTAAATGTTCTTCTAAAAGAATTACTAGATTCAGATGAACTACGCCGATTTAAGAGGTTTTTAGCAAAGGATCCCGAATTGAGATTTGAGTTGAACGATAAGCAGGCCAGTTTTGAGCCGGACTCAGCAAATAAGTTCCTTGCAATAGTAACTGGAAGGGTTATTAACATCTATCAGGCTACTTCCTCTCTCGATGATACTACATTGCTTGATGCAAAGACCAAAGAGTATTTTGATACCAATCCAACTACAGACCCATCTCTACCAGAAGCTGTTGCAAAAGTTGTACGATTAGCCCTATCTAATTTGAAAAATTGGTGGTATGGGAAAAGAGATGATGCTAATCTGGAAGCTTCAGAAGAACCATTTTTTGAGAGACCAGCGGAAAATTTCTCGGTTTGGAATTCCAATAAATTAGAATATGATTTTAAAGTGCGAATAGCTCCTAAAGGTTCTCCTGTTAACGCACAAAAAAAGTTGATTCTTGATGCTTCTGGATATAAAGAGGATCATCTGGATTGGTACTCCTTTACAGTATCAGAAGAATCTTCAGCGGATTTCGAATTGTCCACGGAAATTAGTCCTTCTGCTTTTGCAACTAGACTGAAATTTGCAGGAATGCCTGAAAAGAGATGGTGGAACTTTGAGGACGGATTTGTCGATTTTGGTTCAATAAACCCAAAAAAGAATAACATCGCTAGCTTGTTACTGATGGAATTTGCACTTGTTCACTCTCCAGATTGGTTTATCATTCCGTGCAGGATGCAAATAGGATCTATCAATAAAATTGACAAGCTTAGAGTTACAGATTGTTTTGGGGAAGAGACTGAGATCGAATCTGCTGGTAATACTGATGCCGAACTAAATATCAAAGAATTAGATGAATCTTGGGATTCGTGGTCGATGTTCACACTTTCAAACAAATATCAAAACAGAGGACAGGAACATAATTCACCGTACTTCTTTCTTCCTCCAGCATTAGATAATGTGTTAACAGGCAGTGTAGTTGAAGAAGTGAAAATGTTGAGAGATGAAACGGCCAATCTTGTTTGGGGAGTAGAAAAAACATATCGGACTTATTATGGTGAAACAGTCTCTGGGTATGATCATTCTGTCTCCCTCAACAGCAGGGATACCACCCCTCAACTGAATACAGCACCGGGAGATGATAAAGCATTAAAATACAATCTTATGACCAGTGTTCCAAGAAATTGGATTCCCTTTATTCCGGTACAGGCGAATAACCAAACAATAGGTCCAATAGATCCTGTCCAAAAGCACATAGTATTGCAAAGAGCATCTATGATTAATTCTACTAACCAGAGATGCATACGACCTAATTCTAGATTGTTAAGCGAGGTTAACTCACCTTATTATGTGGATGAGGCCGAAGTTCCTAGAAGTGGAGTTAATGTGACGGAAAGCTTCCAGCTGGTGGCATGGTATACCGGGGAATCATTTCTTTGGATATCTCGTAGGAAAATTTATGGCTCTGGTGAAGGAACGAGCGGATTACTTTTTGATACTGTTAAAAAAGAATAGTTAAATTTTGCTAATCATGTGCAAGTTGATACTTTGATAATATTGGTACTTTGGCCAATTAACTGTTAAAATTAAGATATCTAAGGTTTCAAAGATTGTATATTAAGATAAAATCAATATTACTGGAATTTAACGGGCACATATCTGCTTGGTCCCATTTACTACATGGGTTCATATTCTTGATTGGTATCAAATTACTAACTATGATTTGCGCGTGCCATATTTGGATTTAAAATTTGATATTATGGTTTGAATTTAGCCACATGATAATCTTTGATTTTGCCAAGTTATCGCTCACTATATTATCGTAAAACCCGCTTAAAAGCACTTATATAGGAATGGAAATACCCGAAGTGATGAATCTGGAATTTCAGATGGGTCCTAGTTAGAATTTCTAATTTTCTGATACAG
>AR_comb_assmDRAFT_10078001_pt1 | contig 17916 bp, 14 predicted proteins | sample ArasoioldDNA_FD_10543 | JGI IMG/M metagenome (IMG submission 10543) | reverse complement strand
TTTGGGGAAGATACCGATCGACTCCGCCACAGCAAAGAGGTTGCTCTCGCGGCCGGCACTGTGCTGGAAGAAATAATAGCGGCCGTCCGTTGACCACGCCCCACAGCACTCCACAGCCGGATTATGCCATCCCGCAAATACCTGGTGCAGCCCCGAGCCGTCCGTTTGAACCTCCCAAATTGAGATGCTCTGGTTCTCCTCCGTGACTGTGACGCGGATGCGGCGTGAGTCGGGAGAGAAGCGCGGAGCGAACGGAGCTCCCTTCACGGTTACAAGATGGTGGGCCGAACTGCCATCGGCCTTGGCGAGGAAAAGATCAGACCCGGTGACAAAAACCAGGCTCTGCCCGTCCGGCGACCAGGCACCTCCGCTTGCCAGAATGTTCCCCAACCGCCGTGGTGAACCCGCAGGCAGCGGCACTGACCACAACGGTGTGTCCCGGGTGCCTGTGACCACAAATTTTCCGGCAAGCAACTGCGAATGGTCAGCAGAGATATCCAGGAGCGTCATGGATTCGATGGGAACGGAAATGAAGGAAGTCTCTCCACCGCCCACCGCGACCTGGGCCAGCACTAGTCCCTCGGGGCGCAACTGCGTGAGATAAATGCGGGATCCATCCGTTGCCATGCTGCCGACCGGAAAGCCGTCGTGCGTGATTTGGGTCGTCGACTTAACTTTCGGAATGCTGACCGGCATCACGAACCAGACCAGAGCCGCGAGAACGAGAACACTGACCGCAACTGCTGGCCACAGCCACGAGTGCCGCGCTCTTTTACTCTCCGACTCCTGTGTCGCCGTGACATGCATCGACCCGGAAGTGGTATCGCGCTTGAGTCGCTTCAAATCGGCTCGCATGTCGGCGGCGCTTTGATAGCGAACGTCGCGTTCCTTTTCGAGAGCGGTACGGATAATGCGCTCCAGTTCTGCCGGAACCTCCGGATTCAGCCGCACTGGTGCAGCGGGAGTCTTATTCAGAATGGCATCGAAGATCGCCGCCGAAGTCTCGCCGCGAAACGGCAACACTCCCGTTGCTGCCTCGTATAACACGGTGCCGAACGAGAACAGATCGGTGCGGGCGTCGAGTTCTTTTCCAAGTGCCTGCTCGGGCGACATGTAGGCCACTGTTCCCAACGTGCTGCCGGCGCTCGTCAGGTGCTCTTCGGTCACAGTAGGTGCCGAACTGGCCTTTTCCGGCAGCAGCGGATTGATCTTCGCCAATCCAAAATCAAGAATCTTGGCGTGTCCGCGATCGGTGATGAAGAGATTCGCTGGCTTGATGTCGCGATGAACGATTCCCTTGCTATGCGCGGCGTCAAGCGCGTCGGTGACCTCGATCGCGAAGTCGATCAGTTTCTGAATTTCGAGCGGCCGTCCGAAGATCGCCTCTTTCAGGGTCTTGCCTTCCAAAAATTCCATCACGATGAAGGGACGCCCCAGATGCTCGCCGATCTCGTGAATCGTGCAGATGCTGGGATGATTCAACGCAGAAGCCGCTCGCGCTTCCCGCCGAAAGCGCTCGAACGCCTGCTGGTTGCCCGCGACGTCATCGGGCAGGAACTTGAGTGCTACGAACCGGCCTAGTTGGGTGTCTTCGGCCTTGTACACCACGCCCATGCCGCCACCACCCAGCTTTTCGACGACGTGGTAATGCGAAATGGTCTGGCCGATCATTTGGATTGCATGTTAGGGAGGTCGCGCGGGCAAGTCAATCGAACGAAGGTAGGAAGTGGCGACGGGAAAAACGGCCCCACCTGACGAACCGCACGTCCGTTAAGGTTTCAGCGAGCAGCTAACGGCACTTTTTCTCCTATGCTGACTTCGAAGCGGGAGAACGGCCCGTAAGTTTGCACCATACGTGCATGCAGGCGGAAATCAAACTCGCTCCTGTCGACAGCGGTGCCGGGAAGGAAAGTCTCAATCACAATTTTCTTCGGCACGCAAATACCGAAAAGACTCTCGGCATAATCCATAACAAGATGGGCAACGCGGGGTGCGTGCTTGCTAGAGTTGCCAACATTCACGTTGCGCTCCTCGCGGATCACCTGGCCGGTCTCCTCATCCAGCGCCATTTCACCAGTGTCCAGCAGCGGAGCATCAGCGAACTGGTCAGGCAGTAAGAAATGATAGGCCACGATACCGCAGGGGTGGGTTTGCCGGTAAGCGAAAACTCGCACGGGACGGCCGTTCGCCATGTCGCGCCGTACCTCGCGAAATTCGAAATCGCCTTTGCATTGCGGTCGCAACGGCAAGCCTTCGTACAACGTGAAGCCTGTCTCGTTGATTCCTATGTCATAACGTTCGCTATCAGATCGGATCCTCTTGGCTTCCTCTTCTGGCGAATGCGCCTCGGCGAGTTCACGCCACAATTTTGCTGCCCGAATGGCATGCCCTTTGACCTCGTGCCCGTCCACTGAAATTACTTCCCGAAACTCGGCCGTATTCTTTGGGTCATGCCGGAGGCGATAGATCACCAACACAGATTGTATGCTGCGCTCCTTCACTGCGAACCCGTGCTCGTCAAACGAACGCATGACCCGCATCTCATCGGCCGTGAGATCAGCGAACGCCTGAATGTAATGTTCCACCTCACGCGACGCGACGCTGAGGAATGCCTTCTCGGACACGACCTCGGCGACACTCTCTGAAGGCGCGGATTTTGCTACAACTGAAGAGGGAACTGCAATTGTTGCTGATGTCGAGGTTTCCCTTTCCGACCGGGCATCTTTTGCCACTTCCGTCTCGTGTAAGGGTTGCGCCGGGGTATCTGCAGGTTTTGCCTGCGCGGGCATAGTTCCCCGAGAATCTGCTGCGACACTCGGCGCATCTGCTGGCAGCGGAACATTTTTCTCGGGAGTCGTGACTGGCCGCACCGGTCCGGGCTCGGGGCGTCCGCTGCCTACTTGCTTCAAAGTCGGCGCAAAATAGCCCTTCCGAGCGTAGACGCTTACTTTGTCGTGAGCCTTTATTTCGACATTCAGCTTGTGAAACTTTCCATCGTGTTTCAACGGATCGGGCGAAAACGCCAAAACGTAGCCAACCTCGGGCCCAGCCAGCCCATTCAGTCCCCTCAGAAAATCATTGTTATTCTTGAATAGTCTGCCGCCGGTGCTGTCGGCCAGATTGGTCATGGCACCGTTTTCGGCTTCCATCCGGGCGGAGAATTCTTGAGTCTCGTACCGGGATCTTGCAGCACTTACACTCCTTGTGCCGTCCAGTCGTTGCTCACTTAGGTTTCCGTCCGGAGAATCTGCGTAGAGGCCTTTCGCGCTTAGTGCATTGATCACCACACTGCCATGTAAGGCGTTGTCAATTACGCGGTCCATGTCCCGTTCGAGATCGCCAGAAAGGAAACCGGAAGAACTCAGCACCAGCACTCTGCGTCCGGGCATGGTTTCGAGCGCCTGGACTGCGAGGTCGAGTGCCGCAAGCAGATGGCGGGAGGCGTCCTTTTGGACTTGCCACAAAGATTGAGCATCTCCCTCTACGATACCCTTTAGATCCTCGGGATTAGGGCAGATCGACGGATCGCGTGGCGGAGGGCACATGCAATCTAACAAGCGCTCAACCAGCGTGTTTAGCGCTTCCGGATCAAGCCGGTTTGCGATCAGGTAAGCCTCGTAATCACTGATCCGAGGGCATTGCGTGACTTTGGAAGAATTCTCAGCAGGGTGAACTCGGAGCGCATCGATCGTGGCCAGCAGCTTCGGCCTGTCATTTGTGAAACTGACTTCATCGTTATCGGAAGTCTTGAAGATGGCAACCCGGTCTTCAGGCTGCAAACTGTTCTCGACGAATCTCGCGGCGGCCTTCTGGACGCGCGCGAAGTCGCCGGGTTCAGTGTGGATGTCGTCGAAAAATAATGCAATGAATCGACTCTGAACGGTGTCGGGCCTGATTGCCATCGAGCTATCGCCCGGGGGTTGGACGGTTGCGGCCTGCCGGGTCGCACCCAGAACTGCAAAGTTACTGATGGTCTGCAACTTGCCATTGTCGCGGATTTGGAAATCACCTTGCGTCAGGCCACTGATTGCCTGTCCCTTGGCGTCACGTACCGTCAGCACAACTTCCACTTCATTGCGCTCAGCGCGAAATATCGGCGACTGTGCTTCTGGTAGCGACTGAGTCTGCTGCTGCAATGGGGCCGCCCTCCCGACGGAGATAGCAACGGCGACATAGCACACGTATCGAGCGACCTGCAGGGAACGGCAAATACATCTTGAGTTCGTGCCCATACATACTTCCTTGGGCGAGTCTTTTCCACGCGCCTCTAATGATGACATAGCCTCACCCCCCTCGCACGCCCGCGCACGCACGAACGCACGAACGAGCTCTGCTCACGGGTGCGGGGCGGGGCCAAAGCAAAATCGGTTGATTCTGGAGGTAGAGCCGTTTTTCCCGTCGCCACACCCGTCAATCGAACTGAAGGATCAATGCGCTTGCTTAACGATCAAAATCAGCGTCTGGCCGTCTGGGCCTCACGACAAAGACGTGATAGGTTGCGGCGTCCCAGGCGTTGTGAATGCCGATGAAGAGCAGCAGCAACACAGTCGCCGCGACACCAAACATTGCCCCTCGTGGATGGGCGCGAGCCATGCAGGCGGTTACCGCGAGCGTCGCATACGAAGCGAAAGGCAGCAGGGCATGACACAGCCAATCCTCGAACACGGGCTGGTATGCGGTTTGTGCGCGCAGGCGTCGAGCCACAATCAGGGCATACGCAACTCCACCGAGACCCAGCAGTCCCCAACACGCGGCTGCCGCGCCAATGCCGTACCATGGAGCGCATAGGGCTGCCGCAAGAAACAGCACCGCTCCGAAATGAACAATGTTGGGAGTCGCAAACGCGTGGCCGGCCTGCGCCTGGCTTGGCGTGCGCGGCAGGTCAGCAACCAGGGCCATCACGACAAACTGCAATCCGATCAGCGCGCCGGCAGACGACCCCACGATGACATAGAAGTTCTGCCAACCGACCAGAGGTGTCACGCCTGTCACGCTGAGTTGGGTCACGCCCACAGTCGAGTCTCTTGGCGCAACTTGGCCATGTCTTTGGTGGGCGCGCTGCCAAAGAAGCGGCTGTATTCCCGGCTGAACTGCGATGCGCTCAGATAGCCCACTCGCTGGCTCGCGGTGCCCGCGTCCATCATCGTCGACAACATCAGGCGCCTTGCCTCTTGCAGGCGCAACACCTTCTGATAGTGCAACGGGCTCATCGACGTGACGGATTTGAAGTGCTCATGGAACGAGGAAACACTCATGTGCACCAGATCGGCCAGCTCTTCTACCTTCATGGGTTGAGAGTAGTTCTCGCGCAGCCAGGAAATCGCCTTGGCAATGCGCTGTACGCTGGATTCGGCAAGGCCCATTTGCGCCACGCGGACTCCGATGGGAGTGCGGAGCAGCCGGATCAGAATCTCATCCATAATAAGCGGGCCGAGGAGTTCCGCATCGCCGGGCTGCGCCAGGCACTCCATCAACCTCGTTGCGGCGTTGACAAAGCTTTCCTCGACCGGTGTGACGTAGACCCCGATTCTCTCCTGAGCGGGAGGCAGGCCGTGGGGAAACACCTTTAAGACAAGCTCGGCAATCTTGTGCGGGTCGAGGTCGAGTTTGAATGCAAGGTACGGCTCGGACTGGCTGGCCCGCGTGACCTGGCCAGCAACTGGCAGTGCCACCGAAAACACGATCATGCGAGCGGCGTCGTACTCGTACATGTCCTGCCCCACGATCATGGTCTTCGCGCCCTGCGCGGCGATGCACAACGAGGGCAACCGAACAGCATGCACACACTCCTTGTTGACGCGCGAGAGACGAATGGCGTGCAACCCAGGGACACGCAGCTCAAAACTGCCGTCGTGCGGGGCGTAAGCGGAGATCAGACGTCCCAACTTCGCAAAGTCTGGTTGGCTTGGCCGGTCTGTCTTGTCAGGCCGTGGGAAAAGCGCAATTTTTCCATTGGTCTTCATGCCTTCAAAGATACGAGGTTTAGTAGCCATCATTAATATCGCAGCAAGGAAAGAGAGATGTTTAGCTCTTCAAAGCTGCCTGCACGTAAGCGGGTTTCATTGGAAGCCGCCGTATGACCTTTCCGGTTGCGTCTTGCAGCGCCGCCGCGATCGCCGGGGCGGCGAGCGCATTCGCCGCCTCCGAACCTCCGCCGTACGCTCCGACTTTTGGATTGTGGAGCAGCACGACTTTGATCTCAGGAATATCGGCCATGGTCGGAATGGGATATGAATTCCAGTCCGCCGTCGTGATTCCGCTCTCATCAAACATGACCTCTTCGAAGAGCGCATGGCTGATTCCCATGACGGCCCCGCCCTCGACATTCCGTTTCAGTTGCATCGGGTTGACGACGATGCCGGGATCGACCGCAATCGTGTACTTCTCAACCCTGATCGCGCCTGTGCTGGGTGTGACTGCGATCTGGCAGACGCAGGCCCAATAGGTGCCACTGCGCAGCATCAGGGAAACTCCGCGACCTCGCAGGGGCGTGGATCCTGTCGATGCAGCATCTGAGCGCGGGGATGGTCGGGTGTCCCAGCCGGACGCATCACGGACCGCTTTCAGCACATTGATTATGCGCTCCTCGCTGGCATGGTCGATGCGGAACTGAAGGGCATCGGCGCCGGCGAGCGCTGCCGCTTCGTTGATAGCCAGTTCGCGCGGGTAGTTCTGCTGGAACTGCCCGGGCGTCCGCATGCTGTGGTCGCGAAGGCCGACGGCGAGCGGCGACGCTTTCTGCCCCACCTGGAAGGTGCCGTGGCCGCGCTCCATCACGTTGGGAACGGGAGCATAGATCCAATCATCTTCAATGCCATTGACCGTGGAAGTGACTGAATCGGAGTGGACCTGGGGCGCAGGCATTGTGGGCAGTCCGGCCAGGACAGCGCCGACTGGTCGATCATCCTGCATGGCAGGCATGTAGTGGTCGATTTGATATGCGGCCATCTTGCCCTTTTCATCGATGGCAATTTGAACATCGGAGAAAGCAGCCGCAGCCTGCGTGGACCACTGCATATCGTCGGCGCGCATCCACTGCACGCGCACCGGTTTGCCGACCGCCTGCGACAAAAGCACCGCCTCGTCTTCAGCGCCGGCGTTGCCGCCGTTCGACCTGCCGTAATGGCCGGGTCCGGGATACGAATGCACGACTACATGATCAGGTGTGGTCCGGAGCATCATGGCAATTTCGCCGCGAAGGGCCTGCGGATTCTGGTTATGTGTATAGATGTGCACCGTGCCGTCCGGCTTGACGTCGGCGACCGCCATGGTCGGACCAATCGGCGCGTGCTTCATGTAAGACAACTGATAGGTGGCGGAGTGCTTCTTGTGAGCCGACTCGAGCGCGGAGCCTACATCTCCTTTGGAACCCTTACTCTTCTGGACAGGTGCGGAAGTCCAGTCAGACTCTTCCCGAAGGTGCTGGTAGAGCTTTGCGTTACCGGGCAGGCCCTTCCACTCCGTCCACTTAGTGCCGCTAGCTACCTGATCGGCTGCCTGGATCGCTTCCCACTCTGTCGGCGCGACTACTCCGACGAGATTTCCCTTCACGATGACTTGAGAATTCGGGAACTTGGTTTTGTCCAGTGAACCGGCAGAAACGAGTGTCGATCCCAGCGTCTTCGGATGCACAACGCGCGCGTGCAACATGCCCGGCAGACGCACATCGGTCGCCCAGGTTTCCTTTGCTCCCACTTTCGAAGTAATGATGGAATTCTTGAACGACTTGCCGATGATCGTGTACTCGCTGACCGGCTTCATCGGAGGATTACCCTCAATGTCCAGTCCGCCGATGCTGGTGAGGTCTCCTTTCACCGGGATGGTGAGCTTCAACTGTTGGTTCTTGACCAAGTCGCCATAGGAAATGCTCTTTCCACCGCCTGAGACTATGCCGTCTTTGACCGAGAGCTTGTCTTTCGGGACGCCGAGTTTTTCTGACGCAAGATCAAGAAGCGCTTGGTATGTGTAGGCGGCCGCTTTGCGGATGTTCGGGGTGCCGTGACCCAGGAAATCGAAGGCGCCGCTGCCGTCGGGCGTGCGATCTGTGTCTCCGGAGATTACAGTTGTGATCGCTTCGAAGGGGGCACTCAATTCTTCGGCGACGATTTGGCGATAGGCGGTGAAAGTTGAGCCTTGGCCGAAGTCGCTTTTGCCGGTGCGAATCAGGATTGTGTTGTCGGGATGAATCTCGACCCAGGAACTGCCCAAGGTCGGATCGAGAGAGTTCTTGAATGTTGCGGGCTTCGCGGAATCTGCCTTGAGAAGTGCAGGCCCAATCAATTTGAATCCGACGACGAGTGCGCCGCCCGCTTTTACGAACTGACGGCGGGAGAGTGTTGGTCCGAGAACGCTGGCGGTTTTTTCGCTCATGGTTACCATCGCTTACCTCCCTTTCGCCATGATTGTGGCGGCATGTTGTACGGCTTCAATGATCGCAACGTAGGTGCCGCAGCGGCAGAGATTGGGCGACACTCCAGAAGTAGTAAAAGCCTCTTTGATCTGCGCCAGCGTCGGTTGCGGATTGCTTTCGAGCAGTTCCGTAGCCTTGATCATCATTCCATTCTGGCAAAAACCACACTGCGGAGTTTGCTCCTCGATCCAGGCTTGCTGCACCGGGTGAAGCGTGCTCTTCGCTTCGTCCGCGGAGAGGCCCTTTTGCTTGGCCCATCTCGCCGGAAGACCTTCGAGCGTGATGATTTCCTGATTAGCAACGCTGGCGACGGGAGTAACGCAAGTACGCACTTCCTTGCCGTCGACCAGAACGGAGCAAGCTCCGCACTGCGCCAGTCCGCAGCCGAACTGCGGACCGATCAGTTCCAAATCGTTGCGCAACACATAGAGCAGAGGAGTGTCGTCAGGCGCACTGACTTCGTGCCGGACTCCATTCACATTGAGTGTGACCATAGAGAAACCCTCCAACCGCATCTTCTGAATGCGGATGAATCTTCATTGGCGAAAGAACCTCGTACCCCAGTCCGCAGGACAAAAAGCTTGTTTTGGTCTTTGGCAGAAACCTTAACTTCCCTATACGCCCGCTGTGTGCAATCGATTGCAAGCGGCGGCACCGACTTCGAACATAAACCACGAAGGCCTGGAAAGGAAAATCCCTTCGTGATCCTTCGCGCCCTTTGTGGCATCACGGGCGACGAAAAATGTTGCTCACGAAATCTGAGCGACGACGGCAACGTCAAACTTCGAATAGTACTTCTTCACGTCACCCGCGCCATACTTCGCGCGGAATTTATCAACCACAGAGGACACCTGTTTGGTGTCAGTTATCGGAATAACCGTCAATTCAACCTGTTCGCCCCGAGCATCCACTCGAATCGATGGCTTCTTGAGCACGTTTTTGTACCACTGTGTGTCCGATCCCGTCACGGGCAGCAGGTAGAGCTTCTCGTCGTCGAACATGAACCAGACCGGGTTTGAGATGGTGCGTCCCGACTTTCTGCCGGTTACCGTGATCGTAATTTCGCGATATCGGGAAAGGCGGTCTTTCAGAGCATCGTTGCGCGATGGCTTATTGTTCATTTCAATGTCCTTTACTTCTACTTCGTGGCGCCGTATTGTTCGTCGCTGACGTGCTCCATCCAGTCAACCACCTTGCCGTCCTTCCTCTCCTGAATGGCGATGTGCGTCATGCCCGTCGTCGGTGCAGCCCCATGCCAGTGCTTCTCAGCGGGCGAGAACCAAACCACATCGCCGGGCCGAATTTCTTCAATCGGGCCTCCCCAGCGTTGTGCCCGGCCGCAGCCGGCCGTCACGATGAGCGTCTGCCCGAGCGGATGCGTATGCCATGCAGTTCGGGCGCCCGGCTCGAAGGTTACGCTAGCACCTTGAACCAATGCCGGATCCGGAGCCTGAAAAAGCGGATCAACTCGTACGGCGCCAGTGAACCACTCGGCCGGGCCCTTAGCAGAGGGCTGTGAACCAACTCTCTTGATTTCCATGTTAGACCCCTTTCTTTCAGTTACCGAGGCGATGGTTTGGCCGTGTAGAATCGCTGGACTCTCGAAGGCAGCGGCTACGCTCATCGCCTTTAGGAATGTGCGACGAAGAATACGCACGGGATCTCACGCCTATCCGGCAAGCCTGCAATTGTCCTCGCCGACAATGTCCAATGCTTGCTTTCCATGATCTTGACTCCTTGCTGTCATGACTGCCGCTCAGCGATTGCTCATCGCCTCAATGTGGTCGGGATACCGGGCCCCTTGCACTGTGATCTTTGAGGCGGCACCTTCGATCTCGCGGAGATCGTCGGTCGTAAGTTCGACTGCCGCCGCACCGATGTTTTCTTCAAGACGATGCAGCTTGGTCGTACCGGGAATCGGAACGATCCATGGCTTCTGCGCCAGCAACCACGCCAGCGCGATTTGAGCCGGTGTCGCCTTCTTCCTCTGTGCGATCTTGGCCAACAGGTCGACCAGCGCCTGATTCGCCTTCCGGTTTTCCGGAGTAAAGCGCGGGAGCGTGCTCCGGAAGTCCGTATTGTCCAGCGGAGTGTTTTCGTCCATCTTTCCCGTGAGAAAACCCTTCCCCAGCGGGCTATAGGGAACGAAGCCGATTCCCAGTTCCTCAAGGGTCGGCAGCACGTCCTTCTCGCGATCGCGGAACCAAAGTGAATACTCGCTCTGGACAGCGGTGACCGCCTGCACTGCGTGTGCACGGCGGATTGTCTTGGCGGCTGCTTCCGACATGCCGAAGTGCTTGACCTTACCTTGCTGAATCAGGTCCTTCACGGCTCCCGCAGTGTCTTCGATGGGAGTTTCGGGGTCCACGCGGTGCTGATAGTAGAGATCGATGGCATCCACTCTGAGCCGCTTGAGCGAACCTTCGACAGACTGCTTGATGTGCTCCGGTCGGCTATTCAGCCGTATCCAACCCGGACTTCCATCGGGTTTGAGCTCATAAGCGAACTTGGTGGCGATGACTACTCGCCCGCGGAAGGGCAATAGCGCTTCGCCCACCAGTTCTTCGTTCAAGTACGGGCCGTAAACTTCGGCGGTGTCAAAGAATGTGATGCCGCGTTCCACGGCGGCACGCAGAACAGCGGTCATTTCCTTCTTATCCTTGGGTGGGCCATAGGAAAAGCTCATTCCCATGCAGCCGAGCCCCAGGGCTGAGACTTCAAGATTGCTTTTTCCAAGTTTGCGTTTTTCCATTACTTGTGTCCCTCTGTGGCCTCTGTGGTGAGTTCTTTCAGTTGGACCGTTTCAGTCACGCTCCCAAGCCACTCGCCAGTGTTCCTTCGGATCAGGCGACTTAACGATGAGCTGATTGCCATTCAGTTCGTAGACGCGCTTCAGGTCTTTGCCGATCAGCGTTCGCACCAGCGCGCCCTCAACATGAAAAGTGAACGTTTGAGTGTCATTGATCTCATAGCGCCCAAACGAAGCTTCATATCCACCTTGCGCATATTGCACCGGCGCGGTGCCGGTTTCGCCCTGCGGGATCCGATACATGACCTGCACCGACATGCGTCCGTCGCGCGTATAGACAAGCAGCCCGGTGCAGTCCGCCTTGTGAATCTTGCCGTCGGCACCGGGCTCTTCGAGCCAAACCAGCCGCCACGCTCCGGCAAACTTGTCTCGGATGACTGCGTTGGCAGTTTGGTCCGGCTGGCCGGTCGAAAGCGTCGTTGTGGCAAGGATGATCAACAAGGTCAGAGCGCCGAGGCTGAACAGCTTCTTCATGTCGACTTCCTGTAACTACTCAGATTTCAGCGAAGCCATATCGATAGAAAACCGGTACTTCACATCCGACTTGAGCAATCGTTCATAGGCTTCGTTGACCTTCTGGATCGGGATGACTTCGACGTCCGAGGTGATATTGTGTTTACCACAGAAATCCAGCATCTCCTGCGTTTCGGCGATGCCGCCGATCATCGAGCCAGAAAGGCTGCGGCGTCCCATGATCAGGTTGAAAGCTGGAATTGCCATCGGCTTTGGCGGAGCACCCACCAGAGTCATGTTGCCATCGCGGTGCAACAGATTGAGGTAGGCGTTGACGTCGTGTTCTGCTGACACGGTGTCGAGAATGAAATCGAAGCTGCCGGCGTGCTTTGCCATTTCGTCTGCATTGCGAGACATGACGACCTCGTCTGCTCCGAGCTGTCGCGCATCGTCCTTCTTGCCTGCCGACGTCGTGAAGACCACAACGTGCGTTCCGAGGGCGTGCGCAATCTTCACTCCCATGTGGCCCAGTCCGCCGAGTCCGACCACTCCTACCTTCTTTCCCTTGGTGATGTCGTGCTGGCGCATAGGTGAATATGTCGTAATTCCGGCGCAGAGCAACGGGGCGACTCCGGCGAGATTGAGGTTCGTCGGAACACGCACGACGAATCGCTGGTTGACAACGATGCTATCCGAGTAGCCGCCATAGGTGACGCCTCCCAGATGCTTGTCGGGGAAGTTATAGGTGAGTGTAACGTTGGGACAGAACTGCTCGAGTCCAGCCTGGCACTCGGGACACGTACCATCCGAGTCGACCATGCAGCCGACCGCCGCCAGGTCGCCAGCCTTGAACTTCTTGACTGCTGCGCCCACCTTGGTGACGCGGCCCACGATTTCGTGGCCGGGGATGCAAGGATAGACCGTCGGCATGAATTCTTTCCACTCGTCGCGGACCTGGTGCAGATCGGAGTGGCAGATCCCGCAGAAAAGAATCTCAATCTGTATGTCGTGTTCGGTTGGTTCGCGGCGTTCAATTTGGGTAGAAGCCAGGTGCGATGTCGCACTGGCAGCTGAGTAAGCTTTTGCTTTGTATGTCGAATTAGTCATTTATCGCGATCTCTCCGATCGACTCAGGTAGAAGTTCAAATCAACAAGTTCATGAGCGAATTCCGATTACGCGTTCTCCGATCCTCTCAGCGGTTGATCATGCGCTGCGCGGCTTCCGGATACCGCTCGCCGACCAACTTGATCTGCGAAGCCGATTCGTCTATTTGACGAAGGTCCTCGGGCGTGAGCGTGACCTTTTCCGCGCCGATGTTCTCTTCCAGTCGATGCACCTTCGTTGTGCCAGGAATCGGAACCATCCAGGGCTTCTGCGCCAGAATCCACGCAATCGCAACCTGACCCGGCGTCGCCTTCTTCTGCTGTGCGACCTTGGTGAGCATGTCAACCAAGGCCTGGTTGGACTTCCGGTTCTCCGGCGTGAACCGTGGGACAACATTGCGGAAGTCCGTTTTGTCGAACTGCGTATCCTCCTTAATGGCCCCAGTGAGGAACCCCTTGCCCAGAGGACTAAACGGCACAAATCCAATGCCGAGTTCTTCGAGCGTCGGCAGGATTGCCTCTTCCGGCTCTCTCCAGAAAAGCGAATATTCGCTCTGAAGCGCAGTAACCGGCTGGACCGCGTGTGCGCGACGAATCGTCTGTACGCCGGCTTCCGAGAGTCCGAAGTGCTTCACCTTGCCTTGCTGAATCAGATCCTTCACGGCTCCCGCAACATCTTCGATCGGCACGCTCGGGTCGACGCGATGCTGATAGAACAAGTCGATGACATCGGTCTTGAGGCGTTTGAGCGACGCCTCAGCGACTTCTTTGATGTGCTCTGGCCGACTATCCAGTCCAGACTGTTTGCCGCTGGTCGGATCAAGCTTGAAGCCGAACTTGGTAGCAATCACCACCTGGTCGCGAAAAGGGGCGAGAGCTTCACCCACGAGTTCTTCATTCGTGAATGGGCCGTACACTTCGGCGGTATCGAAGAATGTGATGCCGCGCTCGACCGCAGCCCTGATGAGGGAAATGCCCTGCGGCTTGTCCACTGCCGGACCGTAGCCAAAGCTCATTCCCATGCAACCCAGTCCTATCGCCGACACTTCCAAGTTGCTTTTTCCAAGCTTGCGCTTCTGCATTGTTTCTCCTTCAAACTCCCGAGAGCAGGATGACCTGTACTGGCATCAATCAGAATAGGCTGCTGGCGGTTTGGGTACTTGCCTGTTTCGATGAAGTTCTTGCCTGATTCTCCGAGACCACTGCTGGCCCCATCAGTGGGAAGAAAGCAAGAAGGGGAATATCAGTGTGAAGAAGGAAGTAGGGTCCACTTCGGTGCCACTTCAACGTCATCGAGTGGGGGAGGCTGGAATACCTCTGCGCGTGACAAGGTACACGGCGAAGCTGCCCAACCAATGGCCGCCTTCGTAATGCTCCCCGGTCACTGCCGCCAATCCCGCTCGCTCGTGCGCCTCCGCAGTAGACAGGATTGATGTCAGCCGCTTATCGTTCTTCGCCAAGGCCGAGGCGATGCCGTTCAGCATCCATGCGCGGCTGAGGTTGAGACCGTCCAGGTGCGCCAGCTTGGGATCGCTTGGATCGGGCGACACCACGGGCTGCAACCAAGCAGCGCTGTCCGAGGTGGAAATTTGCGGCATAAATGTTTTGAGCCAGGTTGCAAACTCGCCGCCCTGCAGAACGCGCCGCATCACATCTGCTTCCCCGAGACACGGTGACAAGAAATCTTCACCAGAGGGCTCATACGCCAGCGGACAGTTCTTGTCATTCACATAGAACTGCTTCCCTTTGGAGATCACGAGTTCCGCAAATTTCTGGTCGTCCGCCCCTCGCGCATAGTCGAGCATTAAACCGAGCGCGAACGCAGTCTGGTCGTGCTCGCCGATTCGCACCGGATTCGAAAGCTTGGGTAGCCAGGTGTTCAGCCGCTCTAGTACGACTTGCTCCAGCGGCCGGAGATTAGCAGCCATTTCTTTGGATTGGGGATCGTCCCACTCGCGCAATTCAGCTGCGAGTTGGAGCAGCCAGGCCAGACCGTATGGGCGCTCGAAGCTAGTGCGACCTGCTCCGCGAAGATACGTGGCCTCCTGGAGGAGATTGTCTGCGGTCAGGCTCTGCCGCAAAGCGTCGCGGGCCGCAGGTACGAACGGGGCGTCGGGAAATGTTCGGACCAGGCGAACCAGGAGCCAGTGTCCGTGAACCGAAGAATGCCAATCGTAGCAACCGTAGAACGCAGGCGTGAGTCTCCGCGGCGGAGCGACATCGGCGTCGCTGTTCAGGGTGTGGCTGATGTGATTTGGGTACTCTTTGTGGACACATGCGAGAGCAAGATTCGCAAACCGCTCGGCCGTTTTGATGTCGAACATGGGAGTGTTGGGATGTTCTTGAGCGCCAGCCTCGCTCACACTCCATAGCAGGAAGAGGAGACAGAGAACGCGTTTCATTCCCAGATACTTTAAATCATCCGAAACTCCCCTCCTTTCGCAAAATGAAAGGATGGGTACCCACTCCCACCCGCGAAAAGACGGCTACCCACGAGTTGCTTTCAAGTTGATAAATTCAATTCGCGGATCGCATCTCCCGCGCCACTCAGGTCGGCGAGGCACATCTCGGAATACTTGCGAGACAGGATCACCCCCGGCGCGCCGGCGCGGAACGCTGCCAGAACTGCTTGATTCACGCTTTGCGGCGAACATTTGCTGTGATTGGGCTCGGTCGGGATGTCGATGTCAATGCCGGGCCAGATCAGGGTTTTCGTGCCCGCGACGCCCTCGAGCGCGCGTTTCGTTTCACGGTAAACGTAATCCGGCGAGAGCCCGGTGTGCGGAATCTGGTCGTAGCTGCCCTCCTTCAATCCCATCACGGCATAGTTGAAATCGAGCAGGCCTTGTTTTGAAAGATCGGCATAGAGGGTCGAGCCAGCATTGTCGGCGTAGAGCGCCATGCGCTCGCCTCCGCAGTTGTTGTACATCACGACCTTGATGAAATCCGAATAATTCGAAAGTTCCTGCAGGTCCTGTTCCGCGCGGTAGATCGGATTGAAAGAATTGTTGTGCCAGATGTGCCAACCGACCGGCACCGCGGGCTTGGCAGTCTTTACCGTCTTGTAGATCGCGGCATAGGTCTCGCGAAGGCTGTCGGTCCAGAGCATCTCCCAGGCGGCCAGTTCGGGATAGCGCAACAGGAGCCGCCAGAATTGAACGTAGTAGCCGTCTACGGGGCGCTTGCCGCTCCGCGCCGAGCGAACGAATTTTTCCAACTCCAGGAATCCCTGGCGGGCACGATCGACATTGATGCCGCGGTCTTTTGCTTTGCTCTGACAAAACTGGCAGAAGCAGGTCACGTTCCCGGGATCGACCGGCGGCGTGTCATGCGTCGCCCCCAGGCTGTCGCAAAGCGCACCCTGTCGTTCCGATCCCCACATGATTCCGTCGATGTCATAAGAGCGGGCGTAGTCTTCGACAAGGCCCGTCAGGAAATTTCGGTAGTCCGGATTGTTGACACATAGCGTTTCGGCATTCCGTCCGTACAGATCTCGCTCCTGCACTTTCTCGATATTTGGCAAGTCGGTGCGAAACACATCCTCAAGCCAGCAGATGACCTTGATGCCGCGCTTTTTCGCGGCCGGAAGTACCTCGGCCAGGATATCGAGGTCACCGTGGTCGGGCGCCCGTGTGTCCTTGAGAACCGTATTTTTGTAGTACTCGGAATGCGGCGTAGCGAAGTTTCCACCGTGAAAATTGAGGTCATATTCCTGCTTGCCGTGATCGGGCAGCGGCTGTCCTGGAATCTGGCGCCCGGCGATCCCTCGGCCGTACGTGAATACCGCAAGGAAAAGAGTATTCACGCAGCCACGTCCCTGAAGCACGTCCAAGACTTTTTCAGTACCTTCATCTACAAACGAAATCGCGCCCACTTGAATGCCGATCATTTTGGAGGAGACTGCCGTGCGACCTGGAGTTGGAATAGTCAGGGCAGCTCCCGCGCCAGCGGCGATCTTCAGAAATTCGCGACGATTGACGTCCAAAATCATGGATTACCCCTTTTTGTTCTTGCAGGCGATTCCTATGTCCGGCAGGGCCGCTTACGGCACCTGAGCGCCCTCGGTGCCGACATAGACTGAGTAGAGAGACTGACTTGCCGCCATGAACAGCCGGTTTTTCTTGGCGCCGCCGAAACATAGATTGGCGCAGGTTTCCGGAAGATGGATTTTGCCAATCAGAACGCCGTCCGGCGCGAACACGTGCACTCCGTTGAAACTGTCGGGACCCCATCCAGCAGCAGACCAGACGTTGCCGTCCACATCGCAGCGAATGCCATCCGATGAGCCGGGAGCCATGTTCACGAATTGGCGGCCGCCCTTCAGCCGCTTTCCGTCTTCGACGTCATACACGCGAATCGGCCGGGGATCGCCCGGATGTTTCGGTTCGCCAGTGTCGACGATGTAGAGCTTCTTCTCGTCTGGAGAGAAACAGATGCCGTTGGGCTTATCCATATCGCTGACAACCACCGTCCCTTCCCGCGTATTCGGATCGAGACGATAAACATTAGTGGGAAGTTCGAACGTCGCCTTGTGCCCCTCGTAGTTCGACATGATTCCGTAGCCAGGATCGGTGAACCAGATCGCGCCATCGGAATGCACGGCAATGTCGTTCGGGGCATTCAGCGGCTTGCCTTGAAAACGATCCATCAACACCGTAATCGTGCCGTCATGCTCGGTGCGGGTGAGGCGCCGCGAATCGTGCTCGCAAGTAAGCAGTCTTCCCTGCTTATCTCTTGAGTTGCCATTGCTGTAATTGGACGGGCTTCGGAACACGCTGATTTCGCCCGTATCCTCCAGCCATCGCAACATACGATTGTTCGGAATGTCGCTGAATAGCAGGTAGCGCCCATCGCCAAACCAAACGGGTCCTTCCGCCCAACGCGTACCGGTATAGAGGCGTTCGACCGCCGCGCTCAGGACTCTGTATTTGGCAAACCGCGGATCAACAATCTCCACCGCCGGATCGGGATAAGCAACGGTAGTTTTCTGTTGTTGCCCCGTGGCGCGCGCAAAAGGCTCGACAGCCAACGCAGTCACCGCGCCAGCCGTCATATTCATGAATGTGCGTCTCTGCATAGTTCTCACTCTGGCGGGAATTCCGCCCGAGGCACCTTATCACGATCACGTTCGTTCCGGCAG
>AR_comb_assmDRAFT_10872244_pt1 | contig 17950 bp, 14 predicted proteins | sample ArasoioldDNA_FD_10543 | JGI IMG/M metagenome (IMG submission 10543) | reverse complement strand
TTTGCAGCACACTCACCACTTTTAACCTGATGAAAAAAGACCCTCGCGAAATAAAAGTTTTTCTTACAAGAGATATTCCTTCTACAGGTATTGATCTGTTAAAAAAAGAAGGCTATACGATATCCGTGTGGCCCCATGACCGGCCTATTCCGGCTGACGAATTAATCAAAGGAGGAAAGGAAGCCACTGCGGTCATTTGCCTCGGCACCGATAAGATCAATAAAGAATTCCTCAATGAATGTAAGCACCTCGATATTATTTCCCTGCTGGCTGTCGGCTATGACAACATCGATGTGAAAGAAGCAACCAAACTGGGCATTCCTATTGGTTATGCTCCGGGTGCGATGAGCGATGCCACTGCAGATATTGCTTTTGGTTTGATGATCGCCGTATCCCGAAAGTTCTTTTACATGCATAAAAAAATTTCCAGGGGTGAATGGACGCACTTTCGACCTAAGGCCAACCTTGGCATTGAACTAAAAAATAAAACACTTGGCATATTTGGATTAGGAAGAATCGGGATGGAAATGGCTAAACGTTGCAAGGGTGCATATAATATGAGTGTATTGTACACCAATCGCCATCCGAATAAAGAAGCAGAAGAACAATTACATGCAAAGAGAGTAAGTTTCGGTGAGTTGCTTAGTCAAAGTGATGTGATCTCCGCACATTGTGCATTGAGTGCGGAAACAAAAGGTATATTCGACCGCACTGCTTTTTCAAAGATGAAACCCACATCCATCTTCATCAATACAGCGCGGGGACCCGTACACAATGAACCCGATTTAATTGAAGCTTTGAAATCGGGAACCATTTGGGGTGCTGGTCTGGATGTTACCGATCCTGAACCAATGAAATCTGATAATCCTTTGCTAGATATGGAAAACGTTTGCATCCTTCCGCATGTTGGTTCTGCAACGGTGGAAGCGAGAAATGAAATGTCAAGAATAGCTGCTTCGAATATTATAGAATTTTACCGGGGAAACAGAATTCCGCATATGATTAACCTGGAACTATTGAATAAGTGATGCACTATACACATCGGTGCTGAATAGATAAAGGATTAAATAGCAGTCAGCATCATTCAAACCATCTTATTTTAATACTTCTGAAAAATGTGTGTCGCACATTTGCAAATTCTTTTCAAAAAATTCAAGCCAATTGTTATTTGTCAAAAGATAAGTAACTGGTGTACGCCGTGATCAAGTGTACCAAAAGTCATTATAGCGACTTAATGCAATCGTAAAATCCCAAAAAAATTACGTTATGAATTCGTACAACTACGAGAAGAATGCAGGAAACAAAACGAATGGAAATCAACGTAATCATGATGCTCTAAAAAATAACGGCTAAAATTAGATGACATTACTCAAATTATCTCAGTTGTTATTGCAAGCACTTGCAAATACCTATCTAATTATATACATTTATACCCGTAGTGTTTGATCTGTGATTTGCACCAATCAATATCGTATCCTTTATGAAAAACTTCGCATCTTCCGGGGTATTCGTACGAACAGCATTATCCCATTCTTTACATTTCCGTGTTCCGGAAATGTCGCTCCCGCAAAAAAAATTCTATTCGGAGACAATTGAACCAAAATTGTTTTCGTCATTAAGTCATCATAATTTTTTTTTAAGTTCTAACCACCATAATTGAAATTTCCTATGAAAAAATCAGTGTTCATTTTTCTGTTTGCACTTCCTTTCTTAGCGAAGGCACAGGGCTTCCAGGTAAGTTTACAGGGTCAAAAGCAACAAGCGATGGCCGGTGCAGGTACTGGCCTGGTCCAGGATGGGGCATCTTTGTTTTACAATCCTGGTGCAGCTTCTTTCGTTCAGAACAGTGTTTCTCTTGGAGCAACACCTGTGATCTCTCACGGGCAGTATACGGACAAATCGTCTTCTGTTGTATCTGAAACAAAGTCCCCGGTCAGTTATCCTTTTACAGGTTACCTGCTTTTGGGTGACAAGAAAAGCAAATTCAAATATGGTTTTGCCGCTTATACTCCATTTGGCAGCACTATAGACTGGCAACAAGGTTGGACGGGCCGGTTTGTTTTAACCCATACGCAATTATATACTGTATACCTGCAACCAACTGTAAGCTACAAGCTCAATGAAAAGCTGGGCATCGGTGCCGGTTTTGTATATGGCATTGGAAAAGTGAACCAGCAAAATGATATGCCTGTTACCGACAACCAGGGAAATTTTGGCAAAGCCGAAATAGAAGCAAATGCCAGGGGATATGGCTTCAACGCAGGAATTTATTATAAACCGTCTTCTGTTTTTTCATTAGGATTTACCTACCATTCACAGGTTAAGATGGATGCTAAAAAAGGAACAGCCACATTTACGGTGCCTGCTTCACTGGCGACAAGTTTCCCTTCGGGTGACTTTTCTACCAGCCTTTCTCTTCCAAAGATCATCACACTTGGCCTCGGTATCACGCCTACAAAAAAACTATCTATAGCATTTGACGCAAGCCTGATCGGATGGCACACCTTTGATACGCTCCTGATAGATTTCAAAAACAATACGCCTTCATTAGCCGATGTCAAAACAATTCGGGAGTATAAAGATGCATATGCATTTCGTTTGGGTGGTCAATACTCAATCTGTAAAGACCTGGATGTGCGTGCAGGGATCAAATATCTCGTTTCTCCTGTAAAAGATGGCTATGTTAGTCCCGACGTTCCGGATGCAACACATTTCAATTATTCTATCGGTGTGGGCTACAAACTGAGCAAACATTTAACAGCAGATGCATCATTTACTATTCAGAGAATGAAAAGAAGTGATACAAATATTCAAACCGAGCTCGGTGGTACATACCGGACCGATATCTATATGCCAGGAATATCTATAAACTATAATTTTTAAATCTCTAATCCTACGTGAAAATGAAAATCCACCTCTATAAAATCTGTGCAATAGGCATCATTGTAATTGCCTTTTCCTCCTGCAGGAAGCAAACAGATGCGCCACCAGTACAAAAAGGAACTCTCGATGTAAGCAAGTATGTATCCATTGGAAGTTCTATTTCTGCGGGCTACTCAGATAATGCATTATACTATGATGCGCAGGTAATATCTTATCCAAAACTTCTTGCGCAGCAATTTGAACTGATCGGTGGTGGCAATTTCAAACAGCCACTGGTGCCTGCCGCTTCTGTCGGCATTGGCGCTTCACTGAATGCCCGTTATGTACTTGCACCGTTTATGGATTGTGCAGGTGCAACATCGCTTGCACCCGTGTATGCGCAGGCAAGTGGTGACCTGAGCATTCTTACAACAAGTGTTGCCGCCGAGGGTCCATTCAACAATATGAGCGTTCCTGGTTTAAAAGCAACGACAACTCTGTATCCTGGCTATGGCGACTATACACAGGGTGCAGGAAATTTCAATCCGTTTTTTACACGAATGACAGCAAATCCTCAAGGTGCCTCCATCTTATCTGATGCTGCTTCACAGGGTCCAACCTTTTTCTCCCTGTTTATCGGCAGTGATGATGTGATGGGTTATGCTCTTGCGGGAGCTGCTTCAGATGCAATCACCCCTTCTGCCGGTCCTGCAGGATACGGTTTTGACGCAAGCATTGATGTCATTGTCAATACACTTACTGCCAATGGAGCAAAAGGCGTAATAGCAAATATACCTGGCGTCGATAACCTTCCTTATTTTACAACCATACCTCCTAATGGATTAATGCTCGACGCTGCTAATGCGGCTGCATTAACCGCTGCCTATTCACCTCTTGATATTAGTTTCCATGAAGGCAGCAATGGTTTCATGATACAGGATCCAACTATTCCTGCCGGTATGAGACAGATCAAATCGACGGAAATGATTCTTCTGACTGTTCCGCAGGATTCATTGAAATGCGCGGGATGGGGTTCTATGAAACCTATACCGCATCAATATGTTTTGACGGAAACTGAATTGACAGAGATAAATGCTGCGATCAGTGCATATAATACGAAACTGAAATCCGTTGCAGATGCCAAAGGACTTGCGTTTGTAGATGTAAATGCATTTATGAATCATGCAAAAGCTGGCATTCTCTACAACGGTGTTGGCATGAACGCGCAATTTGTTTCAGGTGGTATTTTTTCTTTGGATGGCGTTGACCTTACACCTGTTGGAAATGCACTGCTGGCTAATGAATTTATCAAGGCCATCAATGCAAAGTATGGTTCAACCATTCCACACGTTGATGCCACTAAATACAAAGGTGTGAGTTTCCCTTAAGCACATTAAAATAAAACAGTCACCATTAATAACCTAAACTATTTATCATGTATACCCTTAGAAAATCAATGATGTCAATAGGACTTCTTACGGTCATGTTGTTGGGTGTCGCAAGCACTGTAATTGCACAGGCCGACCCGATCGAAGGTGTTTGGTACAATGATAAAAAGGACGCGAAGATCCGGATCTATAAAAACAGCGATGGAAAGTTTTACGGTCAGATAATATGGCTGAAGGAGCCTTTAAAAGAAGGCAAAGCAAAGTTGGATGAGAAAAATCCTAAATCTGAATTGCAATCCCAGCCAATTGTAGGTAAGATAATTTTAAAAGGATGTGAAAAAGATGGAGATAGTTATGATGACGGAACAATCTATGACCCTGAAAATGGTAAGACCTACGATTGTACATTAAAACTAAAGAGCAGGAACCTGTTATCATTGCGCGGATACGTGGGTTTTTCCTTGTTCGGCCGTACTACACAATGGATGCGCACTATTTAGGAACAGCAGGGACTGTAAACAACATTAATTACTTAAAAGGCTTCTATGCAACTTTCAATTAGTCCTAATTTTTGGGTTTTTAATTTTCTTAAGAACCCTGAAGAAAGAGATCTGAAGATAGCCGATTACCTGGACCGGACAGCTGATGAAGCAACGAATGTTGCAAAAGTCTGGGAAAACGTAGCAGAAACAGTTCTTGCTACGAATATGGCTGATGCAAATGACAATATTAGCTGGTCAAGGCTTATTGAAAGACCAGAATGGACAATCTATTCAAAGAATATCCCGAAGTCGAGACTGGAAATGTTTTTTGAACGCGTTTCAAAAGTTATGGGAAAGGGACAAAGGGGCAGCATGGATTATCTTATTTGTAAAATGGGATCTATTCTTCAGAAAAGAAGGCTGACAAAAGAAATCATAGAAGAAGAATTCAAATTGATAAAGTCTTCCAAGTTCTTTGACAAGAACAACAGGATTCACGAAGACCTCAATATCACTGAATCCATTTCTTTGATGAATAGTGAAGCGGAAGCCCTTGCCACTTTTTCAAGGGAGTTCAGATCCAATCTGCTTAAGGCGCGACTAAAGCCGGTAAGGGAAGCAGTAAAACCGGTAAAGGAAGTGTTGAGCCCTGCCCAAACAATAACGCCTGCAAAAAAGCGGGTAACTATTTTTTCTAACCTATCCAAAATACTGTTCCTGAAAAAAATTACCGACGAGCAGTTGTTAAAAGATTTCAGAGCAAAATACATTAGTGTTTCAGGCCTGAACGTCACGGAGGAATTTTTGAAGGAACGAACAGTATATGCTGCATTCAACCTCAAAAATCGTATGTGTGGCGGATTTGTACTGGGAAATACAAACCCTTACCGTACTATCGAAGTATTTGCAGGCGATGGAAGCAAGAAAAAGCTTTATGATTTTGTGGAAGGAACGAGCTATTGTGAACTTAATTGCTTCTGGCTGTCTGTCAAAAACAGGAAAGGTTTCTGGAGTTATTGGTTCTGGTTATTGTTTGCGATAAAAGTAAGTATGCAGAAAGAAAAGATGCTTATGTATGGAACGATTGCAAAAAGCCTGGCCAATATTTACGGATATCCCAAGAAATCCAAGTTGCTGCACAAAGAAGAACTGATGTTTGACGGAAAGATGAGAACCAGCTGGATATTTATCGGTGCAAGAACTGACTTTTTTGTGGGGGTATTAGAAACATTTATTTATAAGTTTAAAAACAACAATAAGAAGCCTGTAAAATATAAGCGGGTTATATTGCCTTCGGCGAATGACCTATCCGCCAAAGCTACGGGCTAAATTGTGACCTATGAACAATCTACTTATTCTTTCTTTTCTGGCTGTAGCGAATCACTTAATTGTGTTTGGGTTCATTTATATCTACAAGTCAAGAAAGGTAAGACGTGTTTATAATGTTGCGGTAAACCAGGACCAGCTTAAAGAAGAATTAAATAATTCCTGGCTTACTTCTCCCCTGCATGCGGGCCTGATCTGGCTTGCATTGTATTCAGGATTTCTCAAAGACCACCCGACCAAAGTATTGAACTTTCTTTACACATTTATAATTGTTTTTGTTTGGACAGAGATATGGCATTATTTCTCCCATCGCCTTATGCACCATAAATCGTTATTGTGGATTCACCGGGAACATCATAAATCAAAAGTTACCAACCCCATGAGTTCAATTTCTTTTTCCTTTTTGGAAAAATTGATCTTCTCGGTTGGTATCATCGCTCCCGTTGCGGCACTGTCCTCGCTCATTCCAATATCTTTATATGGTATCGTCGCATATTATTTATTCTATTTCGTTACTAATGCATTGGGTCATTCCAATATAGAAATCCGCAAACCAGGATATACACAAACCTGGATAGGCAGGATCATCAATACACCAACCTACCATGCCATGCATCATGCGAGGTATGTGAAGAATTATGGCTTGATAACCTCCTCGCTCGACCGACTTTTCAATACCATGTGGGAGGATTATGACAAGGTTCAAACGCGGGCAGCAGGCGAATTGCCGCTGCAGAAGCTGTCAGAAAGACTGATTCAAAAAAATGAAATTCAACAAAGAAGTGAACTAAGTAAAGAAGAAATAAGGTAATTGAAGATATATTTTAAAGAATAAGATTATGATTTGATAACTATAAACATTTAAATGAGATTAGACATATCCTATTAGCTAACCGTTTTGTGGCCTGAAGCGATTCATGTGAGCCGCGAAATTTAACGAAGACCATAACTATGATAAACCCATTCGGCATCATAAAAAAAATTTACAAAAATGTACTCGAACTGGGAGTGCATGATAACGCGCCGGTTTATGAGATGCACCGGGTACGGTTTTCCAATTTCATTGGATTGTTTTGTCAGTCCTTCTACGTTCTATATGTTGTCCTGAGTTTTGTGTTTCATTCCCGCTTCCTGACAGTAATGACGTTACTGATGCTGGTAACGGGAGTGCTTGGATTCTGGTTAAATGCGCACAGGCAATATAATATGGCACGGTCCATCTTTATTACTTCGTTCAGCGTTTTGCTTTTCTTTATTTGTAATACATTAAACATCGGGTATTACTTCATCTTCTTTTATTTCCCGGCATTTATTGCCTATACATTATACTACGATCTTGAAAAGGACCTTCCGAATGCATTGATGAATCTGTCCATTTCAGTGATCTGTGCTGCATGCGCGTTTATTTTACCGCATCAGTACTTCATGGCTGAAAATATTGCTGAGAAGTGGTTTCCTTTTATCAGTACATTAAATTACTTCCTGTCTTTTGTCATCACCATCACATTTGTGTTCTTTGCAGTTTTTCATATTAATAAAAGCGGAAGACAACTGGTGGAAGTATGGCAGGAAGCAGAACGCCAGAAACTCGAATTATCCGAAGCCAAACAAAAAGCAGACAGCGCTGCATTGGCCAAATCGAGATTTCTTTCTAACATGAGCCATGAAATGCGTACACCACTAAATGGAATAATTGGAACGGTGAACCTCATGCTGGAAGAACCTTCATTGCCGGAACAGCAGCAAAACCTGAAAGTATTAAAATACTCATCCGAACATATGCTGAGCGTTGTAAACGACGTACTCGATTTCAGCAAAATTGAAGCAGGAAAGATGGAACTTGCCAGCGAAGAATTCAATATGAAACATGTATTGGATAAAATTTATACTGTTTTCAAAAACCAGTTTGACGGCAAAAGCGTCGCATTTGAATTTGACGTAGACAGCAAGCTCGATCAATTCTTTAAAAGTGATGAAACAAGGTTACGCCAGGTATTGACAAACCTGTTAGGAAATGCGTTGAAATTTACTGAGAAAGGCTATGTCAAGCTTTCCGCAAAATTGATTCCATCTGATAATAATCTCGCGGCTATCTATTTTTCATTAAAGGATACCGGTATCGGTATGAGTAAGGAACACCAGCAGGCAATTTTTGATGCGTTTAACCAGGCTGAAACTTCTACGACGAGAAAATATGGAGGCACCGGGCTTGGCCTTACCATCAGTAAAAAGATCGTGCTGAAACTTGGAGGCAACTTACAATTGGAAAGTGAACCGAATAAGGGAAGTCATTTCTACTTTACTATCCAGGTACCTTTATGCGAAAAAGCTCAGGTGACTGAAAAGAAACCTGCATCCCTGCTCTCACTAAAAGGTGCCAGGGTGCTCGTGGCTGAAGACAGCCAGATGAATATGATGATAACCCGTAGATTCCTGCAACGCTGGGACGTTGTTATTCATGAGGCAGTAAATGGTCTCGAAGCCGTTCAATTATTTAAGAAAAATGAATATGATGTATTGCTGATTGACCTTGATATGCCACTCATGGATGGTTATGAAGCGCTGGCTGAAATCCGGAAGATCAACAAAAACATCCCTGCCATTGCATTTACTGCTGCTGTAATTCCTCAAATGAAAGAATACCTGGCAAGCAGGGGTTTTAATGACTATCTCCAAAAGCCATTTCATCCCGAAAACCTGAACAGTATAATCTCTTCTTATTTTCAAAGTAAGAATAACGCGGCATAATGCGATATTACTGTTTGCCTGATGGGGAAAAATTTTTTACTCCCTACTCATTTCTTTAGGAATTAAGTCGGATTATTTTAAACGCCGGATCTTAATACATCTGTAACTCACTTCATTTCCATGATCCTGTAAAAGAATGTATCCTTCTTTCGCTTCACCGAATTTTTCCCACACTTTGTATTTACTGATCGCCACCAAATCCCGGTAGACCTGCGAACCTCTTTCATACTCTAATACTTTCACACCGTTCAGATAATGCTCGACATGATTGTTTGGATAAACGATAATACGACCGGTATTCCACCCGCCAGGTTGCCTGATGAAACGCGATGTTTTTTGCGCTTTGATTAGATCATATAAAGATGCCAATGTCCGGTTTCCATCCCGTCCCAACTTAGCATCAGGATGCAATGTGTCATCCAATACCTGGTATTCTAATCCAATTGCGGATCCCTGGTTCTTTTCGTTTAATGTTACAAAATATTTCACTCCACTGTTAGCGCCGGGTGTAAGTTTGAATTCAAACGAAAGATCAAAGGCACTATACTTTTCTTTAGTAACAATATCTCCTCCATTGGCGGCTTCCTTTCCCTGCGATGACAAAACTTTCAAAACACCATCTTTAATCTCCCAGCCTTTGTCGGGAAAATGATTAAGATTGGCTCCTACCCAACCCTTATTACTTTTTCCATCAAACAATAATTTCCAACCGTTACTTCTTTCAAACGAGGACAAATTGTTCGGGATCAAATTAGCAACATAAACATCTTTCGGAAAAGGCGCCGGTGTCAAACCAGTTGTTTTAATGCGGATATTCTTCCAGTAAATCTTTATCCCCTTGAGCTTATCATTACCGATAGCGTGCACCTGCAATGCAATGATGCCTTCATTATTTGTAAGCGTATCGATCACATACGACATCGGCTTATCATCCAGCCATGTTTTAATCGTATTACCAATGCACTCAACTTTTATTTTATGATAAACATTGGGAGTAAAAAATACCTGGGCTTTTTCATTTAGTGAACCAGTGTAAAGCCATTCTCTTCTGCCTTCATCATAAACACCACCGCTCCACTTCCTTGCCGATGGGTCCATCTCAAACTGGTAACCATATACCCTTCCACGTCCGTTATCTCCGGCGGGATTGTAATTGCTTCTGAACTGAACACCTGAATTTGTATTTGTGTCACTCATCATTGCTTCCAGCTCCAGCACGAAATCCCCGGTAAATCTTTTATCATATACCAGGAAAGAATTGGGTGAGTTTGCGACAGTTGTTCCAACGATCGCGCCACCTTCTGGTTTATACTCCGCTTTTCCGGTCATCAATTTCCAACCGTCAAGTGTTTTTCCATCAAATAAATTTATCCATCCACTTTTATTCGTTTGTCCATACAAACCGAAGGATAAAAACAGGAAGCTTACTGTAATAGTTAAAAAATATCTCATACGGCATTAAAAAATTATGTGCGACTGAAAGATAAGTATTAATTAAAAGCCACCGGTCAATCCATTTGGAATTTGTTCTCCGTGGATTAACACAGATGATTACTTTGAATCAGTGTCAATCCGCGTAATTCCCGCCTGAATGACTCAGTCGGGCAGGTGTGGCAAAATTTTAAATAACTGTCGGGAACTCCTTATCAGGATTTAATCTAATTTGCCATTGCTATGCGACTTCATTCTCCTGTTTATAGAGATTTTTGGGTTAAGATCATTGGTTGTCTTGTAATATCGGAGATCATTGATGCAATGGGACGTGAAGATTCTTTTTTCCAACGCCTCGGTTCAAAGTATTTCTATTTTGATTTGCTCAGCGGCTTCTTCATCGCATTATTGTTGTGGGAAGTCACCCGCTTTGCAATCATCCGTCTTGACCGCCGGTACGACTGGTTGGAAAAACCATTTCAAAGAATAGCATTGCAACTCGTCTTTTGCATTGCTGTGCCAGCCGCGCTGAGTTTTGTGTTTACAGCGACTTATATGAAGCTGGCTTATAAACAGGACATTTTTCAAACAAGCTGGTTGTACAGTGAGTTTTATACCGTTATCCTCTTCATCGTGTTTGTTAATGTAATTTATTTCACCTGGTGGCTATATCTTAAGTGGAAAAGCCAGCCCACTGATGAAATTAAGATGGTTGCTAATAATTCGAATGGCCATTCGATCCTTGAAGTGACCAGGGCAGGTAAAAAAATACTCCTGCAACATAAAGAAGTTGCCTGCGCGTACCTCAGCAATGGTTATTGCTATATCCGGCCGTTTGAAGGCGAAGTGTTTGTTACAAACTACTCTCTCGATGAACTGGCCAGGCTATTAGATGAGTATAATTTTTTCCGTGTAAACAGGCAAACACTTATTAGCCGTAAATCCTGCTCGGCCTATAAAAGCATTGAAAACGGTAAGATCGAACTGGAGATCGTTCCTCCCCTGAAAAATCCTGTTATCGTAAGTCAAAAAAGAGCGAGCGATTTCCGGAAATGGATCGTTTTGCCGCTGGCATCCGTTCAAATCTGAATATACTTCACGTTTCTTTTTATATACTTCAGCCTATTGGTCAAATTTCAACACGGGAAAACTCTTTTTCGGCGGATTTGCATTTGCTATACAGGGCGTCGCGCAAGTAGATTCGCAGAAAAAAACGGTGAACTCATTTCAACCCGTCAGGAAACAAGACAGGATAGAAGTAGTTGATGCACTTCGTGGCCTTGCATTGTTGGGCATTTTATTGGCGAATGTCCCCTACCAGGAGCCGGCAACGGGTCTTACAAAGCTGGATAGCATACTTCAAATGCTCACGCATTTGCTTATCGACAAAAAATTCATTACGATTTTTTCTATACTGTTTGGATTCGGGTTTTATATTCAATTAAAAAGAGCGGAGGAACAAGGAATAGCATTCCGGGCTTATTACCTGCGACGAATGTTCATCCTTCTTTTAATTGGTTGCCTGCATGGGTATCTATTGTGGTATGGCGATATCACCAGGGATTATGCGATATGCGGAATGTTTTTATTGCTAGTATACAAATGGCCGGCAAAAAGAATTTTAATCATCGCAATTATCGTCGCTGTTTTTGGTACCGGTCTTGTTTTTATACTGAATGGTGTATTGGGTTTGCCTGATTACAATTATGACACCAGCATTATAAAATTACATCCTATCACTAGCTCGTATTTACATTATCTGCAAATAAATGCGCGGGTCGATCCCTTTGTGAATTTCATCAATGACTCCCCTATCACCCTAGTGTTTTGCTTTGGCAATATGCTGCTCGGGTTTTGGATGGCAAAATCTGGATTCTTTGAAAACTACACGGCGCTTGCCAGGACAAGAAAGTTTTTAATGCTGGCAGGTGCTACAATTGGAATTGTATGCAGTTATTTATTTGTGCAAGTGACATCCGGCAAATTAGAACTTACCCCTTCCCTGCTCTGGTTACCTTTTGTAATTGTTGCCGGCATGTTGTTGCAAAGCCAGTTTTATATTTCTTTGTTTATACAATTATTCAACCGTGATACGTGGAGGAAATTTTTACAGGTATTTTCTCCCGTCGGAAAAATGGCCCTGACAAATTACCTGCTTCAAACCTTTTTTTACCTGCTTGTCTTTTTTCATTGGACAAATGGTCTCAAATTATTTGCACGTGTTTCTTTGTTTGAGACATATCTCCTCGCAATCAGTTTCTTTTTTTCACAAGTACTTTTTAGCCGTTGGTGGATGAAAAGTCATGAACAGGGTCCGCTTGAAAGCCTTTGGAAAAAATTATCATACCGGTTTTTTAAAAGAGGACCGATACTTGAATCAAAGACATCTCATCAATTAACCTGACGACTATGAAAAGAAAAATCTCACTTATCTTCTGTCTGCTTGCAGTTGGTGTATTGTGTCATGCCCAATGGGAAGTTGGTGCCGGTGCCGGCATGGCTATTCCTATCACCGGCTATGGCGAAGTTGTTAAAACAGGCTGGTTGCTAAATGCAGAAGGGAAATACAGGTTCAAGAAAGGGAATTTCGCCGTCGGTATGAAAGCACATATGGCAAGGTTGCAAAAAGATAAAAATGGCAATGATACTTTTCAAAATGCAAGAATGACTGTAGCGCCATTCATCTTCACGGCTGAATTCAGTGCAACCAAAGGAAAGTTGCAGCCATACATTACCGGCGGTCTCGGGATAAGCTTTTACAATATCAATTATGAAGTATCTCCGACAGAAGGCAAAACTATTTTCAACGTTAGCTTTACAATGATGCCGTTGGTTGGATTACGCTACGCAGCATCTAAACATATATATCCTTTTGTAGAATGGGAATGGATGTTATTAGCGGATGGACCGCCCATCGGTTTTCCAAAATCAAGTCAATTGACGGGATACCAGGCTATCTGCGCTGGAATAACTTACAGGTTTAATTGAGATCACCCAACTTAAAAACGTTACATCTTGAACCTGCATCATTGCGTCGCCGCCCCGCTACGTGAGAATATTTTTATCAATAGGTGCTACGATACGATCACGAAAACCAAAAAGTTTTTTTTACTACAGAACATGGTGTCTTGTATTGTTACGATGAAAAGAAAAGGTTGTTGACCGAGCTTAAGCCCGTTGTCAACCATATCCTTCAACTTACCGGAAAAAACCAAATGAAACAGGCAAGTTCATCCTGATGGCTCAATTGATGTCAACTGAACATAATCCCATTCCATTGGCTGGATTTGCCTCCGAATAAAACTTCAGCTCCTAAATTTAATGAGTAATTGATGAAATCTTCTTCAAGTGATAAGATGACTTTATAGAATCAAACCAAGAGAGATTAATCTCCGCAATAGGACTTTTATTGAGCTCACAATTTAAACTGCAGGCCGGCCGATAACACCCAATCAGCAAAGGCTGCAGGTGTCATATCATTCTGGGTGTTCAAAACAATATTGCGCTTGACAGGAACTCCGATATAAATAAAGGCAAGCATCCCTTTCATTTTGTAACTCGCGCCAGGTTCAAGCGAAGTAATTGATGCGGCTCTGCGGAATCCTTTGTTTCCGCCAATTAAATCATTCACCGGGACTTTTTCATATCGAACACCTGTAGTCAGAACAAATCTCTGAACCTTGAAATTTACTCCGCCCCTGACACTGTACTGATCGGGTACACTCATCACCGAAGTGTTATTGGTTATCTGTTGGGCTGTCGGATTTCTTCCCTTGAGATTGGAAACGCCGTTTTGATCTCTTGGATTAATAAGATAAAATCCTTGTACGTAAAAATGAATACTTCTGTTTAGAGAGTAAAATCCACTGAGCTCCGTTGTGATACCAGTACCTCCATCACCAAGTTGAATAGCCTGGTCAACGGGTGCCAATATTTTTGTGCTATCGTTTCTTACAAAGTAATCCTGGTAGTCGTAATTACCCGTGGCAAGTTTAATCCCGAGCCCGGCCTGTATATTTCCTTTCCTGTTTGATACAGGAAGCAGCCATTTATAAACTGTAAACCGGATATCACCGAGTCCAAAGGCACGTGTTGTATATTTTGGATAACTAAGCGGGCCCTTATGATCAGCGCCATTGTTACGCGAATTGGCAGCTATCGGTACACTCAGGCTCAACATCCATCCGTGATCAAATATTCTTGAAATCGTAAGATTGAACGTATAAATCTTGTTTGTAACCAATGTATCTGAGAAAGATTTATCACCCTTGAAACTCTTGCTGGCTTCAAAATACCTGTTCGTGACATTAAAAATATACTTATCGCCGGGCTTCACATTATCAAACAGCAAATCGGGGCTAACTCCGGCTACGTTGCGTATGGCCACACATCCCTGTGACCTTGCGATCATCCGTGTTAGTGGGATGAGCAATAAGAAGAGGATGGCTGCTTTCATAAAAATAATTTTACGGTTCGATCCCAAAATTCATTTTATGTCATTCACATCTTTGCTGTTTTTCTTTACATCCGGCTGGAGAGATGAAGCATTGAGCAAGCGACTTACATCGTGCTTATATAATCTGCCAATTGGTAATTCTTTTTTTGCAATCTCTATTGAATCGGCATTGTATGACTCAATCTTATTTATAGAAACGATGTATGACCGGTGAATACGCAGGAACGCATCAGCAGGCAACATTTCCTCTAATGAAGCAAGCAGGTGTTTCGTGACGATTGCTTTTGTGGACGTAAAAATCCGGATGTAGTCTCTCAGTCCTTCGATATAGAGAATATCGTTGAACAACACCTTCACCATTTTACGGTCGGAGCGGACGTACAAAAAAGGTTGCGTCGATTCTTTTGGACCTTCTGTCTTTTCCTGCTCTGCTGATGTGCTTTGAAGATTTAAATGCAGCACTTTGTTCACAGCTTTCAAAAACCGGTCGAAGCTTACAGGCTTCAGCAAAAAATCTACCGCATCTAACTCGAAACCTTCTACTGCATACTTTCGGTAAGCAGTAATAAAGATCACTTTCGGGGGATTCTTTAAGGTGCGGATAAAATTGGTACCAAGAATATGTGGCATTTGGATGTCCAGGAAAAGAAGATCCACTGTATTGGACTGCAAAAAGGAAAGAGCTTCCACTGCATTGTGACAAGAGCCCGCCAGCTCAAGTGCTTCCACTCCGAAAATATGCTTTTCAAGAATATCCCTCGCCGGCTGTTCATCATCAATAACCAGGCATCTGATCTTTTTAGTTGACGGCATAGGATATTATTTTTTGATCATTGAATGTTGAAGATGTTATCACCGGATTCAAAGCAGGCTTTGCGTTCAAATCAATTTTTAAAAATGTCATATAAATTTCCTGGTCCGCATACATTTTTAGTTCGTAATTGGCAGGATAAAGTAAGTCAAGTCTTTTTTCCACTTTTAAAATGTCCGCGGGCCTTTCTTCGGATTTTTCATTTTCTATATCTGTTCCGTTCATCAGTTTCATAGTAAGTATATCTTTTTCAATACTTATTTCCAGGTTGATCCATGGCGGTTCGCCCTGCAGATTGCATTGACGAAAGCTATTTTCGATAAAAGGCAGTAATAGCAGTGGCGCAATCTTCGCGTTGCCTGTATTGCCCTTCATTTCTATCACCATTTCAAGATTGTCACTGCACCGCGCCTTTTCCATGTGCATGTATTCCTTCATCATGTTCAATTCTTTTTCAAGGAGTACTTTTTCTTCATCACATTCATACAGTAAATAGCTCAGGAGATCCGAAAACTTCAGTAGCAGTTCCTGTGTTTGCGGAGACTTGCTCCTGGCATACCTGTAAATATTGTCGAGAGAGCTAAAAAGGAACCCCGGCCGTATCTGCGCCTTCAACAATTGCAGATCAGTGGTTAATTTTTCTTTTTCCACTCTTTCTTTTTCTTTTTGCTTCAAATACCAACGTTTGACCAATCTAATAGCAGTAGCGGCGGCGATTATCTTCGGTGCATTGATGAGTACCGAATTGATGCTTATCCACCACAGGGTATTTGTTGCCGGTAAACTATAGTGATAAGCATGATCAATAACCGGAAAGATCCACAAATGGATATAATAACCTGTGAAAAGAAGTGCTATTGCCAACAATATTGTACCCGCGGCAAATGCGACATATTTCGCCTTTAATAAATAACGGGGAAGTAAAAAGTAAATAAACCCATAACACGTAATCATATGAACGATGACCAACAGAAATGTTTTGAAAAACAGCATGCCGCTGAGGTTGCCAAAGTCAATCTTTTGTAACCCGACCTGGACATAATAATAATAGGTGCCGGCAAAATAGATCCACCAAAGCAACCAGAATATAACATGGCGCTTTATGCGAACACGCGGTCGATCCGAAAATATGAATTCATGCCAGCTCATAGGCTTGTTCTGAGAAAAGAATTCCGTTTTCTGTTATTTTATCTTCTGTTTCATTCAATACGACCTTCAAATAAACGTCGTAGCTCATTTCATTTTCAGTAATCGCCAGGGAGTGACGTGTGGGGTAAAGTAGCTGCAACCTTTTCTTTACGTTAGTCAGACCTATCCCCTTCTTACCGGTTGATGTACCGGATTGCTCCGGTTTGTTGTTGGACAACTTGAATTCGAGATGCTTTTTCTCAATGGAAATCTCCACATTTACCCATGGATGAATAAGCATACGACTCGTACCATGCTTAAAACTGTTTTCAATAAATGGGATCAGCAACAATGGGCTGATCATCTTTCCATGCGGAGATCCCTGTATATGGATACCCAGGTTGAGCCTGTCACCATACCTGATATGCTCGAGGGCAATATAATGTTGTATCATTGCCAGTTCTTTTTCTAATGATACCAGTGGCTGGTTGCAATCATTCAAAATGTAATGAAGCAGGCCGGAAAGCTTCCTGATCATTTCGGGAGCCCTGTCCGAGCCATTGAGTACAAGAGAATAAATATTGTTAAGGGTATTAAATAAGAAGTGAGGATGCACCTGTGCCTTTAGCAATTGTAGCTCTGCATTTATTTTTTCGCGTATCACCTGCTCTGTTTCTTTCTGTTTCGTATACCAGCGTTTCAAAAGTTTTATGGCCAGTGCAAATCCAACGACTGTGGGATAGTTAAATATGATTTGCCTGATCCAGATCGGAACGATATAACTCATACCGGGCATCTTAGGAAAAAATCCCATACTGGTGCTGATAGAAAATGTCATTAAAAAATTCAGGTAATTAAAACAGGCAATCCCAATGATAAACAAGCCGAGCAAAGCGGTTACGCCAATCTTGTTTTTGTTTCTTGTGAGATACTTTGGTAAAAAGTAATAGATGATGCCATACACAAGGACCATGTGTACTATTGTCATCAGCACACTGTTCATCAGTATGCGGAAAACGGAGACAGACACTCCGTACTTCTCAATTTGTGGCATCGGACCATTGAAATTCCATGCAGGAACCCAATAAGTAGGTACAAGAAATGTAGTAGCGAAATACAGGCACCATACAACCCAAAAAAGAAAATGCCTCCGAAACCGGTAACGACGTTCGTCAGAAAATATGAATGAATAAAAACTCATATGCCGGGGTTGCTTTACTAAAATTAATCAATCGTGGCATGTAAAATATTTTCCAGATTTGTTTTTAGGCAAGTGTTACTCTCTTTTCTGCAAATGCTGTTCGTCGTCGGCAAATGG
>AR_comb_assmDRAFT_10054789_pt1 | contig 17963 bp, 22 predicted proteins | sample ArasoioldDNA_FD_10543 | JGI IMG/M metagenome (IMG submission 10543) | reverse complement strand
CCGCCGGAGGATTCGTCGGCGGAGAGGCTGGCTACGCACGAGGCGGCGAGCTTCCGGGTCGTGGCCAGGGCGAGCCGATGAGCATCATCGCCCACGCTGGCGAATGGATCCTCAACAAGAGCCAGCAGCTCAAGCTCGCAGCAGCGATGGGCGTCTCCACCTCAGCGATCAAGCGTCTGCTGGGATTCAGCGGAACTGCCAAGGAGTCGTTCGCTGACGGTGGCGAGGTGCTTCACATCGGTGACTCTCTCGGCGTCGGGATCCAGCGTGCCCTGAAGCGGATGGTTGATGGTCTCGTCTCGAACGCTCGCGAGGGCAGAAACTCCGATCAGGCCATCGACATCCTCAAGCAGAAGCTCAAGAAGGCGTACCGCGAGGTCATCTTCGATGTTGGCACGAATGATGCTCATGCCAGCGTGCTGGAGAAGAACCTCAAGCGCGCCTACAGGCTTCTGCGTGACGATCAGGAGCTTGTCCTCTCCACGGTTCGCGGTCCTGGCGCTGCGGCGAAGAACAGAGTCCTGCGTGAGTTCGCTGCGGAGCACGACAATGTGCGGCTCGTCAACACGCGTGGCATCGCCGTCGGACCCGATGGCATCCACATGGACGCTGAAGGCTACCGTCAGCGCGCTCGTCTGCTGGCTAACGCGGTCAAGGGCGGTCTGGGTGCAGGTCGCGGCTACACAGCTCCGGTCATCGACCCGACTAGCGTCAGCGGTCTTGAGCGAGAGATGGATGAGGTCTTCAAGGCCATCAACCAGATCGGCAAGAAGGGCAAGCTCGGGGCGCGGATCGACAAGTTCGTCAAGAACATCCGCAACATCACTGACGATGGTGGATACCTCGATCAGATGGGCGAAGCTCTCGACCGCCTCGGGACGCGCATGGAGACTTCTCTGGCGCTCGCTCAGCAGGGCTTCCGCCGAGTTGGCTCTCGACTCACGCGTCGTCGTGGTGGCCCTCTCTCGGACGCTGTGCAGGTTGCCAACCGCACGGTGGACATGTACGAGGATCTGGGCACCGCGATCCGTACAGCGCGCGCTGAGGCTCGTCAGGGGCTCAACGCAGTCCAGGCCCAGATCAACAGGATCAAGAAGGGCGGCGTCAGCAAGGCCGAGGAGGACCGGTACCGCACTCTCATCGCAGCTCGCACCCGCTTCCAGAACGAGCTGTCGTCGCTGGATGCAAGATTCGCTGAGAACCAGGAGAATCTCTACAAGGCACTCCAGGATCGCTTTGAGGCCAACACGGAGAAGGCGCTGCGTGCCTCCACTCAGCAGGCGTCTGGTCTCGACATGTACGACCGCATCTTCGCGGCGCTCGGCAATGAGGACGCTGCTCGTAGGATCGGCGAGCTGCAACTGGCCAACCTGAAGGCTCAGCAGGCTGTCCTGTCGCGCCGTTTCGCTCAGGCCTCCGCCCTTGCCCGACGTGACTCCCGTTGGCAGGGCATCGCAGACGCGCTGGCTGATCAGCTCCGCGACGTGACAGCTTCGATCTTCGAGCAGACAGCCGCGAACCTGAAGGCGGTCTTCGACAACATCGAGGGTCGTTACGCCAACGCAAGCCGCCAGTTGGACATCAGGGAACGTCTTGCCTCAGTCGCAGATCGAGCTGGCAACAGACTCGGTGCCATATCTCAGCAGCAGGTCATCGGCGCGCAGCGCGTCTCCTACGCTCGTGGCGAGATCACCGAGCTGTCTCGCGTTTTGGCTGTTGCTAGGGCTCAGGGAAACGTCGGTCTCGCGAAGGAGACACAGGAGCGCATCGACGAGCTGAACACGTCGATCCAGGAGTTGGAGCAGTCCAACCGCGAGCTGGTCTTCACCTACCGCCAGACAGCGACCGAGATCATCACCGGCCGGGCAGAGCGTTCCACCGGCCTCATCGGTTCTGCCCAGACCATCATCGAGCGCCTCGGGCAGCTCACAGGGTCCACTCAATTCGGGCAGATTCAGAGGTTCCTCCAGCAGTCCGCTGAGCAGCTCAAGATCGCCGCCACGGAGATCGCCAACAACGTGCGCTCTGGAGCTGGCGAGTTCAGCGGCGCTGGCGGATCGATCCTCACGCAGCTCGCTAATGCCTTCCAGCAGAGCCCGACCAGCTTCGCTACCAAGCTCGCTGAGCTTGGCCCGGCAATCGCGGCGCTCGAAGCGACCATGGGCGAGACTGAGCGCACCGCCTTCCAAGCGCTCATCCAGTCGATGCTGGACAACACGCTGGCGATCCTCGATAACACCGATCAGCTCAACAAGATCAACAACCCTGTCGGGCAGTCCTTTTCGTCATCGCTCTGGCAGAACCTACGGATGGCGCTCTTCAACGGGAACGGTCTGCCGCTCTACCAGTACCTTCCCCACTTCCAGGCTGGTGGCGTAATGCCCTACGACGGCCCTGCCTACCTGCACGCTGGCGAGATCATCACGAACCCGCGTCGCGGCCAGCTAGCGCCGGGTTCCGAGGAGCACACGCACGTGCACCTTCATAATGTGGAGAAGGACGTAGACATCGGACACGCGTTCGAGGTCGTCGAGTTCAAGCGCAGCCAGCGGAGGGCCACCTAGATGCCAACGATGAGGGCGACGGATTTCAAGACGATTGCCGACACGGCTCTCATCGCCCCGCGTGGCCTGGAGTGCGTTTTCGAGTACAAGGGACTGACACTCAACGACCGTCGTTGGCCCGACCACTACCGGCTGACCAGAGTTACTGGTCTCGATGATTCCGATGTTCGCGACAGCCGCGAGCCCAATCCGGACGCCGACGGAGAGACTCCCTTCGGCAGTCGCTACGGAGGTCGCACCATCGGTCTCACTGGCTACGTTCAGGCAGGCAACTTGAACTACATGCGCCACATGTGGGCGCAGCTCAAGGCAGCGGTTGACGATCTCACCGAAGACGATCTTCTGCTGAGATGGATGGATTGGCGCGACGACTTCGAGGGCGGCTCTTCCGCAGCCGTCATGCAGGACTACGTGGTTGATTTGGGTTCTGGTCTCGCTGTGTCGAACGGGCAGATCGTTCCTTCTTCGACCGGCTTGAAGACGCTCTACATGCCCTACCGCACATACGTTGACGGTTGGGCAGAGGTCAAGTTCACGACCGGCGCTTCTGTGACCACGCACGAGTCGATGATCCGACTTCGGCGCAAGACCGATACGGACTACCTCGCCATAGGCGCGCGAAACACGAGTACGCAGTTCGGCATCTTCACGGTCATCGGCGGCACCCTGGCAGCCAAGACCACGGTCTCTCAGGCGCTCAGCACCGCTACCACCTACTGGATCCGAGCGAAGGTCGAAGGCAACGTCGTCACGGCCGAGCTGTGGAACACAGACCCTGCTCTCGGAGGCACAGCTCTTCAAACCGTAACGCACACGCTGACGAGCACGGATATAACCGCACTGGGCACCGGCATCACCGGCAACATGGGACTACGGATCAATCCAGGCGGCACTGACTGGCGCTACGAGTACGTGGACTTCAGGGGAATGAACGTTGGCGACTTCATGGTTCCTGATTGTCAGAAGTTCGCGAAGGTTGAAGGCGATGAGAGCTTCGATGGCCTCTACTACCGCAAGGCCTTCATGATCTCGTTGCGGTCGTCGAGCGCGGTGCTGCTTTCGCGGATGCCTACATCTATCTCAGGTGCCGTAGCAACCGCTGCGCTGACTTTCCCAGGAGGCGGTACAGGCATTCCGTTCCCAGGATCCGGTGGGCTCGTGTTCGGCGTCACCTTGGGTACCGCGAAGAACTTGGGATACAGCCGCACTCACGCCAACGTCCTCCTGACTGGTCCACTCACGAACCCTGCCGTGATCAATTTGACCAATGGCAGGAGAGTCGTTATCTCCGGCAGCCTGCTGACCGGCGAGTCTCTGACCATCGATTCTCGTTTGCGTACGGTGGTGGACGGTCTTGGCAACAACCGCTACGACCTCACAGGCCCTGAGAACGACTGGCTGCTTCTGGAGAAGGGCGACAACGTGATCGCGACCGGTGCTGACGCCATCGGAGGCAACGCCACGGTGAGCTGGAGGCACGCCGGGCGATGACGGATAGTGGTCTTAGCAACTACAAGTTCGAGCTGGCAGATTCCTACGATCTTTCGGGACTAGGGGAACTCACGCAGGCTAGGAATAGGTCGCTCCAGCTTTCGCTCAATAGGGCTGGTGCCTTCTCCTGCACGCTGCCGCTGGACGACGGAATGGCCGAGATCGTCGAGGAAGTTCGCACTTGCGTGATCGTCAGTGTGGATGGGGAGACGATTTGGTCTGGCCCAGTCTGGAATGTCCAGGAGCAGATCAACAATCAGAGCGCCACGATGCAGATCGGCTGTGTTGGATGGCTCCAGACACTCGACAAGCGCGTGGTTCGACCGGAGTGGAACGCGGGCAATCCAATCCAGTACGACGGGGTTGATGCCGGTGAGATCGCTTTGGATCTGCTCACGCGGACTAACAACGACGCGTATGCCGCTGGTGCTCCTTCTTACGTCTTCCCTGGTATTTACGACAGCACGCAGTTCCGCTATCGGACCTACCAGCCATGGTCTGGCATCCTGACTTCGCTCAATGAGCTGACCGAGATCGAATCTGGATTCGACATGCTCGTGGATCCTGTCACTCGCGAGCTGAACATCTACGCTCGCATCGGCGTGGACAGCGGCATCCTCTTCCAGCTTCCCGGCAACGTGTCCAGTGTCTCGCGGCAGACCGACTCTGGCTCGATCACCAACTACATAACTGCGTACTCGTCGGCGGCGCGGGCCAGCGAAGCGGACGCTGAGTCGCTCTCTGACTACGGACTATTCGAGGAAGCACAGTCGCTTTCTGATGTCGTCAATTCCGAGACGCTCACGGCCTGGGCGGCGGGAGAGATCTTCGTCCACTCCCGTCCTCTGCCGATCATCAGCTTCCAGCCGCAGCCCGAGTCTCCAGAGAACCCTAATGCACCACGAGTCTTCCGCGACTACAACATCGGCGACTTCGTTCGGCTGACAGCCAGGAAGGGACGGCTCCAGCTCGATAGGCAGCCCTTGCGGATCTTCAGCTTCACGGTTTCCTTCCCAGAGACCGGCGGGGCTCAAGTGAGCGACTTTCAGACGACCGCTGGAGGGGCATGATGAGCCAGCTCATCCGACGCCCAGACGGTATGCGCTACGTGGACTCCATCGAGCAGCGTACGGCTGCTCTGGAGCGCCGTCAGGCCGGAGAGCTTGAGAGCCGCCTTGCCGCAGTAGAAGCAGACGTAGCCGTGAAAGGACGGCTTATCGATGTCCAGAAGGTCGTCGGGCAGAACAACGCCTACCGCGCACTTGGCAATGGCGCTCAGTTGACGGTGAATGCCGCGAATACGATTCCATTGCAGTCGTGGTACACGCCGCCTATAGATGTTTGGTGGGAAGCTCACCTTCATATCGGCATCCTGAACAAGACTGATGCTGCCTACCATTACTCGCAGCCGAACTTGACGATGAACACTCCTGACGCGGACGGTTTTCAAACTGCCACAAACACGATCACTCAGCACTCAGCAGTGCAGCAATACGAATCTCACAACATGTTCGCCATGTTCAAACTCACAGCGGGCGTGGCCTATTCGGTCTACTCGACAGTCGGCTTCAGCGGCGGGACATGGCAGTACTACCAAGGAGCGAACACGCTCAATCTCGTCACGAAGGCCTGGGCGCGATGACAATAAAGACTTACGTCCCTGGTAGCGAGGTCACGCCTCAAGAGCTGAACGACATCCAGAATGACTACATCGTCGCTGGTTATGAATCGTGGGTGACGCTCAGTCAGAACGGCGGAGATGTTTTCTCGTCTGTTGCTGCACAGAACATGTACTCGCCGCCGACATCATTCCTTGACTTTGATAGTCAGTGGATGGCAAGTCGTCTTGATCCTGCCGATTATCCCAACAGCTATAACGGGTCACTTCGCACAAGACAGCTTCGCCTAGTCGTTATTTGTCAAACAGATTTAGTAGCAATCGGTGATCGAGTTCAGGATGTATCGCTTCGCACAGTTGCTAGTTCGGCCACAGTCAACACGTATACATTAGGAACAAAGTTGGGAACCGTAACTATTCCCAGCCTGGATGAATCTCAGACTTATTATAGATTCGACGGAGATCCTTTCACTTTTCCGGCTGCTGGTCTGTATACAGTTGAACACGCTCTAAGAGGTCAGGCTGCAACAGCCGCAAATGTTGGTTTGTCTTTAGGAGTTCTGCTTCAGACGAGGGCTATCTGATGGCTCGTTTCAAGACATTCGCTAATAGCGGAACGCTAGCTCCTGGAGATCTTGAGATAATGAAGACCGAGATCGACGATGCGATCTCGCGACGGAAGAAGATCTGGATAGGCCAGATGTCTACTTGGTACAACCCTGGAAATTCATGGTTGCTGCCGACGAAAATTGTCGCTCTATCTTCTCAGTCACAAGTCCCGGGATTTCGAGAAACCGATGGCACTTGGTCTTTCGGTTCTTCGGGTGGTCGTGGTCATTTGATCGCTATCGACAACCAGTCCACTGCATTTCGCAAGCAGAGAATCATGTATGAGGTGGTAGTGAATCTCGGTTTGGACCCCAACGGGACTCCATACGGGGCTAATGTGGCCTTGGCGCTTTACCCCGTCGTAGGACAAGGGCACGTGCAAAATCTCGGGCAGGGATTCGTTACGTGGGTAGCTGGGTCTGTTCCGATGCCAGGAACTGGGTTCAGTATTGGCAACCCAGTCTCCGGTTCCATGATGAGGCTGTTCTCCAGCAGCTTCCCAGTGCCACAGAACGGTAACTATCTTCTCTGCGCTTCCGTAGACGCAACTCCGCCTGTTGGTTCTGATCTTGGCATTATGGCTTCTGTGTGCACGTTGCCAGGAGATAGATCATGACCAAAGTAACGACTTTTGGCCAGTCTCCCGACACGATCCTGACCACCGAATTCAACAACATCCAAGACGACTACGAAGAGCTTTTCCAGGAGTACACGACAATTCATGAAGGCCGAGTGAGAGATCTACAGTCTCGTGTTGCTACGTCGGCTTACATCATGAACCCTTACTACATCGAGTCGCAAAAGGCCGAGTTGCCTGTAGCAACCAACCAGACTCCAGCAGGGTTCGTAATCTCTGTGAATGATTTCTTTTGGTGGGATCCAGCCGATTACGCGAACTTCATCACAGGAGCTGGCGGTACAAGGGTCTTGAAGCTCCGCTTGCGTAGTGTGGTCATGTGCTTGGGGGCTACAGCACCAGGAGTTTCGTTCTCTTTCGGCATTCGCGCAGTCAGCAGCTTCTCTGGAGGATCTGTTTCGACAATGCGTCGATACACGATGGCCTCTAGCAGTGTCGCGGGATTCACCACCACGCATACAACGCCTGGAGCCAACACGACAACCGTGCAGTCTGTGGAGATGGCTGACGCCAGCACTCTGACGCCTGGCCAGTACGCGATCATCTACCACGGCAACGTCGCACCAAATGCTTCGTCAGACTGCAATGCTGTGGCTGATATCTCGCTAAAGATCGAGTAGCCATGTCCGTGACAAGGTACATACCTGGCAGTTCAGCAACTCCGTCGAATCTGAATGAGATCCAAGATGACTACATCGACTCGGGTTACGAGAATTGGGTCACTATATCTACGGCCTCTGACAACCCGATTTCTTCTACGGTAGCTGGCAATAGGTATCAGCCAGCGGGATTTTGGGGAAGTGTCGTCGGGTCATCTCCGAAGTTCAACCGTCTAGATCCCGCTGATCATGCGAATAGCTACAACGGATCTTTGCGTACAAGACAGCTCAGATTCGTGATAACTGTTTACACAGATTTGGTAGCAATAGGCGACAGAATTCAAGAAGTAGCTCTCAGGTCAGTAGCTACAACAGCAACGTCTGGCACGTTTAGCCTTGGTACTAAACTTGGCACTGTAGCTCTCCCGAGCTTGACGATAGCTAGAAACGTATACAGATTTGAAGGCGCTGCCTTCGCATTTCCTGCTGCTGGCCAGTACACCATTGAGACGCAACTAAGGGCTCAGGGAGCGACAGTCCCTAACGTCGGATCAGCGTTGTTCATAAGCCTGCAAACGAGAGCTACCTGATGGCCAGATTCAAGACATTTGCGGACTCTGGGACGATGGTCCCGAACGACCTCAACACGCTTCGCGCTGAGATCGACGGATCACTTGGGAGATGGAAGAAAATCTGGGAGGGCCACGGATCTACGTGGACACCGCCTTCCGGCAACTCGTTCTTGGTACCCGGCAATGTAGGCGCGTTCGGCCATGCTGCCAGCATAGTTGGATTCGCTCTTGGCACGCCTTCTAGCGGCGTCTGGAACTTCACGACTGGCCAATACGGGCACATCATCCAGATCATCAACGAGCCTCTGAGTAATGGCAGGAAGGCGCTGCTGAGATATGACATGCTCGTGCACTTCTCTCTGTCTCCCGCAGGAAGCTCCTTCGGGGCTAACGCAACGATTTCCTTGTACCCAGCAGTCGGCCAAGGTCATCAGCAGAACCAGTCGGGATTCGGGTGGGTCACGCCGACTTTCTCGATGGACCCAGTAGTCGGGACTTCGTTCAGGATCGCTAAGCCGGTCTCGTACAGCCGCTACAGGGCGGTATCTAATTCGTTTCCAATGCCACAGACTGGTATCTACATGATCGGCATGACAGTAGATAGTCAGCCTGTTGCAAATTCAGATCTAGGCGTCAAGATTGCTCTCGTTACGCGCCCAGGAAAGCTCTCATGACCAGAGTGACTACATTCGGCCAGTCTCCTGACACTGTTCTCGCTTCTGAGATGAACAACATTCAGGATGACTATGAACAGTTGTATAAGGAATACACTGTCTTTCATTCTGGGCATATGATTGGTGCCGAAGGCAAGACAACTGGTTATTTCTACATGTTGGCTGCCAACGAAAACCAGAGCGGAGTAGCGAGAGTCTCGGTTGCACAACAGGTCACTGATCCTGGTGTGTATATATCACCTCAGTGTTTCTTCTACTGGGATCCAGATGACTACGAAGACCTTCGCCAGGGAGCTGGCGGAGAAAGAACTTTGAAGTTGCGCATGCGATCTGTCGTGATGTGCAACGGGTCAACTGCTCCAGGGCAGAGCTTCACATTCGGAATTCGTCCCATACAGTCATTGGGTGGTGGATCGTCATCCGTAGGACGCGCGTACACGATGCCACTCACAAACTTCTCGGGGTTTACCACTACACACACGACACCTGCTGCGAATTCTACGACAGTTCAGACTGTCGAAATGGCGGACGCAACGCTTCTACCGACCGACACTTATGCGATCTGTTGGAACAATGCTGTCAGCTTGGCCGGTGCATCGCAATGCGACTTGCGCGTCGATCTGGCCCTCAAGATCGAGTAGTAGTAGACTGTGGCTACGGATAACGATGATCGTCGGAAGACGACCCAGGGGGATTCGGCTGTGCGGGCAGCGACGGTCGTCACCAACCTCATCAAGCTCGGTGGTTTGGCTATTGCGGGCAACGAGGCCCTTCTGCAAGGATCTCCTCACGACCCTGTAGTTTTCGCGGTGGCCGCCTTCATGATGGCCGGTGCGCAGGGCATCGACTCGTTTGTGGGCAGCTTCTTCGGGGATAAGAAGTGAGCGACATGAACCCCACAAAGGGCCAAGCCCTGATTCTCTTCTCGCCCGCCATCATTCTTGTTGTCTGGGCGTTCGTCCTTTCGTCGCAGCACGGCTACATCGACGCCAGGTGGGCATTCTTCTTCCTCGTCGTGTTGGCCATAGCTGTGGCCTCCGCAGAGTACGTCCGAATGCGTCTTCGGAAGGCGCTCCAGGAGAAAATCCGTGAACGAGACAGGAGCGTCGATGAACGAAGCTAGGTCGCCTAACAATCACCCATCGGAGCGGGCTCAGGACAAGACGACTTGGGGGCGGATCAAGTGGTGGTGGAGCCCACTGGGTGGACGGGGCTATCGAGACATTGGTCTACTGGTGATCACTGGGCTGGTCTTGTGGTCGCTCCTGGCCAACCAGCAGCGAGTCGATGACATTCAGAAGACTCGCGTTGAGAACTTGAACAACTCGTGCGAGAAGTCCAACGAGATCGCCAGATCGGTCAACAGCCTCGTCGTTGGCGTTCAGAAGATCATCTTGAGCGGAACCTTGCTGCCGGGGGACCGGCCGGTGCCAGCAGACGCAAAGGGGCCATCGGAGTGGGTAGCGATTGTCCCAGGGCCTCTGTCGCAGCAGATCGAGGACATCGCACCTGCGTTCCCGTCGCCAAGCGAGCGACTCACGAATTCAAAGAACAGCGCTGCTTCGCTGGATGATCAGAAGGTTGCCCTTCGCGACTGCGAGGCAGAGATTGCCACGATTCAAGACCCGGAAAATGGGGGATGATGACTCCATGAGTCTCGTATCCCTACTGGTGGGAATCGTCATCGCCATCATCGTGTACGTGCTGGTCTCTCTGATCGCACCGTACTGGCTGGCCGTCGTGGCAGCCCTCCTCGTGCTTCTCCTGGTCGCCTTCGGAGGCCTAGGGCTAGACAGACGCGGGGTCTAGGTACTCGGAGGGCGGCGCTGGATTGGCCGCCCTCCTACCTCAGTAGGTCGTCGTCCATCTTCGGATGATGGAACGGGCTATCAACGTCGGCTCCGCAGTCGATGCAGACCATTCGAGTGGCTCTTGAATGGTCCACATCGAAGCACTCGATGCGCTGGTGTTCACACGGCTTAGCTTCGCGTGAGAGAGATTCGTAGCCCTCCGCCACGTTGATGGCTCTCTCGACGAGGCTCTCGTAGCGCGCCTGCTCCTCGTGGCGCGATAGCCACCCTCTGGCGCGTTCGTAGGTCGGCTCGATGCCAGCGGCCATCAGCTCGTCCATGGCCCGCTCGATTGCCACCCAGTCGATGGGTTCGTTGGGGATCCACTCCTTGTCTAGCAGAGCCTTCTCGCGCGCTGCTCGCAGCTCGTATCGACGCTGGAGACGTTGCCGGTATTGCTCCCTGGACCAAGCGAGCATTCCCAAGATTGCGATGAGCGCGAACACCGCATACGGGAGATGCTCCGACACGAATACCACGTAGTAGACGCCATACAGGAGTGCTGCGACGCTCATGAAGATCACGCCGACGAACAACGTCAGCGAAGGAAGCTGCTGTTCTTTCGGATTCGGTGCTGCGCCCTTAGCGAAGTTAGCCACAGCACCGCCCTTAGCGAAGTTAGTCACCATGTCCCCCAATCAGGTCGTACGCCAAGCATCTCGTCCAGGTCCATCGCGGCTTCGCTCCATAGCGAGAGGATGCGCAGCCAGTCTGCTTCTCCTCGAAGCTCGCCGTCCACGCTGCCAGAGCGAATCTCCCAGAGCACCTCGGAGAGCTTCGACAGAGACTCAGGAGACTTGGAGCGGTCGAGATCCTGGAAGTGGTCGGACGCCGCGAAGACCCAGGTCTGAATGTGTTTGTCGAGAGCGCGCTCGCTGCTCGCCGCAGCTTCGTCGAGTGCAAGAACCTCGAACCACACGTGATCGTTCTTGGCACGATCCATGATCTTCTCGCGCTCGTGCGGGTCGGCATTCATCCACTTGATCTGGCGCTCGATGTACCATGCCCAACGGTCGCCGATGTGCTCGCTGAACTTCACGAGCGGGACAATTACTCCTGAGCCGAATTCGCTCTCGCTCATGGCATCACACGACTTCTCAGTTCTTCTACGAGACGTTCGCCGCCCTCGCCGTCGATATTGATGATCTGTCTCTCGGATTTGAGCCTGATTCCATGCGCCTTTTCGATGCTATTGACGTGGTAGGCCTTGAACCTCTCGAATTTTTCATGCGGGTTGATGCCGTTTTCTCTGCACCAAGTTCGGTATCTCGCGTACGTTCCGACGACGTATACCGGGAAGATCTGCTTAGGCATGAATGGGTTCGTAGGCATCACTTCTGCCGCCTGATCTCGATCTTGTAGCCGCGCGGCATGTAGACCTCCAGCCTCCGTACCTTCCACTGAGCATCCAGCGCACCTACGTTGCCGTCGGTGTAGTCCAGGATCCACGCATTCTTCTTGTCAGGATGCTTGCGCTCAACGCGACCCACCTGTTGGGTGACGAGACCGGGATTGCGCTGAGGGAACACGAGGTGCATCACGTCGAGGCGCGGGATGTCCAGTGCCTCGTCAGCGAGCGTGCTCAGCAGAATGCCCGGCCTGCTTCCGATGCGCTCGACGGCCTCGTCGCGGTGATCGTTCGAGTCCTGTCCAGTGAGTGTCAGTACTTCTTCGTCCCAGGACTCCCAGATCAGGTCTTCGAGGATCTTGATGTGCTCCAAGCGCTTCGTGACGAGGATCTGGTGATGGCCACGGAACTCCCAGATCCAGTTGCGGATGAGAAGATTCCGCTCGGGGTCGTTGATGAGCGACGTGATCATCTCGCCGTAGTTCGAGCGCTGGTAGCGGTTCTTGTGGCCACGGAAGCCGAAGCCGAACCTCGTTGGGATCTTGAGCACCGTCGGCTTCTGAAGACTGTCCACTTGATCGGGACGTACGGTGTGGATTACAGGGCCCAGGACGTTGGTCGCCAGCTCGAAGTCTCCCGTCTTGTCAGGCGTGGCAGAAACTCCCGTGCGGTAGCGCGAGCTGAAGCGGCCGAGGATTTTGTTGTAGGTCTCGGCTGTCGCGTGATGGCACTCGTCCAGGCAGACGAACGAGAACTCGTCGAAGAAGCCCGAGGAGACCAGCTCATCGAAGCGCGAGTGGAGTGTCTGCGCAGTTGCGATGGTCATGTACGGGCTCACGTCGAACTTGCCGTCTCCGATCTGCCCGACCGGGTAGTGCTCGCCTAGGAACTGCTTGGCCCGCGACTGCCACTGCCAGATGATGTCCTTCGTGTTCACGATGATCAGGCTCTTGCACGCGAGTCTCTGTATCGCCGCGAGGATCGAGACAGTCTTGCCTGAGCCAGCCGGGGCCTTGAGGATCCCCTGCTCCCATTCCAGCAGCGTCTGGACCTGGCCTACCTGCCACGGCCGCAGCTCGATCTTGTTCCCGATCCTGAAGCTCTGCTTCCAGTGGCGGCCCTCTACGAGCTGGACATCGCCACCGAAGGCCTCCATGCCGGTCGCATAGCGGTCCAGGAAGCCACGAGGCATCGTGAGACGGCCCTCTTCGTCGTTCCCCCACAGATGGATCCACGCGGGCAACTGCTGCCATCCCCACTCGTCCATCTTCTTCGCCTTCTCGCGCACGAGATTGGGGATCGTGAGCGCTTCCACGATGGACTCAGACGCGCCATCGGGGAGATCGCGGTGAGCGACGTGGAGCTTGTCGTCGATGAGTGTCGGGATGGGAGGCATGTATCTGCTACATTTGTAGCATGTCGATGACACCTGAACAACTGCATTGGGTTGCCGGATATCTCGAAGGAGAGGGATGTTTTGGGCTCAATCGAGTACGCGGATATGCGAATCCTCGCATCCAAGTAGTCACTACAGACTTAGATGTTCTGGAGAGATTTCGCGATTTAGTCGGATTCGGCAACATCAGTGGCCCTCACGCAAGCCAGAAAAGTAAAGACAACCATGCTGATCAGTACCGATGGTCGAGCCAAGGATCGTCGGCCAATTCGCTAATGCGAGACGTGCTTCCCCTGATGGGTAAGAGGCGCTCGAAGAAAATCCAAGAGCTACTAGATGGGATCGGTAAATCATAGTAGGATCGTAGCACCAACCGAAAGGTGATGCCGAATGAAGATGATCATCGGAGACATCGAACAGAAGGACACGCTGAGCGGCCGTGGCAAGGTCGTCACTATTCCCGCCCAAGCGCTGATTTCAGCGCACGAGCGCAAGTCATCGGAGTCCCGGACGATGGCAGAGGTCTACGTTGAGGTCACAATCACGAGCGATCTCGACGGGCACATCAGCACACGAACGGAGGTCAAGCGATGAGTAGAGCAACAGTCACGATCACGATGGAGTCCGGCACGCAATACGTCGTGGTCGGATACGAGTCGAACGTCACTGAGCAGATCAATGCGGCGCGAGATAGCAACCAGCTCCTGCGCCTGGAACTCGACAGGATCCCGACCGGGCAATACTGCTCGATCAATCCGAACCGCGTCGAAGGCGTGAAGGGAGATGCGTGGTGAAGGGCACAGCGATCTGCGACGGTCGCGGCAACGCCAGAACGGGTGCTAGAGCATCGGTTCTCCTCCTCGAAGATGGAAGAGAGATTGAGAAGGCAGAGAAGATCGAAGCTGCGACGAACATCGTTGCTGAACATCTAGCTATTCAACTTGCTCTAGAAATGGGAATCGAGAATAAAGTTGATGAATTGACAATTCTCAATGACTCTCAGACACCTGTCTTTCATCTTCTAGGCGACTACAAGGTCACTAAGGAACACTTGATCCCTATTGTGGAGGAAACGATGAGACTCGCTTCTCTTCTTCCCGCAGTAGAGATTCGTTGGGTACCACGAGAGGAAACTCTGCGAGCAGACGAACTCTGTCGCGCAGTGGATTCAGAAAAGCGTTCATTCGGGGGAAAGATTGATCCAAGGATCAAGAAGGAAAACCCATTTCTACGGTATAAGCGACCCTCCGGAGGCTAGGCGCACTGCCCCCTCTCACGAAGGGGCAATGCTCATGTCTGGGACCGCTTTGCCTCTTGCGAGGGAACACGGTCTCCGTCTGGCTGAGTGTGCAGCCGCATGGGCCAGTGGAGTAGAACGCGCCCAGGTCGTGCTTTACCGCGCGCACCGTAGTGCTCCTCCACCGCTGCCTCCGCCGAAGCGGACACGGACGGGATCATCTGGGGATGGACCTTTCTGGCATCTGTCTGAAGATGACCGCCCGTGCTCATCGGCGCACGTTGCTCAGCATCGACTGCTATTCGCTGCGTGAGGAGGCTTGGCGGGTCCTCTGGGCCTCCACGCGCTATGTGGAGGTCTCTAGACCCGCAGCCGTGGTAGGCTTACGGAGCGCATAAGACACGCAGGATCGTAACAGATCCATCCAGAAGCCCCGGTCTCCTTTGCCGCCGCGAGGGAGAGGCCGCCTCCTAGAGGCGACCGCACCGGGGCTTCTGCCGTTCTGGTACATTTCGCTAATCGGCTCCTGCCGTGGAGAAGGGACTTAGGTGGTGTCGCGTCCGGAAGCAGCCATCTGACGACCCTTCAGAAGCGTGGATTTGGGATCGTCATCGATTCTGATGCCCTCCGCAGTAGAGCCGTGACATAGCGGACCTCTCCTTGACTGGAGAATGGATGACGGGCTAGAGGGGCTTCTTCGGGAGCCCCTCTTTTTAGTTCTGTATCCTGTTGGGAGCACTGCTCCTAAATAACGCCGGGGACGCCCCTGTGGTCACAGAAGGATCCGTTCGTTCTTCCGTGGACGGGTTTGGCCCAGGTAGCACCGGTGTCGCGCTGGCCCGCTACGCATGGCGGGCCTTTGTCGTTATAGGTTGACATCGCGGGGTACTCTGGGTGTGGGCCTCCGGAGGGCTACCCGCCAAGCCCATGGCTACAGGAGGTAGGGATCTAACTCTTGAACGTCAGTTCCGGGGGCCCGCTTCGTATCATTTGGCTCATGGACGGGAAGGCGGGCAGCATGTATGGCGGGGAGTTCGGGGACCAGATTGCGATCAAGGCGATCTTTTCGGTCCCCATCGGCGAGGCGATCATGAAGGAGTGGACTCGGGCAGAGATCTGGTCGTATCAGGTGCCAGATCTCTTCTTCAAGAAGGACCCTCCGTGGTGGCTCGAAGACGCCGAGTTCTACTGGCCGGGACCTCTTGAGGCTATGGAGTTCTATGGACGCGTGAAGCGTGGCTACGAATCCCACGCGCGCGAAGCGCTCGAACAGACAATGGCCTCAGACAACACGCGGAAAACTGGGTAAGATCCAGTCGAGACCGTCGAGCTACACGAGGGGTAGGGATGAAGAAGATTCTCGCGGTGGTGGTAGCGATTGCTTCGCTGGCAGTCATTGCTTCACCGGCGTTCTCCAAGGGCTGGGTCAGCATGGCCCTCTGGAATAAGGACACTCAGCGAACCGCAAGCGCCCAGCTTGTCGCGGTTCCTCCTGTCGGGACCACCACTGTGGGATCGACGGTCGATGGCAACAATGCAGGACGTGGCGAGGCATATCGCAACAAGGCAACAGCGACTACTTCGGTCAATCGGTTGAACATCTTCCTGGATTCCAGCAGCACTGCATCGCGTGTGGATGTTGGAATCTACTCGAACACGAGCAACAACCGCGCCGGAACGAAGCTCGGATCGTGCTCGATCACCACGCCTCAGGCGAACGCTTGGAACACGTGCCTCATGCCCGCCGCGACGAACGTCACGGCCAACGTGAATTACTGGTTTGCTGTCCTGGCTCCAACTGGGACCTCTGGCTCTCTGAAGTACCGAATCATCACCGGCAGCGGTTCTGCCTACTGGTCTTCTCAGAGCAACCTCGCGTCCTTGCCGACATCGTGGAGCAGCGGCACCAACTGGGGTCAGCAGACGCTTTCTGCCTACGCCGACAGCGCTGCTGTTCCTACTCCGACGCCTACGCCTACGCCTACGCCTACTGCCACCACTACCCCGACACCTACTCCGGTTCCTGGCCCGACGGCCGTGTTCACGTATTCGCCGTCGTCGCCGACGGTTGGTTCGCCGGTCACGTTCGATGGGACTGGATCCACGTGCGCTGCTACGCCTTGCAGCTACGTGTGGGAGGACGACGGGTCTGACGGTCCTGGTGGCACTCAGTGGCCGCTCGGCAGCGGCCAGACCTTGGAGTATACGTTCGGTCAGACAGGGACCAAGTACGTGCGTCTGACTGTCACTGACGCACAGAATCGGACGGCTACCGTCGAGCACGACGTTTTGGTCGCCGCCTCTCCGACTCCGACGCCTACTCCGTCTCCCACGGCCACGCCTACGCCGTCGCCGACGCCTACCCCTACTTCAACCCCCACGCCTACCCCGACCGCTACCCCGACGCCGACACCGACACCGACACCCCCGCCGACAGATTGCACGGCGACGGTCACCCCGAGTAGCTTCCCGGCCGCGTACTCGTCCGCCGGACCCGGCGCTGTCATCTGCCTGACATCAGGGAACTACGGCACGTTCACCGGCTCGTTGAAGACCGGGCTGGTGACGATCAAGGAAGCCGATGGCGCATCGGCGACGATGGCGCTGAACTTCAACCCTGCGTCGAACCTGCGCATCGAGGGTCTCGCGATCCCTGACATCATGCTCAGTGACTCGCGGACTAAGAACATCACGATCTACAACTCGGTCGTGGACAACCAGACGGTCATCCGCGCCGGGGAGCTTCAGAACGCGAACGTGCTGTTCGACCATGTGACGTTCACGCCGTGGGACAAGTGCTCCAGTTGCGGTGAGGGCCGCGTGTTCCTCCCGGAGCGCACCAGCGTCCCGATCGGCGTCACGATCCAGAACAGCCTGTTCGGACCGGGCGGCAACAGCGACGGGATCGCGAACGGCTCCAACGGCCTCCGGGTCCTGAACAACGAGTTCCGGGACATCAAGCAGATCGACGGCGCATCCGGTGTGCACGCCGACGCCATCCAGTTGTACGGGTCGCAGAACACGGTGATCCGAGGGAACTTCTTCACCGGCTGCACGATCCCGCTCGGGATCTACGACCAGCTCGACCACGAGATCATCGAGGACAACGTGACGCGCGGGTCCGACGTGTTCGCCGGTCAGATCCTTTCTGACGACACGTCAACGATCCGGCACAACACGTTCGACAAGCCCGTCAGGCTCGGCAACAAGACCGGTGATCCGCAGTCGGTGGGGACGATCTTCAAGGACAACATCGTCCCGTCCCTGGCGTTCGACAACCAGCCCGCCTCGGGGTTCGATGAGGGCTGGAACCTGTTCACCCAGTCGTCGTACGGTGGCCCGAACGACCTGCTCGGCACCCCGCAGTA
>AR_comb_assmDRAFT_11036066_pt1 | contig 17976 bp, 18 predicted proteins | sample ArasoioldDNA_FD_10543 | JGI IMG/M metagenome (IMG submission 10543) | reverse complement strand
TACCTGCCGCTGGCGCAGTACTGGCTCGGCAACTCGCTCTACGCGCAGCGCGACTACAAGGGCTCCACCTGGGTGCTGCAGAAAATGATCCATGCCAACCCGACGCATCCCAAGGTGCTGGACGCCATGATCGCGGTGGCCAATAATCAGCTCGAATCCGACCAGAAGGCGGCCGCGCGCAAAACACTGGAACAGGTGGTGGCCAAGTATCCCGGTACCGAAGGCGCGCGTGCGGCGCACAACCGCTTGAAGACGCTGAAGTGAGTGGAGCGGCTTCCAGCCAGCCGCACCACACGCCGAAGTCCCGCCGGGGTCATCGTACTTTGTGTGCGAAATCTGGCGGTGGCCGCTCCGGATTCGGCTCGCGGTAAGGCTTTTACGCTGCAGCGCATAATTGCGAATCCGGGTCGGCCCTCTCTTCGCCTAGTCCGTGTTGCCCCCTCCAACGGAGGGGGCAGCCTCAGACGGCTCCCGTTAAAATCCCAGCTACAACAACAAACGGGGGTCAAAAGTGAAGTCGGTGTTTGTCGTGCTGTTTCTGTTTGTCGTCTACGCTGCCATCCTGTCGGCACTGAAGGCCAAAGGTGCCAACGGAACATCAGCAAAGGCTTTCAATTTCGCCCGCCGCGCCCCCTTCATGCGACAGGACGAAATACAGCTCTATGATCGCCTGACGGTCGCCCTGAAGGACTCGCATGTTTTTCCTCAGGTCGCCATGTCCGCATTCGTGCAGCACAAGGGCAAATCACAAACCGCACGCAACTTGTTCGCCCAGAAGTACGTCGACTATCTCGTGTGCGAGCGCGAGACGATGCGCCCGCTCTACGTGATCGAGCTCGATGGCGCCTCGCACGGCAGCGCCAGGGCGCAGAAACGCGATGGTCAGAAGAATGACGTGCTTGCGTCGGCCGGCATCCCCATCAAACGCTACACCTCGAAGGACGTGGAACTCGCCACGATCCTGAGTGATTACGCAAGTGTTGTCCCGCCTGCTCTACCTGGCGGCAGTGCTCGCGTCATATAACTCCGATGTTGACATGTCCCAACTCGGAATCCAGGACGCATTTGCCAGATACGGCGCCAAACTGCGGAACGTCCAATGGTCTGTTTCAGCGTGGGCGCCAGACGGCTCGCTTGTGGTTAGCCTGTGGGCTCTTCACTATCGGAAGGGACCGAACGGTACGGCCGAGTATGCAGATTCCTTTGATCGCTGGAGCGGTCCCGGTAATGCCGAGTTTCGCAACAATGTGGCGCGTGCCTACACGGAAGGGAGTGAGGTCAGGCTGGTCGTAGTGAACACAAGCGAAACCCAATACGTCCGGGATGGTCGAGACGGCAGCAAAATCCAAAAGGCCTTCAGTCCCCGGCAAGATCTGGTTGGCGTGGTCGCGGAAATCGATGGAGACCATTCTGTCTTTCGCTTCTCCCGGACCACAGCTGCTTGAGGTCAATGCGCCCATGCTGAAAATTCTCATGCTGGCGGTGCTAACCGTCACCACAAGCGCGGTTGGTCAGACTATCTACCAATGTCGCAACTCTACCGGCCACGTCACATTGCAGGACAGGCCTTGCCCGGATACTGCAACGACCGAACTGGCCAGGAAGTCCATTGGCCAACAGAATGCCGAGTACCGGTCAGAGCCAATATCGCTCATGGACCCAAAGTCGCAGCAACGGCTGACCTCAGGGATCGTCTGTCCATCATTGCGCCACGCCTACCAAACTGCCCTTGCCAACTCCCAGCGTGCAATGCTGAGCAACAACCCAACGCAGATCCAGCAAGCATCGGAAGCGGTCCAACACGCTGGCGCCCAAATCTCAAAATACCGGTGCGAATAGCCCCACACAGAACCGGACCGCCGAGATACGAGGTCTTCGCCGTCAACGACTGCGCCAGCTGCTGGCAGAGCTGCGGGTAGCGCCGAGCCTGAGCGAGACGGTGGTGCGCGGCGCCGCAAGGCCGGGAGCGGGGCGTTAGACGAAAAGCCGAGCGACAAGCCGGGCGAACAACTGGACGAAAGTCAGGGGGCGCCAACGGCCTCCCTCACCCCGGAAGATGGCAGTGTTAGCCGCGACGAGAACGACGACAGCCAACCATGCGCGGGCGGCGACGATCCGCTGGATCCAGACGAGCCGCCCCCACCACCGCCGCCAGCAGTCTGCTACCGCAACGCGGAAGGGCTGACCTGGGACGGGCAGGGCGAGATGCCGTCGTGGCTCAAGCGGGCGGTCAATGCGGGGCAGTCGGCGGAGTTTTTCCGGATCGGATAGCGCCGCCCCTGATCTCAGCTTCCGCGGCGGATAGCTCCGTGGCCGACTTCCCCTTGTGATAGCGGATTCCCCTTATCTTGGCATGCCGCCAGTTCCTTGCCGTGCTGCAAGGACTCACTATGCAGCAGGCGCACCTCCAGCATGTTCCGCACCCGCATCAGTACCTCGCCGAGATCGAATGGCTTGCTGACAAAGTCCTTCGCGCCAGCCTGCAGTGCGCGCAGTTTGTGACTGGGCTGGGCGGTGACAACGATCAACCGGCTGGACGACCTTGAGGTTCTCCATGACCTCGAACCCGTCCTCATAAGGGTTTCGGACCAATGGGTGTGGCGCAAGCACACTGGAGGCGGTGCTCAATGAGGTGATATATGTGTGAAGCTTTCTGCGCTTCGAGGGGCCGACGTGCGATACCTTTAAAATGATGTATTAAGCACTTATCCTGCTTGACTGTAGTAGGAATACCGACTTCGGTGACGCGGCAGCAACACAAAAGAGGCATTTGAAGCCTTGCTTCTGTATTTGTTCAGGAGTTTTTTGGGCTAATATCCTCCCCATTCAAGACTGGCGTTCACCTTCGTGGGTACTTTATGAAGATTAGTTTCGGTACAAAAAAAGTACAGAAAATGGGAAGAATCGCCCTGCCCGAAGCGTTGCTACGCAATGCCGGCATCCAAGAGGGTGATTCGGTGGATCTGTACTTCGACGCCACTACCAAGGCCATCATTGTCGAGCGCACGTCGTCAGCCGAAGGCGCTGAGGCCTCCCCCAGCGTTAAGCACGCTAAGAACAAGACCAAACCATGACTGTCGCTGATCGTTTTTCCGGACATGAGTCCTTTGTCTGCCGATACGGATGGCTTCCCAAAGCCTATCAGGCGGTCTCGAGCGATCCTGGTTTGTTGAAGGATGAAGAGCGAGCGATGCATACATTGGGCATCGGCCGCAACATGGTGAAGTCGCTGCAATTCTGGTGCGAGGCTACTGGAGTCCTTATGCCTGTGGCCAGTCAAGGGCACCAGCCCGGACCTATAGGGCGCAAATTACTGGATCCTGAATTCGGGTGGGACCAGCATCTGGAGTCCCTTGAGTCGCTGTGGTTGCTGCATTGGCGCTTAAGCACTGGTGCTGCATTGGCGGCTTGGTCAGAGGTATTTGGGGAGGGCCGGCTTGTGCGCTTCGATCGTCAGCGGCTTGTCGGGGCACTAACTCAACGCGCCGAAGGGGTGGCAAGGCCACTCGCTGCGAGCACGCTGGACCAGCACGCCTCAATCTTTCTCCAGAGCTACTACCAAGCTGAGCGCAGTGGTGACGACACGTCCTGGTGCCCGCTGCAGGACCTCGCGTTGCTGCGCGCCGCCAAAGAAGAGGACGGTCGCATTGTTTTCAACACCGATCTGCGTGCGCCAATCGGCCTGAGTCTGCGGGTGTTTGCTATCGCATTGGTGGAATTCGTGACCTCGGTTGATCAAGTCTCCTCATCTGTGGATTTCCTTCGTCTTCTCAAGGGCACGAAGAGCCCCGGCGTTGTCTTCAGGCTGGATGAACACCAGTTGCGCGCTTGCGTGGAGAACGTGGCACAGGGCCCCTTGTGCGAAGCCATGCGCTTCGTGGACACGTCGGACACGCAAAGCGTGGTGCTTTTCCGCGACCGAATCGATCCGTACTACCTGCTGGAGGCATTTGAGGAGGCTCCCATCCATGCTTAAACGAATCATTGATGGCTTGGAGCTGAATGCACGCCATACCCGCTCAATCTCGCTGAGCCGTGACCTCAAGGATGAAACGGTCATCTCCAGTTACCTGCCCACCCCGAATGCGATTCAAGCGCTCAAGCAGGTCGGTACGGCGCTAGCAGAGGGGCAGCCCCAGCGCGCGTGGAAAGTGATTGGTCCGTACGGAAGCGGGAAATCCGCACTGGGGATCGTGCTTGCCCAATTGGTCGCCGGTCGTGATGCGTATCCTGCGACCTGGAGAATGTTGCATAAGGCCTCTACTTCTGTCGCTGACCTATTCGCAGACCCCAGGCGTTTCGCGATCGCTATAGTGGGAGCACGGCTTTCGATCGGGTTGGCACTGGGAGCGGAGATCATTCGCGCCCTGGAGGGGTGGCCTCAAGGCAAGGGGGTGGCTGCACTAAAGCGTCATCTAAGCGAACCGGGCCTCTATAAGGGACGCCCCATCAATGCGGTTGTCGGGGAGCTAATGCGAGATTTCGCATCTGTCGCGCGCGCCCAGGGGTTCGCCGGTACGCTGCTTTTGGTCGATGAAGTGGGCAAGTTCATCGAACATGCTGCCATGCATCCGGAGGCGGGTGACCTGATTGCACTTCAGCAACTGGCTGAGGACGCGTGCCGGCATGTCGATGATTCGCTCGCGATGGTGGTGCTTCAGCACCAGCACTTCGCAAGCTACGCGGCGGGCATTGGCCGCTCTTTGGGTGACGAGTGGCACAAGGTTGCATCACGTTTCGAGGAGATTCCGTTCGATGAGCCTGTCGAGCGCTACGTACATTTCGCGGCCAATGCACTTGGCACTAAACCGGCGTTGTACCGAAATCCCAAGCTCGTAGATGCCGCGCGGATGCTCTTTGGCTCAGCACTCGAGCAATCCATCCTACGCGCGCCAACCTCTGCAGACCGTGGTCTGTTCCAGCACGCCGAGAAGCTCTATCCCCTCCATCCGCTGACGCTCGCTTCGCTTGCCGTCATTTCTAAACGTTACGGCCAGAGCGAACGTTCCTTTCATGCCTTCCTCAATAGTAGCGAGCCGGCGGGGCTTCGGGACTTCGCGGAAGTCACGCCCGTAGACGAATACCCCTGGTATCGGTTGCCTCAGGTGTTCGACTATCTGGCCTCGGGTCATGGGCTACGTTTTCGAGAACTAGCTGCCGAGCGCCGTTGGGCCTTCGCACTCACCAGCATTGAGCGACAAGCGAAGGACGTGGACGTTTTGTCGGTGCTCAAGACTATCGCTGTGCTGGAGCTGGTGCAGGTCCCGCTTGCCCTACGTATTACTCCGGCTTTGGTGGCATTTGCGCTTGGTGAAGCTGAAGTATCCAAGACGCGAGCGCTGCTTGACCGCCTAGTCGATCAAGGGCTGTTGATCTGTCGGCATAGCCGCTCAGAATACGCTTTCGCCGTGTCGGAAGCCGTCAATATCGAGGCGCTCTACGACCATGCGGCACAAGCTGGTGATGACGAACTCGCCGTGCGCGGCGCTTCGCACGCACTGGGGAAACGGGTGGTTGTGGCCAACAAGCACTATGACCAGCGAGGAACGATCCGCACCCTGGCCATTGACGTTGGAACTGTCGCAGCGTGGCCCCAAACTAACACTAGCAGAAGCGCTGCTGACAGGCATGTTGACGGCTGGCTTCGCCTGATCTTGGTCACGGAAGGCTCGCCCGAGGAACGACAGGCACAGGATCGCGTGGGCAGTGGTGATGACCCCCTCAGCTTGCACTGTTGCCTGTCGTTGTCCGCCCAGGGTCGAGCAGCTCTCTCGGAACTAGCTATTTGGCTGGCAGTGCAGCGAGAAGTGGCTGCGAAGCGGCTGGACCCGTGGACTAGTCAGTACGTCGACGGCCGTCTCCATCAGGCCAAAGAGGATGTCGATGCGCTCGTATTCTCGGCATTGGCGCCTACTCCGGGCTGCCGAGGGCCGGTGTATTGGCATCAGGGCGCGGCCGTACCAGGCAGCGAGTCGATGAATGTAGGCCAGGTAGCGTCTTGGATGTTCGAGAGGGTTTTCCATAGCGCCCCACGCATCATCAACGAACTCATCAACAAGGATCGCCCCGCGTCGGCGATTGTCCTTGCGCGCCAGCGGTTGCTTGATGCTCTCCTTGCTGGCAGTGGTTCGGCGCCTCTTTTTGGCGACAACGAGTATCCTCCGGAGCGGTTGATTCACGCCACGCTGCTGCGCGATACGGGTATATGGGAGGCCGACGGCAAAAATTGGAAACTCGTCGACCCGAAGCCGGGAATGAGCGTTGACATCTGTGCGCTCTGGATGGAGATTTCCCGCATTTTGGCAAATGAGGAGGCTCCCACTTTCGAGCACGTCGTCCAGGCACTTGCGGCTCCGCCGTTGGGTGTACGCAATGGCCCTGCGAGCATCTGGATCACGCTCTATCTGATGATCCATCGAAGTCGCTGCGCGGTTTTCGAACGGGGCACACTGGTGCTGGAATTCACAAGCGAGCATCTGCAGCGCATGCATCGGAATCCGCAAACGTTCACGCTGCGCGAACTCTCGGTGACCCAGGGCGGCCGAAACTTGTTGCGTGACTACAGTGCCGTGCTTGCCACGCTCGGAATTGCACCAAGTGGGGACATGAGCTACCTCGAAGTCGCCCGCACGTTCTATCGTTGGTTCGGGAGGCTTTCAGATTTCACGCAGCAGACAGGCCGTGTCAGCAAGGATGCCGCGCTGGTACGCTCCATATTGCGCAAAGCGCAGGACCCAATCCTATTGCTGACTTCGACACTGCCGAAGGCGCATGCGCAAAGCAAGGAGAAGTTGCCCTTCCTAGAATGGTTATCGGCGACGCTGACCGATCTGGCCATGAGTCAACGCAATCTTCAGGATGCCGTGGTCATAGAGCTTGGGCAGGCGTTCGAGATAGCCGGCACGCTTTCCAAGGTTCGCAGCCAATTACAGGCTGAGTGCTCAGGTGCGGCCACGGGGTTGGCAGACGCCCGGCTCAAGAGCTTCATTCTGCGCTGCACGGATTTAACGCTGACAGATGAAAAGTGGCTCGATTCCGTGGCGAGCTTACTTGTCCAGCGCCCTGTGGATGCGTGGACAGACGAGACCATCGCCAGTTTTGCGCAAGCTGTGACAGACATTTCCGGTCATTATCGGCGCTGGCTCCGCCTGGTAATGCAGCGCAAGGGTGCGCCACGCGCTGCAGAGCGCTTCCTGAGCCTTACGCTCACTGACGTGAGCGGGCAGGAATCTGCGCTGCTGGTTGCTGCGACGGAGCGGTCGACGCGGCTTGCGCGCAGCCTGCTGGAAATGCTAAAGCAGTCGGAAGGTGGTGACACTCAGACCGCCGCTGCAGCCTTAGCGCAAGCGCTGCAGGAGCTGCAAGTAATGCATGTATCGACGAATCCCATCAAGGAAAAGGACCATGGCAAGCGCGAAGCGGGTTAGGCACATTCTTAGCTTGTCCGGCGGGAAGGACAGTGCGGCGTTGGCTATCTATATGCGCGACCGCATTCCGGAGATGGAGTACATCTTCAGCGATACACGCAAGGAGCTACCCGAAACCTACGAGTTTCTGCAGCGAATCTCGAACTATCTCGGGAAGGAAGTGACGCACCTCAATGCGGACGTAGGGTTCGACCACTGGTACGAGATGTATGGTGGCATGATTCCGTCCAATCACCGGCGTTGGTGCACGCGGGCGCTGAAGCTCAAACCTTTCGAGCAATACTGCGGTAACGATGAAGTCGTGAACTACGTAGGTCTGCGGGCCGATGAGGATCGTAGCGGTTATATCAGCCACAAGCCCAATATCAAGCCAGTCTATCCCTTCCGCGAAGACGGTTTGGTTTTGCGCGACATAGAAGAGATCCTGAGGACGTCGGGAGTGGGTATGCCGCCATATACGCGGTGGGGCCGTACGCGCTCGGGATGCTACTTCTGTTTCTATCAGCAGAAGATCGAATGGGTCCGCCTCAAGGAGACCCATCCCGATCTGTACGAGAAGGCAAAGGCTTATGAAAAGCCCTACGAAAAAACCGGCAACTTCTTTACATGGAGCCAAGGGGAAAGCCTAGCCGAACTCGAGCAGCCTGCCCGCATGGAGCAAATACGCCGGGAGCATGTAATCCGTATTGAGCGCCAGAAGACCCGTAGGGAACACGCCACGCTCGCCGAGGTGTTCGCCGAAGCCGATATGGGCGAAACGCTTGATGAGGATGATGATCAAGGATGTCTTGTTTGTCAGCTATAAACCATGGCGTTATAGCAGATCTGGCTCTGTTTCGTTTGGAATAATCACCCTTCTAGTTCTCTGTCAGGATAACCGATGTCATTTAAGTTCAAGGCCCGCGTACTGCTCGAGCTTGGAGCGGAATTAATCAGTTCCGATGCCGTTGCATTGTACGAACTGGTCAAGAATGGGATTGATGCGGGCTCGAAGGAAGTTAAGATCCGGATTCGAATAGCATTACAGCATTCCGCCTACAAGCAACTGCGGGCGCTGCTTCAGCACGAGGTCAGTGCACAGCAGAAAAGGGGGAGTGCGTTTAATGTCACGAAATTTAACCAGAATGTTCTCCAAAGCCTTGACGACCAAGCTAGTGATGCAACACGTGAGCGGTTTATTAAATCATACGGAACTCCAAAAACTGCGGCTGAGGCTTTGACGTGTCTCGATCAGGCCTACACACGCGGTAGTTATATAGCGGTTATTGACGAAGGCTGCGGTATGACATATCGCAACCTGGAAGATGGTTACCTAACAGTCGGTACGCCGGCCCGTCTTTTAGAGAAGAATGCGGTAATTGAGCAGGCTACCGCCCTCGTCTCTCGCCTGCAGAATCCGCAGTCGGAGCTTACGCTTCCCTTGGGCGAAAAGGGCATAGGTCGACTTTCCGCAATGCGATTGGGTCATTACGTGAGCGTCAAGACCAAAACCGAAGGTCTTCCGCACTGGAATGCACTCCGGCTGGACTGGCGTCCGGCCTTTGCTGATCCAACTCTGGATGCATCGGCGCTATCGTTTCCTATTGAAGAATCATTATGTACTCCAGACGAAGTCGTGAAGGGTGGAACAACGATCTACATCAGGGATCTGCAAAGCGATTGGTCTGAAGCCAAGGTCAAGCGAATTGCTAAGGCTGATCTAGCCAAAATTTCGGATCCATTCGCAAAGCTCCGCGCCAATAAATTCATGGGCATCAGCTTTCAGGACGTCGACATTAGCATTCCTGTGCTTGACCGTGAGCCACTGCGCTATGCTGATGCTCTATGCACAGCAAAGTTTAGTTATGACGAGTCTGGTGAACCGCAACTGGCATTACGAGTTGATTATAAAACTCACTCCCGTGAGCGCACTGATCATCTTAAGGGCGAGCACTTAAGAGCCTGCGTACGAGAAGAGCCAGGTAGGAAGAAGAAAAAGCTACCACTGATCGATGCCGAGGTTGTGGCAGAAGCACTTAAGCATTTGGGTCCATGGGAGCTGGAGTTTCACTGGTTTAACCGGGGGCGGATCATGCGCGATACGCCGGAGCTTTGGAATGATTCCATTCGGGACTTTTTGGTGCAGTGGTCAGGGGGCTTCCTCGTTTACCGGGATGGCTATCGAGTCTATCCCTATGGCGAACGATCGGATGATTGGCTTGATCTGGATCGCAAGGCGCTAGCCGCGAGTGCTTACAAGCTCAACCGCGCTCAAATGGTCGGACGCCTTCGAATCAGCTCTATTGGCAATCCATCCCTGCTAGACCAAACCAACCGGGAAGGGTTTCGCGATTCATATGACAGAGAAGCGCTAATTCGCCTGCTCCGCTACGTGATATTGGGCTTTTGTCGTCCGTTCCTCGAGCAGGTGGAGCGCGACGTGGAGCCACCGATAGAAGAGGTCGCCGAAGAGGTACAGCAGCGCCTGACCACGTCTCGTGATATTGCGGTGGCAAGCCTGAAAGGCATGCAGCTTCGTTTGCCGGACGAACAAGAGAATATTAATAAGGTAATGCATCACCTTGAAGAGGTCAGTGAAGCTTGGGAGAGAGCTAAGCTTCGTATTGCCAGCTTCGAGGAAACCATTGACAGTTTCGTGCATTTGGCTGGTGTAGGCCTGATGTTGGAATTTGTATCACACGAACTTTCAAGGGTTACGCAGGACTCGTTAAAGGCGGTTTCTTCTGGGAAATTTTCTCTACAGGTTGTGGAGGCCCAGCTAAAAACGCTTGATAAACGGGTTCGTATTTTGGATGAACTCAGTATCCCTGGTCGCCAGATTAGAAAAGAGGCGGATTTACGTGAATTGGTCGATATGCTCTGCGAATTTCACGGGGCTAAGAGTGTCCGACACGGTGTTGGAATCGAGGTTACCTCGACCTCCGGCGGAAGATTCGTTGAAACCCTTGAGCGAGGCCAATTTCTTCAGATTTTGGATAATCTCTTCAGCAATTCATTCTACTGGTTAGCCAATCGCTTCGATCCATCTATTCCGGGGATAATTTCGGTAGAGCTGAATCCGCGTGCACGTACCCTGCGATTCACTGACAATGGTCCTGGGATTCCTGCTGAACGCCGGGAAAGCGTATTTGACCAATTCGTAACGACCAAGCCTCCTCGCGAAGGACGTGGCTTAGGTCTTTATATCGCTAGACGCCTGTCCACTGAAAACGGTGCTCGTCTGTACTTGGATGCGCCGGATGCCGATGGCATGCATAGAACGTTTATCCTAAATTTTAATAAACAGCAATGACAGCCGGGTCGATGTGGGGAATCACGAGTGCAATGGTGGTGGATGACGCCTTTGGGCCGCCCACGCAAGGTGCAATCCAATCTGAAGACAAAGATAAATGGATTGACTACGTTAGTGGAAGCGCAGATGTTCAACAGCACCTTTTTGACGCCTTTCGTGAGCTTGGTTTAGAGAGTCTTGACGACTTGTTGTTGGAGTTGACGAGTAATCACGATCACATTTCTGTGCTTTGGGAGCACCACAATAATAAAACATTAGCCAATGCTGGTTTGGAAGTGTTGTTCGGGACATTTTCACTTTTGTGGACCGGTAAGGCGGAAAAGCCCTTGCTAGTCTGCAATGCCCTTGAAAATTTCGTCGGACCTAGCAAGGTGAAGAAGTTCTGGCGAATGGAGGATGCGGTAAGCGCGATGGCCGAGGTGGATGTGGCCTTCGTCGACTTTTTTTTAGACGATAATGAGAAAGTTGATGCTGCGCTCCAACGTATTCGGAATCATAAGGAGCATTTAAGCAGGGCTAAGCTGCTGTTTTTCATGTCTTCCAGAGCATCTCTCGAAACGCAGCAACAAGTTCGGGAGATTGTAGGGACACGCGCAGCTTTCTTTGAAGTGATGTCTAAGGCGCAGATAGACGTGGCTTGGGTCGTGGCAAAATTGAACTCGAAGCGTTCGTCGTACCTGGGAAATAAGTCTCTAGAGCATGTCGTGCATGCGCTTGTGGATGCCGCGCAGCAGGCCGCTCAAGAGTTTGATGGCCAATTCGAGCAAGTCGAAATTCACGATTTGCGGTTACTTGATCTTGCGCGGCTCGCCGCTGAAGGCGAGTCGGTCGCCGCTTATTTGACTTGGTTGGCCTCTGAATCAATTGCAGCGAAGATTCGGCGGATTAGTGGAACAAAAATCAAGGACGCAATTATTGATCCGGCTGGGATTGGATTCTCCGGGCAGGTAAAACAAGGAAAGGTCTTATTTGACCTGTTCTCGGAAGTTGTGTTTGGGCCGGCACACCCCGCTGCAGAGGTAATCCATTTCGGTGAGGTGCTCGCCCCAAAAGCGCCACGGCGCCGGATTTCGAGAGCTGCCCACCTAACGGATCGAGCTTCGTTCCGCTCGTCTAGTCGAACTTCCCCTATATCAGACAAGCGACGTACATCCCGGCGCCCGTGGGCAGAGGGTAGTGGCAGTACAGTAACGGCAGTACCTACGCGGGTGTTTGCACCGAACACGTTTCTGTTAGTACTTACACCAGCATGCGATCTGGTGAGATGCTCGCCAACGAAGAATGTTTTATGCGTGTTAGGTACAGCGCGAGATTTCAGCGATGTTCGCTCGCAGGCGAAGGAGAAGCTGTACGGTAAGCATCCCGAAGGTCTTCGGCATCTGCTCCGTGTGGATGGGCCGCACTCGCCAGTATTGATCACTTGGCATAAGGATCAAACTCTCATGCTGCCAGTTCGTGAGTTACGCAGTGGCAGCTTCAAGCGAGTGGCCCAAATGAACGAGTTATATGCACAGGAGGTCAAGGAAGAGGTCTTGCGGGAGCTAGGACGCGTCGGAACTCAAATTGACCCTCCTCCGATGTTCGCTCTGCATGCAACGCTGAGATGGAAGATCGGAAATAATCTGCATTGGAACGAAGCTAGCGTCGAGGAGGACAGTTTCCATTCCGCGTTGCTTAGCTATTCCGAGCAACCTAAAGAGAGTGCGACAGTTATTCTTTCAGATGAGTTCAAGAAATGGGCCGAGACGCAGATCGCCCAGAGCTTAAATGGGCAGGCTGCTCCGTCGAAACTAAAGAACTGTTTGGACGCGCTTCTGCAATCACAGCAGTTTGTTCTCCGTGGAGATCTCGCTGTCAAAAAGAATGAGTTGATGGTGAGGGTTGCAAGTGAGACGAATGGCGCAAATTTGAACGGGGTGATACTTGATGTGGCGCTGAGACCGGAGACTCTCTAGCAGAGGTTTGCCAGTTGTCGACATTGGGCTCTGGCGGCAGGTGCGCTGCTCCATGCTTTGAGTTTCAATCGACGTGGCGCCCCAAACGGTCATCACGATGACCGGCGAACTGATGCTGTTGGTATGGCAAGGTCGGAGTTTTTGTATGTTATTGGTTTTATTGAATTAAATGAATTTTGTGGATGCTGCAGCCGGAACCACGCGCCGACCACCAGCCGAACACCGGCGTTCTTCGCCTCGGTGTGGGCGCGAACGATACCGGCGAGCGAGCACTCGTCGGTGATGGCGAGAGCGTGGTAGCCCAACTGGGCGGCGCGCTCGGCGAGTTCTTCCGGTCGGGATGCTCCAGTGAGAAAGGATAAGTTGGAGCGGCAGTGCAGTTCCGCGTAGGCGGGCAGTCCTGCCGTGGCGTTGGCGTCCATTGCGCGTCGCTCTCGATCTGCTACTGGTTGGTACGTTGCTGTCTGGGCTAACCGCGCTGGTGATCGATCCCGTGATGCTTTTAGTCCGGCTTCGAAGATGGAGGGCTGATGCCAGAGATGCTGCGATCCGCGAGCTTGCGAATGATCAGCGTCATATTGCAAACTTGGTCGTACACGAGGAAGAATCTTTGCAGTTTGTCAAGCACTGGCTCACAACAAGGATTGGACGAATAGATACTAGGGTCGCCCAGTTCTTTGGCAAAGAAACTGCACTGCTTTCTCAGCTCGGCCTCGCTTACGCAATTCTCAAGGAGGGGGGGTGGTCCTTCCTGGTTTGGCAGCACTTTCGCACGAGGACTGGTCGAGGGAAACTATGTCAGCACACTGATCCTCTGGGGCTTCGCACTCGTCCTCGGACTGTCTTTGGGCGCCATTTGGCTTCGCGCGATCGAGAGAAAAATAGATATCAGCTCGAATTGATTGATCTCGCACTGAAACAAAAAATGGCCTTCACGGGACGTAAAGAATAGCTTACCGTCCCAGTCGACACTGTGGGTAACCTTCATTTGAAGGGTGACTCAACAGAACGGGAAGAATTGCTGTAACGGCCACTGTTGTCATGACCAGCCCTTGAAAGAATCCGTCTAATTTGACATAACACCCGTAGAGCGAAATTTGCTTTGGGTTGTTGGGACGTCATGTTGAAGGGGTGGAGGGTGGACGTCTAACGACGCGGCGACCCTCTCAGTCGGCTGTCGACGTGCAGGCGCTCGGAACGGGGGCAAAGTCGAAGTGGGCAGCGGCATACACGGCGTTGCAGGCCCATACCTCTTCACCGTCCTTATAGAACGTGACCCATTTGCCGTCGCTGACGCAGTGCGCGCCGGGGAACACTTCGTCATGGCCGTTCGAACCGTCCAGTGGGAACGGCGCATGCGGCGTGGCCCAGTAGTGGCCGCTCGGTAGGGGCGAGATCGATTTTTGAGGCATTCTCATCAGCCCCGCAATGCGGGGTCACACAACGCGCGGAGCTGCTTCGTGACGGCAAAACAGAGGCTCTGTCAATCCTCCAACGGCGTAGCATCGTCTCGCAGCATCCTCGTGTAGTCTCGCGACCAAACCACTCCTGCTAGCCGTGCGATTTCCATGGAACGATACCTTCAATTTGTGGCCAAGGCCTTCATCGCTGGTGCCATCATTGTGATCGTCGCCATGGTCTTGCGGCAAGTATATCTGCGCAACGCCGCTGAAGCCGGCATCGCTGGCGCGGATGAGGACCCAGCGGTTATGATGCTGATCAGCTGCGAGACAATGCACAACCGCCTTCAGCAACGGCATGGTCCAATAAATGTAGCAGATACTCATGAGCCGCCACGCGCTCGTTGTCGGGAGTCCTGAGTTCGGACAACGCATGCCTACGGTTTGGCAGTTCACGCTGCTTGCGTGGCGCTGCGAGCTGTTCAAATATTGCCACCTGGGAACACGCAGTCGCGTGCCACAGCATTCCGCCAAGGGTTCTGCCAAAATCAAGTTACGGCGAGATTGCTGGCAGCACAGATGATGACCAACGGACGACGCGGCGCCGGTGCAAAGCTCTTCGGAACTGGACGGATCGTTTTGTGGCGCGGCGGCAGTGTCTGGATCGGCCACGCGGAGGAGAAGTCCGGTTTCCATGCGCATCACGCCATCCAGGTGACGCTCGCGCTATGGTGCGTTTCCAGACTCCCGGAAAAGATTGGGTAGCGTATACGGCGGCGATCATCTCCGCCCACCTACCGCACGCTTTCGAGGCACGCGGCGAGCTCGTTGCGCTCATTTTCACGGAACCCGAATCGCGCGAAGGACGGATACTGAGGGAACGCTTCTGCACAGGGATCGCGCCGCTAGCTCCTGATACCTTCGCCGACGAGGCTGCGGCATTGGCCTCGGCCTATGACGCAGACGCCACTGATGAAGAACTCACTGCCCGTGCCCGCGCAATCATTGCAAGTCTCACCTTGGCCCGAGCTGGGCAGACTAGGCCGCTCGATAAGCGGATAGAGCGTGCCATTGAGGTGCTGCGCGAACGGATAGGCGAGACGGTCCCGATGGCCGAGATCGCTGATGCCGTCCATCTCTCGCCCGAGCGTTTCCGTCATCTATTCCTGGAGCAAACCGGCATCCGGTTCCGGCCATATGTACTTTGGCTGCGCCTTGAGCTTGCCATCGCGTCGTATGCTGCCGGCAAGAACCTGACCGAAGCTTCCTATGCCGGTGGCTTCGCGGATTCCGCCCATTTTTCCCGCACCTTTAAGCGTATGTTCGGCGTGCTGGCCGGCGGGATCAGCGTCCAGCGCGTCCAGCGCGTCTAGGCGAACCTTAGCCGTTTCGTTCAAGCCGCCGGTCATCGATGGCCGGCACACTGGCGTCTCGTTTCCAACAGAAAGGAGCATCGCCATGAACACCACTACTCAATCCCAATGCGATTGCGCGGGTTGCCCCGGCCCCGGCTGCCTCTGCGGTTGCCAGACAACTGCCGAGAAGCAGAATGCATGCGCCTGCGGATCTGGCTGCACCTGCGGACCGCAATGCCGGTGCGGCACTGGATGTGCCTGCGGCGGCGCAAAGCCCGAATAGCGCTGGGAAGGGCCTCCGTAATAACCGTATTGATGTAGCGACGCTGCGAGGCAGGCCTCGCGGCGTGTTGCATCCAGCGGATCTTCAACTGCCCGATTGGGCGAAGGAAGCTCTCATATCACCGATCGACTCTCATCCTCTTGTACCGCTCGAAAGGGACTGGGTCACCACGTTGCGCTCCCTTCCCTCGTCCCGATACTGGGCGCGGGTTTTTAGGGGCAGCGTTGCCGGCGCGCGGGGATTGATCGAGCCTAGAACAAGCTTACCGATGCTTCGGACGGCCTCGAGCATCGAATGTCCTTGGCTTGTAAGGCGGCGATAACTGTTGCAGGCGCCTGCCGGGAATTGCTGCATTGAGAAGTCCGGACTTTCCGAGAACGGCAGAGCGCTTCACAGTGGCCTCTAAATCTAGGCTTCAGGCTTGGCAGGCGACAGTTCGAAGCAGTGCCCAATCAATAATTTCATAATGAAATTATTGGGCTGTGACGAGGCCCCCCCCGCGGTCGGTCATGTTCGTCGTCTCTAGCCGACCCGTTACGGTCCTTCATCTCAGCACAACGTCAACGGCCGCTCTCTACCCTTTTGCGGCCAATCCAAAATGTTGGCTCAAGGGTTCGGAGCCTACCCATTAGCAACCCTCAATAGTCTGCTACGCCTGCTGTTCACGCGACTTCTCAAATTTCTCCACAAGGAAGTCGATGAAGGCGCGTGCTCGAGTTGTCTGATTGCGGCGTTGTGAGTAGTAGACAAAGAGGTCAGCCGACGGCAGCTTGTACTGCGGCAAGACAACGCGTAAGCGGCCACTCTCCAGGTACTTCGCCAGATCCCACTCCGAACGAATCAGGATCCCGTGCCCATCAAGGGCCCAGCCGAGAACAATATCTCCGTCGTTGCTGGACAGTGCACCTCCGACCTTCACGCTTTCGTGATGACCATCATGTTCGAAGCGCCAAATGGTATGGGCATCGTCGTTCTGCCGATGAATAATGCAACGATGGCTGGAGAGGTCGGACAGTGATTTGGGTGATCCGAATTTGTCCAGGTAGACCGGGGAAGCACAGAGGAAGCGACGGTTCGACATGATCCGCCTTGCGCTCAGGCGCTTGTCGGGCAGTGTTCCGAACCTGATCGCCAGGTCGACGCCACCGTCCACGAGATCGACGGGGCGATCCGTGACCTCAAGTTGCACCTCCACTTGCGTGTAGCGCTTTGCAAACTCCGAAACCAGAGGCGCAATGGTGGTTCGCCCGAAGCCGAGTGTCGCATTGACGCGCAGCAGCCCACGTGGTTCGGCTCCGCTGCTCGCGACGACACTTTCCATTTCCCGCAAGTCCGCCAGGATCCTTTGGGCATAGGCCAGGTAGGTCTCACCTTCGTTCGTCAGGCTGATGCTCCGGGTAGTCCGGTTGACCAGCCGCACGCCAAGCCGGCCTTCCATCATGGCCAGCCGCTTGGTCGCTGCCGGTGGCGTCAGGTCAAGTTCGCGCGCCGCGGCAGCAAGGCTGCCATGCCGGGCAATCAGGACGAAGAACTCCAGTTCGGATGCAATCTCATTCTTCACTGACGGTGAATAATGAAATGAATTTGGTTCAATTCTAGTACATCGTTCCGCGCCTAATCTACGGATTCCCACGCACCCCATACGTTCGTTCTGTGTGAATCAGGAGACACATTGTGAGAATCGTAGAAATCCGCGAAAAGACCTTCCCGATCAGCTCGCCCATCCGCAACGCCTACATCGACTTCAGCAAGATGACCTTGAGCCTGGTCGCCGTGATCACCGACGTGATCCGGGACGGCAAGCCCGTGGTCGGTTATGGCTTCAACTCGAACGGTCGTTACGGCCAGGGCACGCTGATGCGAGAGCGCTTTATCCCGCGCATTCTGGAAGCCGACCCGGAGTCGCTGGTCGATGCCACCGGCAACAACCTGGATCCCGACAAGATCTGGGACACCATGTTCAAGAATGAGAAGCCCGGCGGCCACGGCGAGCGTTCAGTCGCCATCGGCACGATCGACATGGCCATCTGGGATGCTGTGGCGAAGATCGAGGGCAAGCCGCTGTTTCAGTTGCTGGCCGACCGTTATGGCAACGGGCAGCCTGACCGCAAGGTGTTCGTCTACGCCGCCGGTGGCTACTACTATCCCGGCCAGGACCACGGAAAGCTCAAGGACGAGATGCGAAGCTATATCGACCGCGGCTACACGGTGGTCAAGAAGAAGATCGGCGGCGCGTCGCTGGACGAAGACCTGCGCCGCATCGA
>AR_comb_assmDRAFT_10092131_pt1 | contig 17991 bp, 15 predicted proteins | sample ArasoioldDNA_FD_10543 | JGI IMG/M metagenome (IMG submission 10543) | reverse complement strand
TTCTTCTGGGTCGCGCGCATGATCATGTTCGGATGCCACTTCATGCAGGGGCACGAGCAGGATGCGGCGATCAAGAAGGCGAGCGGTTACGCGGACAAGAAGAATGACAGCGTGCCCTTCCGCCACGTCTACATTCATGCGCTGGTGCGCGATGCCGAGCGGCAGAAGATGTCGAAGACCAAGGGGAACGTGATCGATCCGCTGGAGATCATCGATCGCTTTGGCACCGATGCGACACGTTTTACGTTGGCGGCGATGGCTGCGCCTGGGACGGACATCGCGTTTAACGAGAACCGCACTGAGGGATACCGGGCGTTCGCCAACAAGATCTGGAATGCGGCGCGGTTCATGTTCATGAATGTGGATAGGGTCGAACCGGGTCTGCAGCCTGCGCCAGGCAAAGGCAGCGGCGTGGGCGGATTTCAGACTGTCACGCTTGAGGACCGGTGGATTCTGTCACGTTTCAATCGTGTAGCAGGCGATGTGAACGACGCGCTGGAGACTTATCGTTTTCACGAAGCAGCGAATCGCATCTACGACTTTTTCTGGGGCGAGTTCTGCGACTGGTACCTGGAACTGATCAAACCACGGTTGAACATCGAGGATGGTTCCGACAAGAGCGCAGCGAAGACTGCTTGCATGAATTTGGTAAACCTTTTCGATGCATCTCTTCGCCTGCTGCATCCCGTAATGCCTTTCATCACCGAAGAGATTTGGCAGACGATTTATGAGCACAAGCCGGTTCTGAAATCGATTGCCCTGGCACCGTATCCGCAGGCCGATGAGAAGCAGTTCAATCTTGCGGCAGAGACGGAGATGGCGATCCTGCAGGACTTGATCGTCAGCGTCCGCAATCTGCGTGCGGAATTGAAAGTCGAACCGAAGGTGAAGGTGCCGATCGAGGTATTCGCCCACGAGACCGACATTTGTACGATGATCGATCACAATCATGGAGCGGTGGAGCGTCTGGCGAATGTCGAGAAGATTGCATTCGTAGAGAGTTCGCTGGCGAAAAAGGCCGGGGCGCGCAGTACGGCGCGTTTCGACGTTCACGTCGTTTACGAGCGCAAGATCGATGTCGGGGCCGAGTGCGAGCGCCAGAAGAAGGAACTCGATCGGCTGGAAAAGGCGATCGCGAACGGACAACGGCAGTTGGGCAACGACCAATTCCTGGCGAAGGCTCCGCAGAATGTCGTGGAGAATCTGCGGAAGCAGCAGCAGGAACTGGCGGTGTTGAAGGAGAAGACGGCGAGCAAGTTGAAAGAACTGGGTTGTAGCTGAGAAGTTGCCTTATTCGGCGGGCCGCTCGGCTTTGCCTTCGCGGGATAGCCGAGGCGGCTGCCCCTACACGGTTCTTAGTGGCAACTGGCAACTGTTCTTATGGATTGGAATTCACGACGGCTTACGGCGATTCTTGAGAACGCGCTGCTCGAAGACCGGGCGACGCGCGACGCGACCAGCTATGCCTGCATCGACGCCAACCAGCGGGCCGCAGCTACGATCATCGCGAAGCAGGAATGCATCCTGGCCGGCATCGGCTGCGTGGCGCGCATCTTCGACGTGTACGCTGCGCTCGACGGCGCCGTAACCGCGCATTACGAAGTGACGACGCATCCGGAGATCTTCGACGGGGTGCGCCTTCGGCCGAGACAGTCTGTCGCGGTGATTCGTCACAATGCGCGAGTGATTCTTTCCTGCGAACGGGTCATCCTGAACTTTCTGCAGCGCATGAGCGGCATCGCGACGTTCACGCGCAAGTTCGTGGAAACGGTGTCCGGCACGCGCGCTCGGATTCTCGACACGCGCAAGACCGCGCCTGGCCTGCGCGTCATCGATAAGTACGCGGTTCGCTGCGGGGGTGGACAGAATCACCGTCTTGATCTTTCCGACGGCGTGCTGATCAAGAACAATCACATAGCGCTGGCGGGCGGGATCGCTCCCGCGCTCGAGCGCGCGCACCGCAACCGGCGCGGATCGCAACCCATCGAGGTCGAGGTGCGTAGCTTGGCCGAACTCGAAGAGGCACTGACGCACGGAGCCGAGGCCATTCTTCTCGACAATATGTCGGTCGAAGACGTAGGCCGCGCGGTGGAGCGCTGTGCTCACGCCGGAGATCGGAAAATGGGTGGACGTATCCCCATTGAGTGCTCCGGCGGTATCAAACTTGAAAATGTGCGAGCCTACGCCGAGACCGGCGTTGATTTCATTTCTGTCGGCCTTCTTACGCATTCCACCCATGCTGTAGATATGAGCATGCGTGTTTCACCCGCCTGAAGATTCAGAACCACGAAGGACACGAAGTAGCAAGAAGGAAATCGTCTGGTTGATTCGTTTCCTGCTCCGTGGGTATTAGTCCTCTCTCCATTTTTCCAATTTCCGGACGGATGTACTTCTGTGCGCCCGGCCCAATTCCACGGCGCTAGACTGCTTCAACGGAGGTCCTCCCCCTATGTACCCCTTTGTTCGCTCTCTCGCCGCTCTGTGTCTGGTCTTCTTCGTGGTTAGCGCTTCGCGCGCGGGTGGCCCGGATGCGAAATCCCAGCCTGCAGCCGGACGCAGCCTTGATCCGCAACACGACTCCGAGAGGAGTTCAGCGACCGTAAACATCAACGTTACGATCGACGCGCTCAGCAACCGGCACACGATCAGCTCTTATGTGTACGGCGGCGCGTATCCTCAGGACGCGGCCACCATTACCGACAGCGGCCTCACCGTTGTCCGATGGGGAGGGAATGCTACCTCGCGTTACAACTGGAAGCTCTTCACCTACAACGCAGCGAATGACTGGTACTACGAGGATTTCAACTACTCCGAGATCGGCGATGCCGATTCCGCCAAGTTCATCACAGACGTAAAGAATGCGGGCAGCCATCCGCTGATGACAATGGTCATGCTGCCTTGGGTGGCTAACACTGCGGAGAACGGATCGAACGGGCATTGGAGCTTCTCGGTCTCGAAGTATGGTTCGCAGTGTGGTGTGGACCCATTCAACACGGATGCGGGGAATGGACTAAAGACCAACTGCAGCACGACTCTTACAGCGAATCCCAATGATGCCAACGTTCCTCTGCTGGATCAGCCTGGAACCAACGATCCACCCGGCAGTGTCTACCGGAATCAGTGGGCGGGGGCGCTGGCATCAGCGTTCGGCAACAGTCCGCACTTTTACGATATGGACAACGAGATCGATATCTGGGGCAGCACTCATCGCGACGTGCATCCCTCCGCTGCTGCATACAACGAAATGCGCGACACGTTCGTCACCGAAGCGCGCAACCTGAAGACGTGGGACTCGAAGGCACTGCGGTTCGGTCCGGTGAGCTGCTGCTGGTGGTTCTACTGGAATGGCGCCGACGGCAATGACAAGAATGCGCACGCGGGCGTCGATCTTCTGCCCTGGTGGCTCAACGAAGTGTATTGGGAAGACAAGCGCGACAACACGCGCTCGGTCGATGTGCTCGACGTCCACGCCTATCCCGACACTCCCGACACTTCGACGTGGACGCAAGCTCAGAAGCAAGCACTCGGGGCACGTATCTATCGCGACTACTGGGATCCCACTTATGTCAGCGAATCCGATTCGATCAATCAGAATTGGGCTACGTTCATCCAGCCGAATAAGACCATTCCCTTCCGCATTCCGAGAATTCGAGCTACGGCGAACATGATCTATCCAGGGACGCCGGTGAGTTTCACCGAGTGGAGCGCAGCCATTGCGGGAGAGTCCGATCTTTCGACTGCCTTGGGTGATGCTGATGCTTACGGCATCTTCGGGCGGGAACGCGCTTATCTCGCCTCGCGATGGGTTGCGCCCGTGCCGGGGAATCCCAACTATCTCGCGCTGAAGCTGTTCACCAACTACGACGGATCGCATCATGGATTTGGCACGGTCTCGGTGTCGGACACGAACAATGGCGATCCCAATCTCTTCAGCAGCTTCGCGGCGCTGAATTCAGCTGGCACTACGATGACGCTGCTCGTGCTGAACAAGGATCCTTCGAACACCGATCAGGTGACTTTCTCGTTAAATGGATTCACACCGAGCAAGGTGACCTCGTACACGCTCTCGTCAACGAATCCCACGAAGATCGTCGTCGGGACAACGAAATCTTGGAATCCGACAGTGAGTTTCGGTCCTTATTCTGCGACGCTGCTGGTCGTTACGGGGACCACGCAGACACCCGGCGCGGAGTGGGATCTGAATCCGGATACGACAATGGTTGCAGCGGGCAACAAAGTTACGCTGCAACCAAAAGTGACATCGGGAACGGCCACCGTGACATTGGGAACGGCGACCGCCGATAGCGGGATCAGCCTCGTCGTCTCACAACCCACCATCAGCAAAGGACACCCGGGAAAAATTACCGTCACGGCGGGCAGCACTCCGGGTTTTTATCATTACAGCGTGCCAAGTACGGATACGAATGGCGTCGCGCAGCAGCAGGGCGGATGGATTGTCGTCGGCAATCCTCCGGCCACCCTCACCAAGACAGGCGACAAACAGAAGGGCAAGGCAGGCAGCCAGTTGACGCTCTCGGTCACCCTGAATCCGGGGCAGTCCGGCGGCAGCGCGTCGGGCGGCACCGTCTTCTTCACGACGAGCGCCGGATCGCTATCCAGCCGCCTTGTCACCACGGACTCGAGCGGGAAAGCAACCGTCGTGCTAACGCTGCCCTCCACGGCCGGAGCAGTCACGGTGACAGCCGAGGGACAGTACTCGCTGGGGCATCCGAAGGTCACATTCACTGAGACCGCTGAGTAGCTTGAGGAATTGTTGTTTCGGCCGGATTCGCGCATAATCTCGGCATCGGCAAGACCGGGACAATTCGCAGGGCGAAAGCAACGCGGGCTGTGGTTCACGCGCCCCAGCCCACCGACGTTCGGCTCGGCCACATTGTGCGCCTGCTCATGGAGCACGCGATGGTGGTGGTCAGCGGAACCAAGATCGCGCAGGAGATCTCTTCGAGCCGCTCCGAAGTCTGGCGTCTGATTCAGCAACTGCGCAGCCTGGGCGTGGACGTCGCTGGTCATCCAGCAACCGGATACCAGTTGCGATCGATGCCAGACCTTCTGCTGCCGGAAATTCTGCGACCACTGTTACGGAGCACGATTTTTGTCGATCTCCATCACTTCTACAAAATTGGATCAACCAACACCGCAGCTATGGCCGCCGCAGCGGACGGTGCTCCGGAAGGCAGCGTCTTTCTCGCGGAAGAACAGACAGCGGGTCGCGGACGCGGCGCGAGCTCATGGCAATCGCCGCGCTCCACGGGAATTTATTGTTCGGTGATCTTGCGGCCCAAGCTGCCGCCCTCGGACATATTGGTGCTCTCGCTCGCTGCGGGACTTGCCGTGCAGGCTGCGATTCAGCAGGTGGACTCCCGCGTGAAAGCCGATCTGAAGTGGCCCAACGATGTCTTGATTGATGGCAGGAAAGTGTGCGGCATTCTCACCGAGATGAATGCCGAGGCGACACGCGTACGCTACATCGTTGTCGGGGTCGGCATCAATGTGAATCAAGCAAGCTTTCCGAAGGATCTGCCGGCGACGTCGTTGCGGCTGGTCACTGGAAGCGAGTGGTCGCGCGTGGAACTGGTTGCCGCTTTGCTAAAATCACTCGACCGCGAGTACTCGCAGCTGGTGAGCGATCCTCAAGCGCGGGAATCGATTCTGGCTCGCTTCGCCGAGAAGTCGTCGTGGATCGTCGGCAAGAGCGTGCGAATCGAGGAAAACGGTTCAGGCTTTGAAGGCACGACGGAGGGACTGGACGAACGCGGCTTCCTGCGTGTGCGAACCGCGCAGGGGACGCAAACCGTTCTGAGCGGGACAGTGCGGGAGAAATGAGCAGTCAGCAATCAGCACTCAGCATTCGGCCACTTCAGACTGTGCTGGATTAGGGCGGACTGCCACCAACGATATGCTTCTCGTCATCGATGTCGGCAATACGAATACGGTGCTGGGCGTTTTCGCTCGCGTCGCCAAAGTGCCGCCCGGTGGCGATAAGGACGACCTTCTGCGCTACGAGCGGCTTGTCGCGAACTGGCGTGTGGCGACTTCGCGCACGAGCACGGTGGATGAATACGGCGTCCTGTTCCGCAATCTGTTTTCGATGGCAGGACTTGAGTCGAAAGGCATTCACGGCATCGTCGTATCATCCGTCGTGCCGCCACTTGATCCTGTGCTGCGGCAAGTGTGCGAACGTTATTTCAGCCTGAAACCGCTATTCATTGAGCCCGGCGTGAAGACTGGGATGCCCGTACACTATGACAATCCCGCCGAGGTCGGCGCCGACCGCATCGTCAACGCGGTAGCGGCGTTCGAAAAATATGGCGGGCCGTGCGTCATCGTCGACTTCGGTACGGCCACCACGTTCGATTGCGTCTCGGCGAAGGGCGAATATCTGGGCGGCGTCATCTGTCCGGGCATCGGCATTTCCGCGGACGCCCTCTTCGAGCGCACCGCGCGCCTGCCGCGCGTGGAAATCCGGAAGCCGCCACGGGTGATTGGCTCGAACACAGTCGGGAGCCTGCAATCGGGCCTTTACTACGGATATCTCGGGCTCGTCGACGGCATTCTCGAACTTCTGCTCGCTGAACTCGGACAAGACACTCGCGTGCTGGCCACAGGCGGACTTGGACCCATGATTGGGACGGGATCGAAATACATCAAGCATGTCGACGATTTTCTTACTTTGGAAGGGCTGCGCATCATCTGGGAGCGCAACGCCACGGGACGCCGGGAGCCCGTCGCCAAGAACAACTCGAAAGGTTCGAAGGCGCAGACGAAGTCGTCGCAGGCGAAGTCCGGCAATGGCGATGGAGTTCCGACCACTCCCGCCCCACGTTCGACCCGCTGACCCGCCGTGGAGAATTACTTCAATTACTTCACCGAGATTGAGGAGCGCTACTTGCAGCGGCGCGGAGGTGGGTTGCTGCTATCGACGCTGGATTGGTCCCTGATTGAAACCTGGAAGGATGCAGGAATCCCGCTCGAAGCCGTGTTGCGCGGCATCGACGCGGCCTTTGACCGTTACGATCAGCGTCCTGCGAAGACGAAGAAGATCAACAGTCTGGCTTATTGCTCGCAGGAAGTCCTGGCTGCGGCTGACGACATGAAGGAAGCCGCGGTTGGAGCGGGCGACTCGGAATCCGAGGAAAAGCCTCGTGAGCGCCAAGGGTTCGAGCCGCAGACCGTCGCGTCATTTCTCAATCGCAATGCTGACGCGCTGGGGGCGGTGAATTCGATCAAGGGAAGTGAGGCCATCCGGCCTCTCGTGCAGGAGACGGCCAAGACACTGCGGCAACTCGCCGAGCAGATTATTGGTAAGTCTGAGCATCGCTTGGAAGATCTCGAGCGTCGTCTGACCGTTTTGGAAGAAAAGCTTTTCGCTGTACTGCTGACCTCAACGCCAGACGAAGAGATCGTCACAGTCCGAGCCGAAGCAGATCGCGATCTCGCTCCCTATCGCCGGAAGATGTCCGGAGCGCAGATCGATCAACTGCACAAACAATATGTGCAAAAACGGCTGCTGGAGAAATACGGCCTGCCCCGGCTCAGCCTCTTCTATCTGTGATCCGCGTGACTCACTCATTTGACGCAATCGTACTCGGAGGTGGCGCGGCCGGATTGATGTGTGCGATCGAGGCCGGCAAGCGCGGACGCCGCGTCGCCGTGCTCGAACATGCAGACAGGCTCGGCAAAAAGATTCTCATCTCCGGCGGTGGACGCTGCAATTTCACCAACATTCACTGCAAGCCTGAGAACTTTCTTTCCTCCAATCCGCACTTCGCCAAGTCGGCGCTCGCTCGCTTCACGCCGGCGGACTTCATCGCGCTGGTCGAGAAGCATCGAATTGCATATCACGAGAAGACCCTGGGCCAGTTATTCTGCGACAAGTCCGCGCGCGATATCGTAGCGATGCTCGAAGAAGAATGCCGCACGGCCGGCGTGGCGATCTTTCTGAATACGAAAGTCAATGAAGCAAAGCGAACCCCAGAATTCCTATTGTGCTCCGCGAATGATGAATTCCATGCGCCCACCCTCGTCGTGGCTACCGGAGGCCTATCGATTCCGAAGATCGGAGCGACGTCGTTCGGGTATGACATCGCGCGGCAGTTTGGCGTGAAGATTCGTGAGCCGCGTCCGGGTCTGGTTCCATTGATATTCGATCAACAGGATCGCTCGCGCTACGTGGATCTCGCAGGTGTCTCGACCGAAGTGATCGCCTCATGCGATGGCCAGGAGTTCCGCGAGAAAATGCTGTTCACGCATCGCGGCCTGAGCGGGCCAGCGATTCTGCAGATTTCGTCGTACTGGCAGAAACCAGCAGAGATTCGCATTGACCTCGCGCCCGATCGCGAAGCAATGGCGGCATTTCGCGATCCAAAGACTCCGCGTACACCAAACACTCTGCGCTCGGAACTCAGGACAATTCTGCCGAACCGCTTGGCCGACCGCTGGATGGAACGGAACGCTCCTGAATCGTGGACGAATTCTGGTCTGGCCGAGTTCGAAAGCAAGCTTCACCGCTGGTATGTCTCTCCAGCGGGCACCGAAGGATTCGAAAAAGCCGAGGTCACTGCCGGAGGAGTCGACACTGATGAACTCTCGGCAAAGACCATGGAATGCCGCAACGTGCCAGGCTTGTTCTTCATCGGCGAGGTTGTCGATGTGACGGGACACCTTGGCGGATTCAACTTCCAGTGGGCCTGGGCCTCAGGCGCCGCGGCAGGCCGCGCTCTGTAGCGTGTCGTTTAGAATCACCTCTTGCTTCTCACCATCGAAAAAATGATCTACGGAGGCGATGGACTGGCACGCCTCCCCGCCGACGAAAAAGGCCGCGGCAAGGCCGTCTTCGTCCCCTTCGTTCTCCCCGGAGAAAAAGTCGAGGCCGATGTAACCGAGCAGAAGGCCGGATTCGCCCGGGCCCATGCCGACAAAATAATCGAGGCATCTTCGCACCGTATCGAGCCCGGCTGTCCCCACTTTGCCCGCTGCGGGGGCTGTCACTATCAGCATACGAGTTACGAGCATCAGCTCGCGATCAAGAAAGAAATTCTGCGTGAGAGCCTGAAACGAACGGCGAAGATTGAGCTCTCCGCCGACATTCAGGTTCACCCGTCGCCGCCGTGGAACTATCGCAACCGGTCGCGACTCCAGGTGCAGACCGCTCCGGAATTTCGCGCAGGATACTTCCGGTTCGCATCCCACAAATTGATGCCGATCGAGCAGTGCCCCATCAGTTCACCGCTGATCAATCGCGGGATCACTGCCCTCTGGCAAAGCGGCCGCGCGGGCCAAATACCGAAAGGAGTTGGAGAGGTTGAGTTCTTCGCGAACTCCGACGACACGCAACTGCTGATTGAGGTCTCAACATCCTCCGACTCCCGCCGAGCTGAGTTGCGCGCGTGGGGGGAGACATTTCGCGAATCCACGACGGAAATTGCGGGCGTAATCGTCTTCCGGGACAATGCGACCGCCCGTGAGCCAGAGAAACTCCTTACCGTCGGCGCAGATCACCTGGTCTATCAAACCCAGCGTGCCGCGTACCGGGTCAGCGCCGGGTCTTTTTTTCAAACCAATCGCCATTTGACGGACGAACTGGTCAAGATTGTCACCGAGAACCAAAACGGGAAACTTGCACTCGACCTCTATGCCGGAGTGGGACTGTTTTCCACAGCCCTTTCTGGTGACTTCCATCACATCGTTTCTGTTGAGTCGTCACAGACATCCACAGCGGACCTTACCTACAATCTGCACTCGAAGGAAGAGGCGATCCAGGCCACGACGGAAGAATATCTGTCCGGCAAGAAGACGGGGCGGTCTAGGACGGGCGCAGTTCTCCCCCATCGCACTCATCAGCCCGACCTGGCGGTGGTGGACCCGCCCCGATTTGGCCTGGGAGAACGCGTGGCGCGAATGTTGACGACCTTGGGCGCGCCACGCGTTATTTACGTCTCGTGTGATCCGGTCACGTTGTCGCGCGACCTCGTCACACTCATGGCCGGGGGATATCGCATCGAGCAGGTGCATCTGGTCGATCTGTTTCCTCAGAGCTATCACCTCGAGAGTGTCGTTCACCTCGTGCGGTGAGGTCGGCTTCTCCTCTTTCTGTCCGAGTTCTCGCAATGACTTCTCCGCCTGCATCGGCCGGGCCTCCCACCTTTGATCTCAAAGCATCGCGCCAACCTATGTTCTGGGCTGCCTCCTCTTACGCACTCGGCATCGTTGCCGGAATCTATGCGTGGCGCCCTCCATTTTGGTGGGCGGCGGCTGGAGCCGGATTCGCGATTGCGGCAGTTTATTTTGTGCAGCGCCGTTCCGGGCTCTCCTGGCTCCTCGCATTGGGAACACTTTTTCTGGCAGGGGCGCTTCACATTCAAATACGCAAGCCCTTTCCTGCGCTCGATACCAGCATTCAACCCGATGCGGACAGGCAGCCACTGTCCATCACCGCCCACGTCATCCGCGACGGCCGCCTGCATGAGGCAGGCTACGGCGAAATCCGGCAGACGCTCGACGTTGAGTCGGAGCAAGTCCAGACTTTGTCGGGCGAGATCATTGCCGCCCGCTCCGGCGTTCGACTGAGTATCTACAGCCCGCGTCCAGACAAAACCGTTCCCGAAGATCAGTCGGCCCCCTTCACGCTTTACAGTGGCCCTATCTTTCACTACGGTGACCGGATTCGCTTCGCGACGAAGCTAAAACTGCCTCGCAACTTCCGCAATCCCGGCGCCTTCGACTATCAGGCATATCTTGCCGACCGGGGCATTGCAGCTCTCGGTTCGGCCAAGCTGGAAGATGTCGAAATGCTCCCGGGCTTCCACGGCACCCAGCTGGCGCGCTGGCGAAGCCGTCTGCATCGCAGCGTCATCGCAAAGGTGCACGAGCTGTGGCCGGCGCGCGAAGCAGCGCTGATTGATGCCATGGTCATCGGGGAAGAGGCTTTTATCGACCGCGATACACGCGTCGATTTCCAGCGCTCGGGCACGTATCACGTTCTGGTTGTCTCGGGGATGAACGTCAGCATCCTCGCTTTCGTTTCGTTCTGGGTCTTCCGGCGGATGCGACTGAACGAATGGATCGCGACCATCGCCACGGTGAGTCTATGCGTTGCTTACGCGTCAATTACAGATGTGGGCCCGCCAGTCTGGCGCGCCACTTTGATGTGCAGCCTCTACCTTGCCACACGACTGCTTTACCGCGAACGCGCCATGACCAATGCCGTGGGCGCGGCCGCTCTCGGACTTCTTATTTTTGATCCGCGCCAGCTCTTCACCGCCAGCTTCCAGATGACATTCCTCTGCGTGCTTATCGTGGCCGCGATCGGCGTTCCCATTCTGGAGCGCACTTCGCAGCTCTATAAGAAAGCACTGGCTAACTGGGATTCAAATGACTACGCCGCGTTGCTGCCGCCGAAAGTGGCGCAGTTCGGGGTGGACCTGCAGCTTGTCTCTGCGCGAATCGCTCTCTTCATCGGACACGCCTGGGCTCAGCGGCTGGTTCGAGGCTCTGCTCGATTTTTGATGGCATCGTGGGAACTGCTCTTCATCTCTGCCGTGATGCAAATGGGCCTGGCTTTGCCTATGGCCTACTATTTTCATCGCGCGACGACCCTGGGATTGCCCGCAAACCTGCTGGTAGTCCCATTGGTGCAGTTGATGATGCCCGCCGCTATCAGTGCGCTTGTGCTCAACACATATCACATTGGCTGGCGAAGGTTCCCGTACTCCTGACTACCTTCGCGATCAACCGCATCACCGGTACAGTGCATGGCCTGGGTGGATGGCGGCTGGGTGACCTGCGAGTTGCAATGCCTTCCAGCGTTGTCATCTCTCTCGCAGCCGTGGCACTCGTGCTGGCCATGTGGACGGCCCGCCGTCGCGCCATCTTCGCTTGCTCCGGGCTCGCGGCGATCTTCGTCGCTGCGCTGTATCTTGCCGCTGTGCCGCCTGAGCCGCGAACTCAGCCCGGAGTGCTGGAGGTCACTTCCATCGATGTTGGTGAGGGAGACTCCATTCTCGTGATCACGCCTGCCGGCAAGACCCTCCTCGTTGACGCGGGAGGCCCCATCGGTCCGGGCGGCTCGCAACTTGATTTCGGTGAAGACGTCGTCTCTCCTTATCTATGGACTCGCGGCCTCTCCCGCCTCGATGCTGTCGCTATTACGCACGGCCACTCGGATCACATCGGCGGAATGATGGCTGTCCTCAAGAACTTTAGGCCAACAGAATTGTGGGTTGGTGTGATGCCTCCCAGCCGGGCACTTGAAAACGTGATCGCCACCGCCGAGTCGCTCGGTGTGAGAGTAGTTCGACACTGGGAAGGAGACACGTTTGACCTCGGCGGAGCCAAAGTCGAGGTTCTATTCCCGCCACGGGACTGGCCAGTGGCCGATCGACCGCAGAATAATGACTCAATGGTCTTGCGCGTCGGCTATCGCGATTCCTCCGTCCTATTGGAGGGTGATGCCGAAAAACGTGCCGAACGCCACATCGCAGAGATCGAGCATCCCTCGGCGAGTTTGCTGAAGGTCGGACATCATGGAAGCGCGAACGCCACGACGCCGGAACTGGTGGAATCCGCGAAGCCAGAGTTCGCAATCATCTCTGTGGGTTTGGGAAATAGCTTCGGCCTGCCGCGCAGTGAGACGCTGGCTCGTCTTGCCGACTCAGGCGCTCGCGTCTACCGCACCGACCTCGACGGAGCTGTAACCTTCTATCTCGACGGTCACTCCGTTACGGCTTCTCCGACGGGTCTTCGATAACATCGATCTCAGCCGTTTCGTCGTCATCGTCAGCGGACGAACTCAGCGCCGCTTGGCGATGCTCTTCAATCACCTTTCGTGCCGTCTCGGCATCTTCTTCGCGCACCAGGATGATCATGCCTCCGAGTCCCGGAAAGGCATCTTGCAACAGCGTGGCCGAGGTGAGATCGCTGTCAATCCCTGACGACTCTAACAGTCCCTTCACGATCATGGCCTCGGACTCTACTTCCGAATCGAACACTTTCACCAGCTTTTCGTTGGGATCGGGAGCAGGTCGCGTGCTTTCCAAGGGATTAGTGGGATCCGGCATGACGCCTCCAGTTCCGGAGTTCGGGCAGGGCCGAATTCCTGACGCCCGGAGATTCTACTCCCGGGCAGTTGACAGGTTAGGTTGAGGGTGTGTCCGCAACAAGGATGCTATTTTCCCGCCTCGGGTTGTGGGGGCACAAGCTTCATGCACCTGTGAGACTAGACACGAAAGGGCACTTTTGGGCCGTTGCTTTTCTTGGAAATTCGGGCACAATGGCCGTAACTGATTGCGCAACGCGGTAGTGTGCCGCATCATCCAAGTTCTGTGGGTGGCGGTAAGGGGACAGCATGAACATTTCTCAGCAAGTCAGTAACGAACGCCAATTCCCGCTGGCAGAGCAGGAGCGTGAGGAGGAAGCCCGGAAGATTCGCCGCCTGCAGTTGATGATCAGTATGGTCATGTCGGTGATCGGACAAGACCCGACCCTCACGCTAGAAGAGGCCTCAGAACTGGCTGCCGGAGCGAAGAAGGCCGCGCTCGCCATGTTCCCCGACAAAGAACTCGCATTCGATCTTCTTTATAAGCCGCGTTTGCAGAGGCTGATCCGCGAGCGATTCCGGCTGCAATAATTGCTACTCGTCCGCCACCGGATTCCGCAGCGTCCCGACTCCTTCCACAGACACTTCCATGTTGTCGCCCGCCACGACTGGACCCACGCCAGAAGGTGTGCCGCTCGGAATTAAGTCTCCCGGATACAAGGTCATGGCCTGCGCAATGTACCGGATAACGACGTCCAACTGGAAAATGAAGTCGCGCGTGTTGCCATTCTGACGAACCTCGCCGTTGACGCGAGTTTCTACTCCGATGCCGGCCCACGGATCGATTTCATCGGTGACGATTGGCCCAACGGGACAGAACGTATCGAAGCCTTTGGCGCGTGACCATTGTCCGTCTTTCTCCTGCAGGTCGCGTGCAGTTACATCGTTCACGCAGGTGTAGCCCAGAATGTACTGGCGAATGTCGGCATCGGCTGCTGGCTGATAGCAGGTCTTGCCGATAACAACTCCGAGCTCACCTTCATGATCGACGCGCTGCGAGATCTTGGGACGGCGCACCGTGGCTCGCGGAGACAGCAAAGCTGATGTCGCTTTCAGGAAAATGAGAGGCTCTTTCGGCACTTCGTGTCCCAACTCGGCCGCATGCTCGCGATAATTGCGGCCCACACAGACAATCTTCGACGGCCGCACCGGAGGCAGCAGCAGCGCTTCCTCAACAGGAATCGCATCAATGCGCCGCGAGCGCAGGCTCTCCATGTCCCCATCGGCGTCTTCAGGAGGTGTCACGAGGATGCGCACAATCGAATCGCGCCCCGCAACAGATTCCACCAGTCCATACAGCGCTTCACCATTCAACTGAAATCGGCAATATTTCATTTCCTTCTTTTCTTCCTTCGATTCAAGTCTGACCGCAGGAATGTTCACGTAAAGATATCAGGAATACGCACAGACGCGTGTCATGGCACTGTTTCGCCTGATTCTTCAGATCGGGCGCTCTCGTTTCCGCGTACATCGACTGACGAAACAGAGTAGACATAGTGTTTGCCCGAAGCCACGCTTCCATCCCGGTAGGCAGGCGTTTTCACCAGCTCTGTGGTCAATTTCACCGGAGCCCCTCCTTCTTCATGGCGGTAGACGTTGTACCCGGCGAGATCGACATCACTCACTGGAGCCCACACGAGGTCGACAAACAGCTTCTGCCCCGGCCCGGAGAAGACGGCCTGCAATGTAGTCGGCACCGAAGGCGGAAACACGTCATCAGCAAATATTTTGACCTCAGGACTGTCGTCGCCTTCGATCTCCACGCGACGCTTGCCCGGCTCATCGATCAGCGTGACCGCTTCCGCATGGTACTCGTAGGTCCTTTGCCATTCGATGGCTGAGTCCGTCAGGATGAAACTGGTTTCGGTACCCACTGGAAGCTCGCCGGCCAAAACCTGCCCGGTTCCGTCCTCTATGCGGCGATACACACGATATTCGTAGCGCAAATGGGATTGCCGTGAAGGAACTTGATCGGCACTCCAGCTTAAAACCACTCCGTGGCTGTCGGTGTGGGCTTGAAAATTCTGGGGAGCTGGCAAAGTGCGGAACAGCGGGACCGTAACCTGATTCGATAGTCCGGCACTTCTGCCGTCCGTATTGAGAACTTCCACCGCATAAGTTACGACGTCGGAGCCACTCGCGTTCACCAGCGATGAAATCTGGTCCTCATACGAACCCCGGGGTCTCTGCTTGGCAGGGACCGATGCAACGGAGACAGCCGTCTTGGCTTCCCCAACCGGAGCTCCACATTCCATCAGCGGAGTCGTCCCTCGACAAATCCGCGTGGGCCCAAGACTGCGAATGTTCAGCCGGTCCGTGGTTGTTGCAGGGATGGTCCAGGTCAACGTCACTCGATCTCCCTTGCGGATCGCCCGTAAGTCTAAAGGAGCCTTCGGCAAATCGAGCGATGGCGGCAACGGTGGGCCAATCGTCGCGCATGCTCCGAGCATCAATAACAGACTCACGGTGACGGCGAGGGTCAGCGCCCTGTGTCTCATGGGAAGAAAAAGACTACCAGAACGGCGGACCGGGACGCGGCTCGCTAGGCAGCCGTTAGTTCCTTCACCGCTTCGCGGAAGACTTTCGTGTGCCGATCGACGTGATCCGCTTCCGTCTGCGGGCACATTAGCGCCATGTTGTGGAAGGGCGTGAGCAGAATGCCGCGATTCATTGCATATAGATGCATGAAGCGCTCCAGCTCAAAGTCCACGGCATCGTGCGCCTGCTGGCCGTTTTTCGGTTCCGGACCAAACATGTATTCCGCGCGGCATCCCAGACGCGTCACGTGCCACGGCAATTCCACTTCGGCAATCGCCTTGGCGACTCCTGCCGTCCAGCGCTCCGCCATTGGAATCATGCGATCGAAAGCTTCTTTCGTCAGGACCTTTGTTAGAGTGGCCCGCATGGCGGCGAGAGAAAGCGCATTACCCGCGAGCGTGCCACCGATCCCGCCAACGTCGCAGTTTTCCACTTCCTGCCTGGCGGCAATACGCTCAGCAACTTCTTCTGTGAATCCGTAGGCTGCGCCGGGAATTCCAGCGCCGATCGCTTTGCCGAATACGACCATATCCGGTTCCAGCTTCTCTGCCTGGGTGTAGCCACCGGGACCAGCGCAAATGGTGTGGGTTTCGTCGATGATCAGCAGAGTCTCGTACTTCCGAGTGAGTTCCAGCAACGCCTGATGGTATCCCGGCGCAGGATGCACGATGCCGACATTTGTCATCACGGGTTCCGCGAGCACGCAGGCAACGTCCCCCGGCTTTAATGCTTGCTCGAGCGCCTGCACATCATTGAACTCGATCACTTTGGTTGTGACCGCCGGATTCACCGGCGGCCCGACATTTCCCGGGCGTGGACCTGCAACACCGCCCTTGCCGATCGTGATGAAAGTCTCGTCAACGGTCCCGTGATAGCACCAGTTGTAGACCAGAATCTTGGGCCGTCCGGTAATCTGCCGGGCCAGCCGGATCGAAAAACGATTGGCATCGGTTGCGGTAAGTGCGAACTGCCAGTAGGGAATATGGAAACGCTTTTGCAATTCCTCAGCAACGAAGATGGCATCCTCACCGGGCAGCATCAGCGTGATGCCACGGCGAAGCTGCTCTTCCGCTGCTCTCACAGTCGCGGACGGAGAGTGTCCCGTCATCGCCCCGGTATCGCCCAGACAAAAGTCAATATAGCGCTGGCCATCGACGTCGAAGAACTCAGCACCCTGCGCCTCGCGCACAAAGGGCGGGAAGGCTCCAGCCCACTTCACCATCCAATTCATCGGGACGCCAGCCAGCAACGATTTGCGCGCGCGATCAAAGAGCGCTTTCGACTTGGGACGCTCGTCCGCAAACTTCTTCTGTTCGCGTTGCATCAGGGACTGCAGCCGGGAGCGGTCGATGGATTTCATGAATGACGAGTTTGAAAACCTGAGCAGAATAACAGACCGCATGGACGCGGGCGAACGACCCGCCCGCCCGCTATTTCGGCTCGCTCGCTATGAACCACGCAGGATTTGGGTAGACCGATGTTGCCTTTAGCTCGCCACCAAGCAGTCGCAGAGTTCTTGATTCTGGACCCAACGCCGCAACCCGGTTCTTGGTTCTTGTTTCGCGCAATGTCAGCTCAAAGCCGCTCGGGAGTCTTGAGCCAAGGCATACAGGATCGGAGGCAAAATCGGGCAGCTGAATTGTGAACCGTCCAGCAGGATCGAGAGTCGCGATGCCGATTAAGAACTGAGGCACCATACAATCTGCAAAGCCAAAAAAGTCGCATGCCCAATCCGCGAGGTAGTCAATCTCAATCTCAGTCGGCTGTCCCTTGTGCAGCAACCGAGACTCTTTCACGCGTCCGCTAAGCAAGATGTCTGACGACGATTCGCAAACATACGACCATTGAAGATCCAGTTCCTTAACTTTGAGATCGAATGTTCTAACTCGGCAGCCCGGGACCCAGGCGAATCCCTTTGCCTCTTCGGCAACTTGCCCTCCCACACTCAACGGGATTTCAACGAGTGCTGAATCAGCTTCGGCCTTTGCGAAGCTGCCGTGCGCCCCAAAAGCTCCGTAGAGGACATATTGGATCTCGACTTTCTCTGAACGAATACCAGGAGAAAGATAAAGGTGCAACATGGGTGATTCATGTGCATTCTGACCATTCGCCCAGCCACCAAGCGACGCCGACAGTACCAAAACGGTAAGGGGCGCTCGGATCAAAGAAATACAACTCATAACACCCGTCTGGGACTACAGAATGTACCGGCTCAGATCCTGATCCTTCACAATATCGGTCAGCATCTTGCGCACGTAGTCCGCATCCACGGTGACTTGCTGGCCCTTCTTCTCCGGCGCTTCGAAGCTGAGTTCATCGAGCACGCGCTCCATGATCGT
>AR_comb_assmDRAFT_10308415_pt1 | contig 18001 bp, 15 predicted proteins | sample ArasoioldDNA_FD_10543 | JGI IMG/M metagenome (IMG submission 10543) | reverse complement strand
GCATTCCATCCCAATTATAACGCCAATGGATACCTGTACGTGTATTATACCAGCGCACCTTCCGGAGCTGTTACCATCGCGAGATATACACGAAGTGCCACCAATGCAAACCAGGCAGATCCAGCGTCGAGAGTTATTTTGCTATCAATTCCAAAACCAACCGATGGATCTGGAAATCCTTTTACCAATCATAACGGAGGCAAATTAAATTTTGGTCCCGAAGGATTTTTATATTTCGCAACTGGTGACGGTGGAAGTGGCAACGATCCTTTCAACAATGCACAAGATGGCAACACTCTTCGTGGTAAAATGATTCGGCTGAATGTCAACAATGAAAATCCTCCTTATTACTTTGTTCCTCCGGATAACCCATATACTTCTGATCCAAATGTGCTCGACGAAATATGGGCTCTTGGACTTCGCAATCCATGGAGATGGAGTTTTGATAAAGCAACAGGTGATATGTGGATCGCGGATGTTGGACAAGGCAACCGTGAAGAAGTGAATTTCCGGCCCGCGGGTGCAACAGGCGGAATTAATTACGGTTGGCGTTGTTTCGAAGGTATGATCCCCACTCCAGGTGTTCCTGCTTGTTCACCGCCTAACTATATACCTCCAATCTTTGATTACACACATGCTTTTGGAATTTCCATTACCGGCGGATATGTATATAGAGGTACAGAATTTCCTAGTCTGGTTGGTTATTTCATTGCGGGCGACTATATATCAGGCAACGTGTGGCTCATTCGTTCCGATGGAAGCAGCAACCTGCAAGGCGGGTTTCCAAGTAGTCTATTCACTTTCGGACAAGCAGAAGATGGAACTCTATATGCAGGCGCCGGCGGCACCATATATAAGGTTGCCACTGTTGCGGAAGCACCTACTCCTGTAAAATTGATTTCATTTACGCTTCGCCAAGAAAACAATTTTAACCAGATCAATTGGAAGACCGCTCTTGAAATAAATGTGCGCGAGTTTTCAATTGAATCCAGTAATGACGGAATCAACTTCATAGAGGTTGGAAAAGTTTCCGCCAGTCAACAACCTAATGGTTCATCATATAGCTTTAAACACTTTATCAGTGCCGATAGAAAATTGTATTATCGATTGAACTCAATAGACAATGACGGTCGTTCAGAATATTCAAGAGTAATCAGCACTGTCGCAAAATCAGGAGAAGAACCCATTAAACTTTATCCGCCTACCAACGGCTCAGTGCTGGTCCAGTTAAATAAATCAGTGAGTGCTATTAGAATTGTGAATGTCTTTGGCCAGGTGGTTCACCGTCAAATAACAGGAAATTCATCAGGGTTATTTTATGTTAATACCGCTGGATGGAAGAACGGAGTGTACGTGTTGATTGCCGAGAGTGACGAGGGACCAATCAGCCGGAAATTTCTACTGAATAACCAATAACAATACCCGAAAATCCTTGATTCAAATCAACGGATAACGACTTGGTTGATAGGTATCAAGCCAACCATCGTAAATTTCCGTATACTTCTTTCAGAAAACCGAATATTGAAAATCAAGAGCTTTTGCTATTGTGGGGATAAGCTGTGGACACTATTTTTGATATACAAGTTGATTGATATTGCAAGTATCCATTATCCAATGAAAGAAATCCAAGCAATATCCAGTAAAACCACCTTATCCAAATATCCTTATCGAGAAAGACCAGTTAATTAAAATCCAGTATCAATCAACTTTCTTTTTTCTGATAACCTGTGAAAATCCAAGAAACCTTATCAGAATAACCGTCTAAAACAAACTTTTAAATTGCCCCGACAGAGATGTCGGGGTTTTTTATTGCGCCCGCTTCGCGAGCTACACACGAAGTGCACGAATTACACCAATTGCACGAATTTTAATATAAGGTCTCGATGGAGGTCAATATGGGCCCAGATTATATTTTCTCACAAAGCAATTGCTGAGAATCAGTGTAATCATTGTAATTAGTATAATTCGTGTCCGAGCGGGTGAAGGCCGCTCCAGGAGCCCACTAAAAAATATTTTCAATATTTGTCCTGCCTATGCTTCCTTCATCGTCATTTTATTGATACTTCATTCTTCAATTCAAAAAAATGTAATTATGAAAGATTTCATGTTGATTTTTAAAGGCGGAAGTGATGCCATGAATATGAGCCCCGAAGAAATGCAGAACCATATGGGTAAGTGGTTTTCATGGATCGACAAGCTAAAAGCAGCTAATAAATATGTAGCTGGCGAAGCACTCACTCCTGGAGGGAAGACAGTAAAAGGTAAGAAGGCCGTGGTTACTGATGGTCCTTTTGCGGAAGCCAAAGAAGTAGTGGGTGGATTCTTTATTGTACGTGCAAACTCCATTGAAGAAGCAAGTGAAATTGCAAAGGATTGTCCGGACCTTCCTCTGGATGGAGCTGTTGAGATAAGGGAAGTAATGAAATTCTAGCTATAAATATCAAATGCACGATTCCGATTCAGTTGAATTAGTAGATCATCTTTTCCGCCACGAAGCGGGAAAGATGATCGCTGTTCTGACACGCATCTTCGGCGTTCACCAGATTGACCTGGCGGAAGACGTAGTACAGGAATCATTTTTGAAAGCATTACAAAGTTGGAAATATGGTCAGTTGCCCAGCAACCCTTCAGCCTGGCTGATGCAGGTAGCAAAGAATAGAGTCATTGATATTCTCAGGCATAAAAAGAAGGAGTCGATCGGTTTGCCGGATAGTTCTCAACTCCTGGAAGATACCTCCATCAGTGAGTTCTTTCATACCGATGAAATTGCAGACAGTCAATTGCGCATGATCTTCACGTGTGTTCATGACTCATTAAAAGAGGAGGATCAGTTGGCCTTTATATTGAAAACTATTTCAGGGTTCAGTGTGCAGGAAATTGCAAAAGCGCTTGTAACGAATGAAGCAACCATCCAAAAGAGGCTGTATCGGGCGAAAGAATTTATTCGCAAGGAAAAGATTGAATTCGAAATTCCAGCCGGGCCCGCACTCACTTCCAGGCTTGAAGTGGTTCATACATTATTATATCTACTCTTCAATGAAGGATACAATTCAGGAAAAGCAGATGAATTAATCAGGAAAGATCTGTGTGGAGAAGCCATGCGCTTGTGTAAGGCGCTCATTGAACATCGGATTTGTTCAACTCCAACGGGATTCGCATTGCTTTCCCTGATGTGTTTTCATGCGGCCAGATTTGAGAGCAGATTATCAGATGACAACAGCATCATTCTACTCCCTTACCAGGATCGCAAAAAATGGAATGAAGAACTGATTCGCATGGGTTATCACTACCTTAATTATTCTGCCGCAGGTGAAGAGATTTCTGTTTATCACCTGGAATCGGCCATAGCAGCAGAACATTGCCTGGCGAAAACTTTTGCTGATACGAACTGGAACAGGTTACTGGAATTGTACGATATGCTCCTGCAAATGAAACCCTTTCCTACCGTCGAACTCAATCGTGCCGTTGTATTGGCCGAAATGGGTGAACTGCAAAAAGCTATTGATGCGATTTTGTCAATCGATAAAATCGAATCCCTCCTGAAAGAGCAGTATATCTATTCCGCCGTATTGGGAGATCTTTATAAGCGACTAAGCAATGAAATGAAGGCGAAAGAATTTTTAGAGAAGGCCTTTGGACTCACCACTTCCCAGGCGGAGAAGAATTTGTTGGAACAAAAAATTAGGTCGATTGACCCGAAGAAGAATTAGTTGCACCCCCATGTTGCAGGTTGCATGTTTCAGGTTTCATGTTACATGGAAGAGATCTTATTTCGTTAGATAACTTTAGAATATCGCATTCAACCAACGCAACAATGTGTGTAACACAACAATATTTCCAATTAAGCAATTCCCTTCCAATTTGAGTTCTCTCCGAATTTAAGGCTGTCCCTTTGTAACCTGTAACCTGCAACCTGCAACAAGATCCTACCCCCTAATAATCCGCTCCACCTCTTGAATCAAGGTGGACGAATCAATCATCTCCATACATCTGAAATGGCCTTGTGGACATTCATCGTAGCCTATTTTAGAACAGGGCCTGCAACTTAAATTTTTCACTTCGAATTTGAGGTTAGGGATCGAGGCGTTACCATAATAAGGATACATTCCGAATTCAGGAACGGTGTTACCCCAAAGTGAAACGACTGGCTTCTTAAAAGCCGCGGCAATGTGCATTAGACCTGTATCGTTGGTCACTACTAACTTAGACCTCCTAACAAGATCGGCCGATTCGTTCAGCGCAAATTTTCCACAGGCGTTATATATTTTGTGAGCATCAAGTTTCGCCAATTCGTCTCCAACGGCTACGTCTTCTTTGCCACCCATTACAATTACCGGGTGATGAATTTCGGCACAGAATTTTTTCAACTTATGCAAAGGATATTTTTTTGTGCCATGGGCTCCTCCAACTACAAGACCTATGTACCCTGCAAGATGGGAAGTAGGAATATCTTCTTCCCTGATGTGCTGATGATCAGGTATGAAATAATCAAGGCCCCGTCCATCATTCTTCACTCCAAATTGTTTAACCGTGTCCATATATCGGTCAACAATATGAATGTTTGGCAATACATTCCACTTAAAATTGACATGCATCCACTTTTCAATATTCAATTTATTAAATGAAAATGCTTCTTTCCCGAGCGCACGCTTCACTTTCAAAGTCCGGATATTGTGATGAAGGTCGATGACATAATCAAAATCTTCGTTCCGCAATGTTTCAATAGTAGCTTGAATATCTCCTTCGAGATAATGCATCTTATCAATATAAGGGTTGGCCGTGAAAATAGATGAGAAGTTTTTCTTGCTCAGATAATGCAATTCGGCAGTTACCACCTGGGATTTGAGGCATCTGACCACCGGAGTGGTAAGCACAATATCACCGATTGAAGAGAATCGGATTATTAACAACTTCATACATTCATTATCGCATTTAATTATACTACTTCCACATATTTCAAATCTTTCCCGAAGGTTTCATCGGATAATATAGTTGCGACAACTGCAATGACCATCACAACTATTCCTGTAATCAAACCTGCGGTGATATAATCATTAAAGGACCGAAGCCATTTGAATAATAGAATGATCAAGGGCAATGCGCCTCTAACCATATTGGGAACGGTAGTGGCTGCGGTTGCACGCAAATTGGTTCCGAATTGTTCTGCAGCCATGGTTACGAAGATTGCCCAGAAGCCCGTGCCAAAACCAAGTCCCGCGCAAATGATGTACATACGTTCAGCACTTCCATCTTTCTGCAGGAAAAACAATGCGATGAAAATGGCAGTGATCACGAAGAAAATGTACAATGCTTTTTTCCTGCTGCGTATCCACTGGCTAACAAACCCAATGAGAACATCGCCAACAGAAATTGCGGCATATGCAAACATGATGGCCTTGCCTGGCGAAACATCTTCCTTAATTCCAAACTCTTTTCCAAATTTATCGGCAAAAGTTACCAATACACCAATCACGTACCACGTAGGTAACCCTATAAGGATACTCATGATGTATTTCCTGAATCGGGTCTTGTTTGTAAAGAACATAGTGAAGTCGCCCCTGCGCACATCCATTTTTTTCACCTCATTGAACATGCTCGACTCAAATACAGAAATGCGCAATACTAACAACATCAATCCCAGCGCTCCACCAATATAGTAGCACACTCTCCAATCAAACTCCCTTGATATAAAATAGGCAACTACTGCTCCGGTTAATCCAATACCTGCAACCATTGACGTAGCCATCCCTCTCTTCTCCTTCGGCAACAATTCAGAAACAAGCGTAATACCGGCGCCTAGTTCACCTGCCAATCCAACCCCGGCAATGAAACGAATAATAGCATACTGAGATGTATTAGTCACCATCCCGTTTGCAATATTGGCGAGGGAATACAAAATGATGGAACCGAATAAAACGCTGAGCCTTCCTTTCTTGTCACCCATAACTCCCCAAATAATACCACCCAGTAGCAAACCTCCCATTTGAATACTGATGATATTTTCTCCCACGGTGGTAATAGCATCACCGGAGAGTCCCAGGTCCATGAGGCTTTGCCTGCGAATGATGCCAAAAAGTAAAAGGTCATAGATATCCACGAAATATCCGAGAGCGCCAACTATAACAGGGAGAGAAAGGATTCCAAACTGTTTCTGCATGCTACTTGTCATTCAGAAGAATTTAATGGTTCGGCCGGATCTTTCTTCTTTCCAAAAAAAATTTTGATCAGCACTGGCGCGGTAGTAATGAGTACAATGCCCAAAACTATTAACTCGAGATGAGTTCTGAGATCGATGCCGAATTGTTTTTCAAATAATTTCTGGAGATAATGACCTGCACCAACCATGGAGGTTGTCCATGCAATGCAACCAACAATATTGTAGAAACCGAACTTCTTTTTGTCCATACTTACAATTCCTGCAACTATTGGAGCAAACGTTCTAATGATAGGAAGGAATCTTGCAAATACAATGGCACCACCGCCGTACTTATCATAAAAATCCTTTGCCTGGTGCAGGTATTTTCTCTTGAAAAAAAAATTCTCCCGCCAGGTATACATTGCCGGACCAATTCTTCTTCCAAACCAGTATCCCACTGTGTTTCCAATGGTACCTGCAATAGTAACGAGGATGATGACAATCAGGAGATTCAATATATCACTGTTGGTATTATACAAATAAGCAGCTAGCTCATTGCTATAAATACCTGCAACAAATAATAGAGAATCACCGGGAAGAAAGAAGCCCGCGAATAACCCGGTTTCCGCAAAAATTATGAAGAGCACCAACCATAGTCCTCCATTATCGATGTAAAACTGCGGTTGTAGCAATTGAGTCCACTGAAAAGCATCTAAAAAGATCATACAAGGTTCCTCGTTTCAAGTTTACGGTTTACCGTTTACAGTTTACAGTTTACAGTTTACAGTTTGCGGTTTTCGGTTTTCGGTTTACAGTTTGTGGTTTACGGTTTTGGCAATGCTTCCACCAGGCGCTCCTGTTCTGGTCCTAAACCACCTTCCCATTTACTAACTACGGCCGTAGCCAGACCATTCCCAACAACATTAGTCATTGTTCTGAACATGTCGCAAAAATGATCAATCGGGAGAATTAACGCAATTCCCAATATCGGGATATTAAACATTCCGCACGTTGCCATCACCACGATTAAAGATGCTCTTGGCACACCCGCAATGCCTTTGCTGGTAACCATTAATACAAGCAACATGGTAAGTTGCGTTCCCAAATCCAGGTGCACATTGGAGGCCTGAGCTATGGCTATACTTGCAAAGGTCATATACATCATACTTCCATCGAGATTGAAGCTATATCCAAGCGGAAGGATAAAGGAAACAATCTTGTCCTTACAGCCAAACCTTTCTAACTCCTCTGTTAGTTTTGGAAAAACCGCTTCACTGCTTGTGGTACTAAATGCAATGAGCATCGGTTGAGAAATCCGTTTCAGCAATCGTGGCAATCTATCCTTCAGAACAATATAGCCTACAATGAACATAACAGCCCATAGGGTTAAGATGCCGAGCAAAAAATAGAATAGATACTTTCCATAAAAATAAAAGACGTCCAATCCTTCCACTGCAATCACTGCAGCGATAGCTCCAAAAACGCCGAGTGGAGCGAATTTCATTACATAACCCACCATCTTTAGAATGATATGTGAAACCACCTCAAGCGCCTTCATTAGAGGTTTGGCGTAATCGCCTATCGCGGTCATAGCAACTCCGAAGAAAATACTAAAGACAACAATTTGCAGAATCTCATTCGCCGCCATAGCCTCGAATATGCTCTTGGGAAAAACGTGAGTGACAAATGTTGCAAGTGAAAACTCCTGTGTTTTGGAAGCAAGCTCCTTTGCTCCGCTTGTATCAACACCTTCCAAAAAGCCAGTTAAAACAATTGCTTTGCCGGGTTCAAACACATTTACAAACAGCATTCCGATTAGAAGGGAGACAAGAGACGCCGTGATAAACCACAACATAGCCTTCGCTCCCACTCTTCCCACTGTTTTCAAATCTCCGAGCTTCGCAATTCCAACCACCAGCGTGCTGAACACCAGCGGCGCGATGATCATTTGCACGAGCCGAAGAAAAATGGTTGTGAGCAGTTTAATATTAGTGGAGAATTTACCTATGAATGCTGTTGAAGAGTTCACATGGACAATATATCCTACAATAACGCCCAGCACCATGGCGATCAAAATATAAATCGTGAGCCGGTTTCCTTTTTTCATTGATCACAGGTAGTTAGTTGCGCAATATCTTAATAAAATTCCAAGAACCCCTCACGAAATTTCAAATAGGGAGCATGGATGGTTCTTGGAATTTAATATTCGTTATCTTGGCAAATTATTTTCAGGAACCCCGATATCAAAAACTACATCAACTGACAACTGTATGAGTCTATTCCGAAAAAAATCATTGACCGGGTTGATGGCACAAGCGGCCGACTCGGAGAAGGGCTTGAAACGGACCCTTGGTGCCGGAAACTTAGTTGCATTAGGTATCGGCGCCATTATTGGAGCCGGCTTATTTGTAAGGACTGCCGCGGCCGCAGGTGGCCATGCAGGACCGGCTGTAACAATTTCCTTCATCATTGCGGCTGTTGGTTGCGCATTTGCGGGTTTGTGTTATGCCGAATTTGCCTCGATGATTCCGATTGCAGGTAGTGCCTACACCTATGCATACGCTACAATGGGGGAATTGATCGCCTGGATCATTGGATGGGCGCTTATCCTGGAATATGCGCTTGGCGCGGCAACTGTTTCCATAGCCTGGAGTGAATTTTTAAATAAACTCGTGGGAGGTCGAATACCCTATGAATGGTCCCATTCGCCTTTTCAAAAAGCGCTTGATGTGGATGGCGTAATGCATTATGGCATTGTAAATGCGCCGGCACTAATTATATTGTTATTGCTTTCCCTCTTACTCATCAAAGGAACGCAGGAATCCGCCATCGTGAATGCAATTATTGTAATCATCAAAGTGGCCATCGTTCTTGCCTTCATCATTATCGGTTGGCATTTCATTAACCCTGCTAACCATACACCGTACATGATACCGGCCGATGCTCCACCCGCTACTCTTCCTGATGGAACATCTTATACTTATACTGATACGTTCCGACACGGATTTGGAGGCGTGTTGCGAGGGGCCGCCATTGTATTCTTTGCATTCATTGGGTTTGATGCTGTTTCTACCGCGGCCCAGGAAGCAAAGAATCCAAAGAAAGACATGCCCGTTGGAATTCTTGGATCATTGGTTGTTTGTACCATCCTCTATGTCTTGTTCTCGTGGGTACTAACAGGTGTGGCTCCATATACTGATTTCGTTAAATCAGGTAGAGAAGCTTCTGTGGCATATGCAATCGATACATACATGGCCGGATATAGTTGGCTCGCAACTGCCATTACAGTAGGGATCCTTGCAGGTTTCTCTTCAGTAATTCTCGTAATGCTGATGGGACAGAGTCGGGTGTTCTATTCAATGGCAAATGATGGATTGTTACCAAAAGTATTCTCTGACCTCCACCCAAAATTCCGCACACCATACAAATCGAACGCATTGCTGTTCCTGTTTGTTGGAACCTTTGCAACCCTGATCCCTGGTGATATTACCGGCGACTTAACAAGCATTGGTACGCTTCTCGCCTTTGTACTTGTATGTATAGGCATCGTGATCATGCGAAAAACAGATCCAAATACTCCGCGGCCGTTCCGGACTCCACTGGTTCCACTTGTTCCCATTCTGGGAGTAATAGTTTGCACCGCGATGATTGTCTCATTGGACAACGCTACTTTGCTAAGTGCATTTGCATGGATGATATTGGGTTTGATTATTTATTTCCTATATGGAAGAAAGAATAGCAGGTTAGGGCCACCTTCAGATGTGCTTCCTACTGCATCGAAATTTGATTAACAAATCTTGTATAAGATCAATAAGCCCCTGCATGTGCGGGGCTTTTTCTTTTAGGGGTTCTCGCTTAAATTTGCGCCGCGAGAAGTCCGCAGGCGGAAAAGTCAGACCCTTCGATACTTGCTTCTTGCGCCACAAGCACTTTAAAGGGTCGGACCTTTAAAACTAAAAAACCATTTATGGGAAGAATATTCGAGGTAAGAAAGGCCACCATGTTTGCGCGCTGGGATCGCATGGCCAAGCAGTTCACGAGAATTGGGAAAGAGATCGCGATTGCCGTAAAAGCAGGTGGGCCCGATCCCAATACTAATCCCGCACTTCGCCGTTGTTTTCAAAACGCCAAGAGCGTGAACATGCCCAAGGACCGTGTAGAAGCAGCCATCAAGCGCGCGCAAGGAAAGGAGATGGCGAATTATGAAGAGATTCTATATGAAGGTTATGCTCCGCACGGCGTAGCCTTATTGGTAGAAACTGCAACAGACAATCACGTTCGCACGGTTGCGAACATCAAAACACATTTCAATAAGGGCAATGGCGCCTTGGGTAATAGTGGGAGTGTCAGTTTTCAATTCAAAAAAATGGGCGTATTCAAATTGAGACCCGAAGGATTGAACACAGAAGAATTGGAATTCGAACTTATTGATCATGGCCTCGAAGAAATGGGCGAAGGAACCGGTGAGAATGGAGAAGAAGTGATTGTTGCAAGAGTTGCCTTTTCCGATTTTGGAAAAATGCAAAAGGCTCTTGAAGAAAGAAAAATCATTCCTATCACTGCCGAAGTTGAATGGATTCCTACGACAACTGTTGAGCTTTCCGAAGAACATGCGCAGGATGTTCTTAAGCTAGTTGATAAGTTGGAACAGGATGATGATGTGCAGAAGGTGTTTCATAACTTGAAGTAGTTGCAGGTTACAGGTTGCAGGTTACAGGGGTCCTCATAAAATTCGCAGATCATTATTTATTGGATCAGCACATGATCGCGAAAGGTGGAGGCCGCAACCGATAATGTGTACTTACTCCAATCAATAAAGTAACTACCAAGTAAAAGCTGTCCTATGCAACCTGTAACCTGCAACCTGCAACCAGACTACCCCATCATTTTATTCGACGGCGTATGCAACTTTTGCAATAGCACGGTTAACTTCATCATTCGGGAGGATAAAAAGAAGTTATTTCGATTTGCTCCTCTTCAATCTGGCATAGCTCAACAATTGATAAAGCAATATCACCTGCCAAAAGATCAACTTGATTCATTCATATTAATTGATGCTGGGAAAGCTTACCTGCGAAGTACCGCGGCGCTTCGACTATATAACAAATTGCCCTGGTATTGGAAATGGTTACAGTTGTTTTGGATCGTCCCGAAATTTTTGCGCGATGCCATTTATGATTGGATTGCGCGAAATAGATACAAATGGTTTGGGAAGAAAGGAGAGTGCATGATACCAACTGCGGATGTGAGAGAAAGATTTCTTGAATAATACTATGATCGCCGTCGATGTGTCTTCACATCGACTCACGTTCGCATACACGTTCAAATTTACGTGTGGCGCCGTGGGGACACTGCGCCGGCAACTGTAGCCGTCGATGTGTCTTCACATTGACTCACGCCTGCATGTACGCTCACTGATACTTTTAAGAAACGACGGAAGAGAGTTTCCTCTCCTGAGTTTTTGTTGATGAGGAGAATACTGCCTGATCAATATTAGCCTTCATATATTCCACCGCCTTACCTCCAATTAGCACACGATCACCTTTCAATTCACACCATATATCACCACCTCGTTTTGACAATTGCTTCGCGAAGAATTTATTCTTGCCCAACTTCTCACTCCAATATGGAATGATATTACAATGTGCTGATCCCGTTACCGGATCTTCCTGGAAGCCAATGCCCGGATAAAAACAACGTGATACTACTTCAGCTGATTTGCCTTTTGTGGTTACAATTACACCAATAGTATCCAGCTTACGCATCAATGCATAATCGGGTTGCACATCCATGAGTGCATCTTCATCTTCAACTACTACGAAATAATCGCGCGACTTCAACACTTCAACCGCATGGTCAATTCCAAGCGATGGCAATAATTCTTTCGGAGGATTACAGGGTTGAGGTACGCGAGCTGGAAAATCGAGCGTAAACATTCCATCCTTGCAGATGACTTTTAACGGTCCAGCTTTTTGAGTAGAGAAACTTATAACTTCTATCGAAGGCTCGAGGTAGGTTTTTATGATATAAGCGGAGGCCAGCGTTGCATGTCCGCACAGGTCAATTTCAAAATCAGGAGTGAACCAGCGAATGTGATATCCGTTTTCATCCTTTACGAAATAGGCGGTCTCACTTAAATTATTTTCAATCGCGATTTTCTGCATCAACTCATCACTGAGCCATTCTTGTAATGGCAGCACCGCTGCAGGATTGCCACCAAAAACTTTGTCAGAAAATGCGTCTACCTGATACATCACCATAATAGAAGATTTGAATGTGAAATTAGATCATCCCGCAGGTGAAAAAATATATCAGAAAGCTTGCCGGCGGAGTATATCAGTTGATTACTCAGCCATCATTTCTCTAATCGCATCAATGATGTCTTCGGCGTTGGGTTTACTGAAGTAATCACCATCTGATCCGTAGGATGGACGATGATCTTTGCCTGTCAATGTTCGGGGAGCAACATCCAGCCAGCGATAGCCACCTTGCTCTTCCATCACTTTATTGAACATGTAGCTGGCAGCACCACCAGGAACATCTTCATCAATAAAGATGACCCTATTGGTCTTCTTAAGCGATTGAAGGATGGTTTGCGGCCTGTCGAAAGGCAACAAGGTTTGTACATCTATGATCTCGCAACTGATGTTTAACCGATCCAGGGTATGAACTGCTTCGTCTATTATTCTCAAAGTGGACCCATATGAAACAATGGTGACATCAGTTCCTTCTTTCACGATCTCTGGCACACCAAGAGCAACTCTATAAGAAAGCAAATTGGATGGTAATTTTTCTTTAAGGCGATAACCATTCAGGCATTCGATCATGATTGCAGGGTCATTGCTTTCGAGCAATGTATTGTACATTCCCACAGCCTGCACCATATTTCGAGGCGTGCAAACGTATAGGCCGCGAAGAGAATTAATGATCATTCCCATAGGTGAGCCGCTATGCCAAATGCCTTCCAGTCTATGTCCCCTGGTGCGAACAATAATCGGACAACTTTGTTGGCCCTTGGTTCGATAATGTATGGTTGCCGCGTCATCACTCAACGGTTGTAACCCATACAGTAAATAATCCACATATTGAATCTCGGCAATTGGTCTCAGTCCGCGCATGGCGAGGCCAATACCCTGCCCCATGATGGACAATTCACGAATACCTGTATCGAATATTCTAAGATCACCATGCTTTAATTGCAATCCAGCAAAACCCTGGTTAACATCACCTATGTGTCCAAGGTCTTCACCAAAGGCCACTACTTTTTTGTTGGAAGCGAATAATGCATCGAAATATTTATTCAATACTTCAAACGCATTTACTACAGTGGAGGCATCACCATATTCCAGACTTGTTCCCGTAACCTTCAGCGCGCTCTTAGGGCCTTCGTTATATATAAGAGAATTGAAATAACCTTTATTTTCTTTGTGCAGATGGCGATAATAGCTTTTTAATGCGGAGGCTTGTGGGAGGTTCTCCAGTAAGAGAACCGCCTGGTGTAATGTTTTGATTACATCCCTGCGTAAAGGCTCTCTGGTTCCAGCCAGGTCGTTCTTTAATTTTTGTAATTGCCCTTGTGGGTTGATTCCTTGCTGCAGAAGTCCATCAATCAGCTCGGATACTCTGGCAACTTGTTCTTTGATGGGCTCAAGGAACACCTGCCAAGCCCTGATGCGATCATCTCTAACTTTTTGCTTCGATATTTCCTCGATATCGTTTAATTCATCATCGCTCGCAAGCGTGTTATCAATAATCCATTCTCTCATTTTGCGAATGCAGTCCCATTCTCTTTCCCACGCAAGCCTGTCGGGACTCTTATACCGTTCATGACTACCCGAAGTGGAATGACCCTGTGGTTGTGTCACCTCTTCAACATGGAATAACGCCGGTGTTTGGGTATCCCGAACTTTCTGTATACCTGCTTCAAAAATTTCACACATGCCCGCGTAATCCCAGGCTTTTACTTTATAAATATCAATACCGTTAGTACCTTCTTTTTTCTGCAGTCCTTTCAGTGCTTCTGAAATTGAACCTTTAGTTGTCTGGTATTTCTTAGGAACAGAAATACCATATCCATCGTCCCAAACAAATACTGCCAATGGAACCTGCAGTACGCCAGCTGCATTGATGGTTTCCCAGAAATGGCCTTCAGAAGTAGAAGCATCTCCTATGGTACAAAAACAAACTTCATTTCCATTGTTGCTTAAATCCTTGAATTCTTTTAAGGCATCAACATGACGGAATAGCTTTGAGGCAAAGGCAAGTCCCAATGCGCGGGGCATTTGTCCGGCAGTAGGCGCTATGTCAGACGAAATATTCTTCCTATTGACCAGATCCAACCAGTCCCCGTTTTCTTTCACAAATGGAGTCGCAAAATGGGAATTCATTTGGCGGCCGGCGCTAAATGGATCATGATCCAGGTCTGGATCGGCATAGAGCTGAGAAAAGAACTGTTCAACTGTAGCGAGGCCGGCAGCAAACATGAAGGTTTGGTCTCTATAATATCCCGCCCTGAAATCTCCCGGTTTAAAGAACTTGGCCATAGCCACCTGGGGTACCTCTTTTCCATCCCCGAAAATCCCAAATTTGGCCTTACCGGTCAACACCTCTTTCCTGCCTAACAGGCTGGCTTCGCGACTTTCGCAGACCATACCATAATCCCTCAAAACTTCTTGCCTGAATCTTTCGAAGGATAGCTTTTGTTCGGCCAGAACATCGGTTTGAACGATTTCTTCCATGTTAACAAATGTATGGTAAATAAAGTGTCCATAATCCGCTGCCTAAGTGGATGTTAAAAAAATGTCAGTGGCTGAAATTTAGTTACCAGAGCTAGCGTTTAATGATTATTTTTGAGAAGTTATAAACGCATGAAAAAGATAATCTTTACACTGTTCGGCCTTATTACTGTTTGCCTCGTCAACGCCCAAACATCTGCCACTGCCATTAAGCAGGAAGTTCTGCAGATTAAGGAAACTTCGCACGATTTTGGCAAGATACCTCAGGGCAGGCCAGCCACGTATGTTTTTGAAGTGGTGAATATCGGTAGTGTTCCCTTGAAGCTCGACAATGTGCAGGCTTCCTGTGGCTGTACTACTCCTCAATGGAATACTGATCCCATTGAACCAGGCGCTGTTTCAAAAATTACGGTTGGGTATAATGCTTACGCTGATGGTCCGTTTGAAAAAACGATTACCATACAGTATAACCAGGGTCAAACAAAATTATTAGTGATCAAGGGTAATGTTTACAAGGCCCCGCCTTCCTCGGCACCCGAAAACGCAAGCGTTAAATTGCTTAAACAAAACACTCAATAAATATTAAATCAATTGGTATGAAGAAAGCGATCGTAGCATTATCAGTTTTATTCCTGTCTGTTGCCACATTTGCGCAAACGCAAGCTGTTCAAAAAAAGGCAGAAGACTATATAAAATTCAAGGAAGTCAAATACGATTTTTCTAAGATCAAGCAAGGCGTTCCTGTTACGCATGATTTTGTTTTCACTAATGAAAGCAATCAACCGATTGTAATTGAATTTGCAAGTCCTTCCTGCGGCTGTACTACTCCAGTTTTTCCAAAGGCAGCAATTGCTCAAGGCAAAGCAGATAAAGTAACTGCTGGATTTAATGCTCAGGCAGTCGGTCCTTTCAATAAAACCATCACTATCAAATTGGCAGGCATAGATCAAACAACTACCCTAACTATTACGGGTGAAGTTTTGACTCCGGAAGAATATGCGAAGTACGAGGCCGGTAAGAAAGATAAAGCCAAATCATAAATAAGAACCAAGAACCTAAGATCCCCGTCCGAACGGCTAGGCCGGGCGGGCAAGAACCAAAGAAATTCAAAATTTCAAGATTCAAGGAGAAAAAGGTTTAAGATAAAAGATTGCGAGCACCAAATTCTTGGTGCTCTTTTTTTTGATCCTCTTCAATTATCCGAGGCCACGTTTCTTGAGAATGCTCGTAAAAAATCAAAACCAACCCCCTGGCTTCATTTCTTAACCAATGGCGCTCCTCTTCTGTTTCTTTTGCGCCATCAGTTATCGCTAATCTTAACCAATAGGCCGTTTCTTTCGATTCTTTTCGACAAGTCTTGATCTTCATGTTGAAGTCCTTATCACATAATCCTTCATTTGCTTCAATATAGTTGGCACCGGGCGAACTCCCGGCCGAATTAACCGTGGAGCATATTCAATATTCGCAGTATTTTTTGGTAGTCTCAACGCATAATTTCTCACCCTTTCCGCAAAAATCGAGGTCCTTTCTATGAGGTCGTACTTCTTATCGCTCGTATCCATGCAACAAAATTTTGGTCAAACCTACTATGAGCTATATTCCGATCAAATTTTTTGAAATTGTATTTTTCTCTTTTAAAATGATTCTTTTTCTTATTTTCTTCCTTGATTCCCCATCTCAATTGTCTCTTGGTTTTTATTTCGCTCTTGGTTGATACTTGGCTCTTGGTTCTTGATGCTTATTTGGATCTTGGATCTTAGGTTCTTGGATCTTTACCACGTTTCTTGGTTCTTGGCAAGTTGGCATATACCTTTGAGGTATGCTATCGATAAGTCGCCGCGGCGAACAGATGCCGCCCTCCCCCATTAGAAAATTGGTTCCTTTCGCTGAATCAGCCAAGAAGAGAGGCGTTCATGTATATCACTTGAATATCGGGCAGCCTGATATTGAAACTCCCCCTTCTGCTTTGGAAGCTGTAAGAAAAGCTGATTTCAAAGTATTGGAGTATAGTCATAGTGCAGGCAATGAATCTTATCGTCGCAAACTGGTGAAGTATTACGGGAAATTGGGAATAACAATCGATCACACCAATATCATTGTCACTACTGGTGGATCTGAAGCTATATTGTTTGGTTTTATGACTTGCCTCGATGCTGGCGATGAAGTAATTATTCCCGAACCTTTCTATGCAAATTACAATGGGTTTGCCGTTGCGGCAGATGTGGTGGTTCGTCCCATCACGTCCAGGATTGAAAACAGTTTTGGTCTTCCTCCAATTGCTGCATTTGAAAAAGCGATCACTCCCAAAACAAAGGCGATTGTTATCTGCAATCCCAACAATCCTACCGGCTATTTATACAGTAAGGAAGAAATGGAAACGCTCACTGAGATTGTGAAGAAGCACCATCTCTATTTGTTTTCTGATGAGGCGTATCGGGAATTTTGTTATGAGGGCGAACATACAAGTGCCTTGCAACTGAATGGAATTGAGGAACACGTGATAGTAATGGATACTATCTCGAAACGTTATAGTGCTTGCGGCGCAAGGATCGGAACCTTTGTTACAAGAAACAGAAAAGTGATTGATGCTGCAATGAAATTTGCGCAGGCCAGGTTGAGTCCTCCCTCTTACGGACAAATACTCGGCGAAGCGGCATTAGACCTGCCTGAAAATTATTTTGATCACACCAAGGCAGAATATTTAAAAAGGCGGGATACGCTGGTGAAAAGACTAAACGATATGCCTGGTGTACTTTGTCCAAACCCAGGCGGTGCATTCTATGCAATGGCTCGTTTGCCAATTGATAATTCAGATAAATTCTGTCAATGGTTGCTTGAATCATTTTCATACAACAACCAAACTGTGATGCTGGCGCCGGCAACTGGTTTCTATGGCACGAAAGGACTTGGCCAAAATGAAGTGCGCCTGGCTTATGTCCTCAACGTAAAGGATCTCAACAAATCCATGGACTGCCTGGAGAAGGCGCTGCAAGAATATCCCGGCCGTACTGAAACTTATTCGCAGGAAACTGTTGAAAGTATTCAGAAATAGTTTTACATAAAGCGTATTTGCTAGTACCTTGTACGGTCAACCCTTCTTGTGCCTTGTGCCTTGTGCCTTGTGCCTTGT
>AR_comb_assmDRAFT_11257178_pt1 | contig 18006 bp, 11 predicted proteins | sample ArasoioldDNA_FD_10543 | JGI IMG/M metagenome (IMG submission 10543) | reverse complement strand
AATTCGGCCGAATAGATGGCCTGGTGAATAACGCAGGGGTAAATGATGGAGTGGGGTTGGAAAGCGGCAACTATGAAAAATTCATGCTGAGCCTTCATAAAAATCTGGTTCATTATTACCTCATGGCGAAGTTGGTCTTGCCTGAACTAAAAAAATCAAAGGGAGCAATCGTGAACATTGGCTCCAAGACGGCGGAGACCGGCCAGGGAAATACTTCAGCGTACGCTGCTGCAAATGGTGGTCGCAATGCGCTTACTAGAGAATGGGCGGTGGAATTATTGAAGTATAACATCCGGGTGAATGCAGTAATTGTAGCCGAATGCTTTACTCCGCTCTATGAAAAGTGGATTGAAACCTTACCTGATCCAAAGAAAAAACTGAAAGAAATCGAGTCGAAAATCCCGCTGGAAAATCGAATGACAACTGCAGAAGAAATTGCGAATGCCGTTGCTTTTTTGTTGTCTCCAAAATCAAGCCATACCACCGGTCAGTTAATACACGTAGACGGAGGCTACGTACACCTGGATCGGGCTTTGGCAGGTGCCTAAGCCCTTATCCCTAAGGGGGAGTTTTAGATGACAATGATAGTAACCAATTTCAAAGTGTCGATAATTACTTTTTTAATATTGATAAAACATGTTGTTACTCGGAATTGATCTTGGTACATCTTCAATTAAAGTTTCTGTTGTAGATGCGGATACTCAGAAGTGTATTGCATCAACGCAATTTCCGGAACAGGAGGTTTCAATCACATCGTTGAAGACAGGCTGGGCGGAACAATCACCAGAGACATGGTGGCAGAACATCACCGGAGCTATTAAAAAATTAAATTCAGAAAAGAAATACGACCCAAAAGACATTGCAGCAATTGGGATAGCTTACCAAATGCATGGCTTAGTACTGGTTGACAAAAAACAAAACGTCCTCCGTGACAGTATTATCTGGGCTGATAGTCGGGCAGTAGAAATTGGAAATAATGCGTTTGAAAGAATCGGGAGAGAAAAAAGTTTAAAAAGCTTACTCAACTCACCGGGAAATTTTACAGCGTCCAAATTAGCATGGGTTAAAAGCAACGAACCGAAGATCTTCAATCAAATCTATAAGAAGATGCTGCCGGGTGATTTTGCTGCTATGAAATTAACTGGCGACATTACAACGACCCTTTCAGCTTTGTCAGAGGGTATTTTTTGGGATTTTGAAAATGATGAAGTATCCGCGGATGTGATGAAGCATTTTGGGTTTGAACACGATATCATGCCCGAAATTCGCCCGCTTTTTTCTTCTCATGGGCGTCTGTCGGAACAGGCAGCAAAAGAACTCTCGTTGAAGTCGGGAACTCCTGTAAGCTATAAAGCAGGGGACCAGCTGAACAATGCTCTTTCTCTAAACGTACTCGAACCCGGGGAAGTGGCAGCTACGGCCGGTACGTCCGGAGTAATTTATGCGGTAACCGACAAATTGTTTGCTGACAAACTTTCCCGGGTGAATGCATTCGCTCATGTGAATTATACCAGTAAGGTAAAGCGTGTCGGAGTGCTGTTGTGTATCAATGGCACCGGGATCATGAATCGTTGGATAAAAGAACTATGTGGCAGCAATTATAGCGAGATTAATCAATTGGCAGCGCAGGTAAAACCAGGTAGTGAAGGACTAATGACATTACCATTCGGAAATGGAGCCGAGCGAATATTTGAAAACAAAATAATAGGCGCTCATCTTTTGAACATTGATCTGAACAAACATACAAGGGCGCATGTGTTCCGGGCTGTCCAGGAAGGGATCGTCTTCGCTTTTCGCTACGGCTTAGATATTATGAGAGAAAATGGCATTCAGCCTTCGGTGATTCGCGTTGGGAAAGCCAACATGTTTTTAAGCGACTTGTTTACCGAAGCATTCGTCAACACGACGAATGTCCCTGTGGAGGTATACGAAAATGATGGGAGCGTTGGTGCCGCCCTTGGCGCAGGAATTGGTGCAGGTATTTATCTTTCACCAAAGGAGGCATTTTCTAATTTTAAAGCGGTTAAGCGAATTGATCCTTCCGATAAGGCTGAAGTGTATAACAGGTTATATGAGGAATGGAAAAGTGAATTGCTTAAGTATGTTTGAACCTGCATTGGATAGGTTACTGATCTTTCTTTAAAGAATTTTTATCAGAGTAAATTTTTATACCTGCTCTTTGCATGGCTGCACATATTTTTTTAACCGCGATGGCCATTTGCACGTCAATAGTGTTCACAGAAATATTAAGTATTTCGGCTACTTCTCTGTATTTAAGTCCGTCTTCCCTGACGAGCTTAAAGATCATCTTGCAACGAGGTGGCAGGTTTTCAATCGCCTGGCGCATCTTTTCCAACATCTCTGCAGTGACTAACATGTTATAAGGATCAATGGAATGACTAATGTCAATTTCCACATCATCAAACGGTGATTGAATAAATGCCTGCGCTTTTTTTGCAACTGCGTTTAATGACTTGTTTTTCACAGCTACGTATAGATAAACCGCAAGGTTCTTGACGCCCAAAACATTTATCCGATTGCTCCACAGTTTTACAAAGACATCTTCCACTAGTTCTTCTGATACCTCTGGTGAGCGAGTAATAACTGTTGCAAAATGAAATAATTTATGGTAGAAAAGGCTGTAGAGATCTGCAAAAGCTTTTTCATTGCCTTTGCTGATTTCCCTTTGCATAAGCAGCAGGTCGCGAGTCATATTTCTCAATTGACAAACAATGGCGTTAACTAATGTAGGAAAATTAAAAGGGGCCTGAATTAAATTCTACGCAATCGTTCCCGGCTTTTTAAATCTAGAAAAATGTCAATTGACATTAGTAGATCGTTTCAGAAATTCTGTCCTTCAAACATAAAGAGTTGAAGAATGGAATATCCTGAACATGTTTGGTTCTTAATCTCGCGGAATCTTAGCGGAGAAGCTAGCGAGCAGGAAAACTACGAACTTAAGCAGCTGTTGCAGAGCCAACCTCACTTAATCCAACAATATGAACTTTTAAAAAAGCTATGGAAACCAGAAGAAAATAGTCAACAAAAAATTGATCCAGCAAAGATTAGCCACATCTTACAGTTATCGGCCGTGGAATCTGTACTAAAAGATAATAACGGTGTCGATTCGACATCAAGAATCACTCGAAGAAAACAGATCTTTCGCTGGGCAGCGCTGTTTGTGGCAATATGCGCACTTGTACTCGGTTTAAAATGGCTACTATCTTCTCGCTTGACAAAAGTTCAGGAGGTTGTCGCAAAAAAAGGAAGCCGGACGAGAACTATTCTGCCGGATGGCTCAACGGTGTGGATTAATGCTGGTTCGAGAATTGTTTACGAGCCAGGTTTTAATGGGCAGCAGCGTGAAGTGACACTTTATGGTGAGGGCTACTTTGATGTTGTGAAGGACCCGCAAAGACCATTTATTGTTCACGCAGGCAAGATTAACATTAAAGTGCTGGGTACAGTCTTCAATGTAAAATCGTATCCTGACGACGAAACAATGGAAACGACGCTTTTAAAGGGGCTTGTCCAGATTACTACTTCCAATCAGAATGAAGCCCCGATTTATCTCCACCCGAATCAAAAGATAATCCTACCCCAATCAATGGCCGTTGCGAAATCTAATACACCACTGAAACCAGCTGAAGAGCAAGCGGATGGGGATGAGAATATCAGTTCGAGCATCACCAATTTGGACACCAGCCTGAACGAAAATGAACGAAGTGAAACCGCATGGATTTACGACAGGTTGGAGTTTCGCGGAGATACTTTCGTGGAACTGGCTAAGAAGCTTGAGAGGTGGTACAACATCACTATTCATTTTGAAGATGCGTATGTGAGGACGTTAACCTTCAACGGTTCATTAGAAAATGAGACCGTTGCGCAGGCGTTTAACGCTTTGCAAACGGCAAATTCTTTCGATTTTAAAATTAAAGACAATGAAATATTTATTAGTTCATCGATGAGTCATTAAGCAAGACGGAGAATGTTGGCGCATTCCCCGTCCGTTACCGGCTAATTCGACATTAAGCTCCCGCAGCGCGGGACCATTATTAACCAATAACTAAACTAAAGTATGAAAAGTATTTTATGGGTTGCGAAAATCCGATTGCTTTCTAAACTCGTTCTTGTCATGAAACTAACGACATTTTTTATGCTGGCCCTGGCACTGCACGTTTCCGCCCGCGGAGTGGGCCAGGACAAACTCACGTTCGCCTTTAAAAAGACAGAAATTGCTGTTATCCTGGAGCACATCGAGAAACAAACGAATTACAGGTTTTTGTACAACGATCAACTTGAAGATGTGCGCCACAAGATCACACTGGCTGTTGAAGATGCCAGTATAGAGCAGGCGCTGGACCTGGTGTTTGACAGAACGTCGCTCATTTACCAGTTCATGGAAAATAACCTGATCGTAGTAAAGGAAGACGAAGGCAAATCCGGACGTCAAAAAAACATTAGCGGGAAAATCACTGATGAGAGTGGTGCCCCTCTGGTCGGCGTGTCCATTAAAGTAAAAGGAACATCAAGAGGAACGACCACCAATGAAAGGGGTGAATTCACGATCAATGCTGACGACAATGACGTATTAGTATTGTCATACGTCGGCTTCGAATCGCAGGAGGTAAGAGTTGGAGCCAATGCTGCGATCAACGTCTCACTCGTATCCGTGAAAAAAGATCTTGAAAACATAGTCATAATCGGCTATGGCCAGGTAAAAAAACGTGATCTCACCGGTGCTGTTGTTTCCGTCAAAGGGGATGAGGTAAAAAAAGTTCCTGCGGGTAATATTATGGAAAGTGTACAAGGTAAGGTTTCCGGGATGGATGTAGTGAGAACAAGTGGCGGTGCGGGCGCCAAGCCGATGGTAACCGTAAGAGGTAACAGGTCTATCAATGCAAACAATGATCCTTTATTTATTGTGGATGGCATACAATATAGCAGTTATGAGGACATCAACGCAAATGATGTGGAATCAATGGAAGTTTTGAAAGATGCCTCATCAACTGCGATCTATGGTTCGCGGGGTGCCAATGGAGTTATTATAATCACGACAAAAAAAGGTAATACAGGAAGGGTAAAAATTGCTGCCAATACATATTATGGAGTTTCTGAGCTCGCCGGTTATCCTAAGCCAATGACTGGACCTCAATTCGCGGATTTAAAAAGGCAGGGAGCGCGTACCGCCGGTTTATGGAATTCAACGGCGGATGATCCCAAAGTGTTCACGGCTCCCGCTGATTTAGCCGCCGTGCAGAATGGGGTGTCGACTTATTGGCCAGGACTTTTATTTGAGAAAGGCTCGCAACAGGATTATGGCGTGGGAGTATCAGGCGGCAGCGACAAAACCAAGGTTTATTTCTCGTTCGATTACTTTAAAGAGAAAGGCATATTGCATAATGATTATTCAAACCGCTACACGTTGCGTTTGAATATTGACCAGGCAATCACAAGGACGTTCAAGGTTGGCCTGCAAAGCCAGTTGGCTTATTACAATCAAAATTTGAGAGCTGATAACATCCTAACTGTTGCCAATAAAGTGATACCTTATTTCACGCCATATAATGCCGATGGCACGCTGGCAAAATATCCTGGTAACGGTAACCAGGTAAATCCTTTGATGGAAGAACAACCCGGAGCCTACGTAAACGAAAATAAAATCACGCGTATTTTATCTACCGCTTACCTGGAATGGAAACCAATTAAAGACTTGTCCATACGTTCTAACTTAGGAATTACCAACTCGAATTATCGCAACGGCTCGTTCCAGGGTGAAAATACGATTGTGAGAGCCCTGTCTTCAGGTTCTTTATCGTCAATAACAAATAATACCGCTACCAACCTTCTTTGGGAAAATATTATCACGTGGCAAAGGCAATTTGGAGACCATAGCATTGGTGTTACCGGAATTACCAGTTACTTGTCAGATAAAAGTGATAGCTCGTTTGCTTCGGGCACAGGACAATTATTACCAAGCCAATCTTTTTATGCGCTACAAAATAACCCGGCGAACCTGGCAATTTCCAGCAGGTATGTTGCCAGCACTTTAATGTCTGGTGCTCTCAGAATTAATTATAACTACAAAGGAAAATACCTGCTTACACTCACGGGTCGTGAAGATGGTGCCTCAGTACTTAGCTCGGAAAATAAATGGGCATTCTTTCCTTCGGCTGCTGCAGCATGGAGAATTAATGATGAACATTTTATGAATGACCAGCATCTTTTTACCGATCTGAAATTAAGATTGAGCTACGGTGTGGCCGGTAATTCAGCTGTGAAGCCTTATCAAACGGAAAACAATTTGCTGCTGGTGCCGTATCAATGGAACGATCAAAGTGCCCTGGCTTACGCGTTACAACCCCAGATAGGTAATCCAGATTTGAGGTGGGAACTGACTTCAACAGCAGACATCGGAGTAGACTTTGCAATTCTTAAAAATCGCGTATCAGGCAGTTTTGATTATTATGATTCAAAGACAAAGGATCTGCTGCTGTTAAGACAGTTGCCAGCCAGCTCGGGTGTGGCGAGCATCCTTCAAAACATCGGCAAAACAAGAAACAGTGGGTTTGAAGTAACGCTGAGGACGATAAATATTCAAACCAACAAGTTCACCTGGTCAACAAATTTTACATACACCCATAACAAGGAAAGAATAGAGGAATTGGTTGGCAAGCAAAATGACATTCTCAATAGTTGGTTTATTGGGTATCCAATTAATTCTTTTTATGATTATCAAAAGGTCGGTATTTGGCAAACTGCCGACTCAGCACTGGCAAAAAGTTTTGGATATAAGCCTGGTGATATCAGGGTTACCGACCTGAGCGGACCGGGGGGAAAGCCCGACGGAAAAATTGATGCAAACAATGATAGAAAGGTGGTAGGGTCGGCTGTACCAAAGTACACGATTGGATTTAGCAACGATTTAAGGTTCGGTAATTTTGATATGAACATTTATATTTTCGCAAGGGCAGGTCAAACCTTTGTTTCAGCATATGCAAATAAGTTCGAGCCGAATGCTATTGAAAACGGAGCACAGGTAAATTATTGGACACCTGAGAACCCAACGAATGACTATCCAAGACCTAACGTAAACATTTCGAGAGCTGCCCTGCCCTTTGCTACTACGCTCGGCTACAAAGACGGGACATTCGTCAAGATTAGAAACATCAGCCTCGGGTATAATTTTTCCAAAGCGCTTGCAGGCAGGTTACATATTGACAACCTAAGATGGTATGTAAGTGCTAAGAATTACTTCACCTTTTCAAATGTGAAAGATTATGATCCCGAAGGTGGCGGTTCGTTTGAAAGACCTCTTACCAAATTGCTGGTAACCGGATTAAACATCGATTTCTAAAAAACATTCAACAACCTGTCAATGACTTTTTATGAAAATCAAAATAATTAAAGGCCTGTTTCTTTTGCCCTGCACTTTATTTGTGCTAAGTTCCTGTAAAAAGAAACTGGAGGAATACAATCCCAGTGGGTTAACCGGATCGACGTTATACACACAGGCTGTCGGTTTCGAAACACTTGTTAATGCTGCTTATTCTTTTTCCCGATTCTGGTACGGAAAGGAAGAGGGTTATAGTATTTCAGAGATGGGAACGGACATATGGACAAATGGGACGGGCGATGTTTATCCGCAGTTATCGAATTACAATAACCTGCAGGGAAATAACACCACCGCTTTAACTTTTGAGTGGAATAACTTGTACGCAGCCATCAACCTCTGCAATACCGGAATCACGGGCATTGAAAAAGTAGTGGATTACACAGCGCAGCAAAGAACCGCACGCGAGGCCGAGCTGAGGTTTCTGAGAGCATTTTACTACTGGCATATCGTGGAAGTGTGGGGCGGTGTACATTTTACAACCGAACCGACGACGGGACCAGTAACAACAGCAAACAGGACATCTGTGGATGAAATTTATAATCAAATACTCAACGATCTTCAGTACGCGGTAACAAATCTTCCGGCGACGGCAACACAATACGGAAAGGTTACCGTTCCCGCAGCGAAAGCATTTTTGGCGAGGATATATCTCACACGAGGCAAAAATGCAGAGGCAATTGCGTTGGCAAATGATGTTATCAAAAATTATGGTTTTAGCCTTCTGCCAAAATATGGCGACCTATGGAATATGGGTAACCTTAAGAATAAGGAAGTCGTTTGGGCTGTGGATTATTCCGCAAATCTTTCTCTTAACGATATTGCAACGGCCGCATATCCCGCGGGTCACCCACGAGGGTCTAATAGTGGCCACTTGCTTTACTTGATGACCTATGACCAGGTCAATACAAATATTTTGATTCGTGACATCAACAATGGAAGGCCATTTAACCGGTATATGCCAACACTTTCATTGCTCAATTTGTTCGATCCTACAGTTGATTCCCGTTATGATGGCTCATTCCAAACCGTGTGGTATGTGAATAAAGCGGCGACAGGATTCGCGATTGGGGATACGGCTGCCTACACCGCAAAGACCACAATACCAGCAGCCGTAATGAACAGTAAGAAATATACAACTTACGATTTGTCTAAAGTGTATGCCGCAAACGGCGTTCCGATACAAAGAAAGTTTTATGTATCGTTGAAGAAATTCAAAGATTCCACGAGAACAACTTTCAATGAAGCACAAAGCGCCCGCGATGTATTTGTAATAAGGCTCGCCGAAATGTACCTGGTAGCAGCCGAGGCCGAACTTAAAATTGGCAAGTTGGATTCTGCGGCATATTACATAAACATTATCAGAACGAGGGGAGCCCAGCCTGGTCATGTGGCCGAGATGCAGATTTTGCCGGCGCAGGTTACGCTTGATTTTATTTTGGATGAAAGGGCGAGAGAATTGGCGGGAGAACAATTGCGCTGGTTTGACCTAAAACGGACAAATAAATTAGTAGAGAGAGTGAAGGCATTAAATCCGGATGGTGCTCAGTTTATTCAATCTTATCATGTGTTGCGGCCAATACCGCAGACTCAGATAGATGCTGTAAATAATAAGGACGAGTTTAAGCAAAACCCCGGTTATCAGTAAGAAGCCGTGTGTGGAGTGGCCGTTGCTATTGCCTTACATCGTTGCCGGTAACGATTGCGTAAAAAAACCTTTCTAATGCTTGGTTTAATTATGAATATGTAAGTAGAATTGTTAGAGAAAGTGGATGGAATCGGGTCAACCGTGGGAATGCTTGCTTAAAACCTTAGTGCTTGTCATGAGGCAAAAATTATTTCCTTGCTTAACTGTAAGTAATCATATTGACCAATATAAAAAAATCATTTCTGAGATAGCTAAAATCTTGTCGTTTTTTTTAAGCAAGCATTCGTTTAACATGTACTACGTCCCGATTCTTCGGGATGTAGCTTTTTTTAATGCATAATGATGTTTTAAGCATGAGATCATCGGTGAGATATTTTCTTTGTGCACTGTTGACATTAGGAATTTTCCTGCCTTTAAATGGTCAACCATTACATAAGGCTCAGAGTCCTGTTTTTAAGAAGGCGAGTTTTAATGTCATTAGTTACGGAGCTAAAGCCGACGGCCTAACTTTAAATACAAAAAGCATTAATTCTGCAATCAATGATTGCAGCAAAAAGGGCGGCGGTATAGTGATAGTGCCGAAAGGTTTGTGGCTCACGGGGCCAATTGTCTTAAAAAGCAATGTGAATTTGCATTTGGAGAAGAATGCACTGCTCCAATTCACAACTGATTTTGATGAGTATCCATTAGTGAAAGGAAATTGGGAAGGTTTGGCGCAGATGCGAAACCAATCGCCATTGTCTGCCAATGATGCCGTAAACATTGCCATCACCGGTTTTGGTATTATCGATGGTGGCGGCGATGCGTGGAGAATGGTTAAGAGAGATAAACTAAATGAGACGCAGTGGAAAAAGTTGACTTCCTCAGGCGGTGTGTTAAGTGAAGACAAAAAGACATGGTATCCCACAGAAAAATCTCTTAAGGGTTCGCAGCTGAAATCTCCCGGAGAAATTACTGCTGATAAAACAGCTGAATTTTATGAATCGGTGAAGGATTTCCTCCGTCCCAACCTATTGGTATTTACCAATTGCAAGAAAGTTCTGCTCGAAGGAGTGACATTTCAAAACTCACCTGCATGGTGCTTGCATCCTCTGTTATGCGAAGATTTGATTGTAAGGAACGTTTATGTAAAAAACCCTTGGTACGCACAAAACGGTGATGGTATTGATGTAGAAAGTTGTAAAAATGTGTTGATTGAAAACGGCACATTCGATGTTGGTGATGATGGAATTTGCATCAAAAGTGGCCGCGACGAAGCGGGAAGAAAACGAGGAAGGCCGACAGAAAATGTTACTGTTCGCAATTGTACCGTATATCACGCGCATGGAGGTTTTGTAATTGGAAGTGAAATGAGCGGTGGTGCCAGGAACCTTTATGTTAGTGACTGCACATTTATCGGGACCGACATTGGCTTACGATTCAAAACGACGAGGGGCCGGGGTGGAGTAGTCGAGAAGATTTATGTTAACAATATTTCGATGAAGGATATTGTTGGCGAAGCTATCCTGTTTGATATGTACTACGCAGCGCAGGATCCTGTTCCGCTGGCTGGGGAAAAGAGACAACCACCGAAAGTTGAATTTAAAACGGTTGATGAGACGACCCCGCAGTTTAAAGACTTTCACATTAGCAATGTAACTTGTAGTGGCGCTGAAAAGGCCATTTTCCTTCGCGGTTTACCTGAGATGCACGTGAAAGATGTGACATTGGAAAACATAACCATCCGGGCGAATAGGGGTATTGACATCCAGGAAGCAAGTGGGATTGTATTGAGAAATCTGGGAATCGTTTCCGCGGAAACAAATCCAGTTGTGGACGTTCTAAACTCTGATAATATAACATTTGATAAGCTCAATTATAAGGATGGTTCCGAGCTTTTGTTTAGGATTGGTGGCGACAGAACCAATGGAATCACTATAAGGAATATTGATGCAACTAAGGCCAGGCAAAAAATTCAGTACGAATTCGGTGCCTCAGAAAAAATGGTCACAATGCCTGCCGCATCGATAAAGGGAGGCCTTAGGTAAAGCGTTTGATGAAAGAATATAAAAGCATGAACAAAGTTTTTTCACTAGTATGTATAGCCCTGGTTATAAAAAGTTCCGGGCAAACTACATCCGGCAAACTGATATTGCGACCGCTGTCCCAACAGATGGTTGCCACCGTGATGAACGCCTGGAATGATTCTTTTTCAATCGATAACCGGCCCGCAAAATGGACCTACGACCAGGGCGTTGTATTGAAAGGGATTGAAGGCGTTTGGAACAAGACAGGCGATGGAGATTATTTCCGGTACATTCAGCATAGCATGAATTTTTTTGTAGATAAAGATGGGAATATTCGAACGTACAAGCAAGACGAGTTTAATATCGATAATGTAAACAATGGCAGGATACTGCTATTACTTTACAAGGTTACGAACGAAGAGAAATATTGGAAAGCAGCCACGCTGTTGCGCGACCAGCTAAGAAGTCACCCCCGTACCTCGGAAGGAGGTTTTTGGCATAAGAAAATTTATCCCTACCAGATGTGGCTCGATGGGTTATATATGGGTGAGCCATTTTATGCTGAGTACGCGGCTTACGCACATGATGATACCGCATTTAATGACATTGCCAGGCAATTTGTTTTGATGGAGAAACATTCCCGAGACGCAAAGACGGGTTTGCTCTATCATGGCTGGGATGAATCCAAACAACAGAAATGGGCTGACCCTGTCACAGGATGTTCACCCAATTTTTGGGCAAGAGCGATGGGGTGGTATGGAATGGCCTTGGTGGATGCATTGGATTATTTTCCTTCTAATCATCCGCAGCGAAAAGAGTTGATCAGCATACTGAATCGCTTTGCTGTCGCCATTGAAAAAGTACAGGATCCAAAAACCGGTCTCTGGTGGGACATTTTAAATATGGCAGGCAAGGAAAAAAATTATCCTGAGGCATCCGCCTCTTCCATGTTTGTGTATACACTGGCCAAAGGGGTAAGGCTTGGATACTTGCAAGGCTCGTACCTGTCTGCTGCTAAGAAAGGCTATAACGGTATTGTAAAAACTTTCGTCAAAAGCGAGGGCGGGCAAACAAACCTCTATGGGACTGTAAGTGTGTCGGGCCTTGGTGGAAATCCATATCGTGATGGAAGCTATGCATATTATGTGAGTGAGAAAGTAGTTAAGAACGATCCCAAAGGCATGGGTGCTTTTATTCTCGCTTCCAATGAAATGGAAATGGCAGCGACGCAGTCGATAGGTAGAGGAAAAACAATTACGCTGGACAATTACTTTAACAACGAATGGAAGAAAGATGTAACTGGGAAAGATGTTCCCTTTCATTACACCTGGAATGACAAGGCCAATAGCGGCTTCGCCATGCTCGGCGATATTTTCAACATATACGGAGTAAAGAAAAATACATCGACCAGTGCCCCAACAAAAGAAAACCTTGAAAATTCCAGCATCTATATCATCGTTGATCCTGATACTGATAAAGAGACCGCTAATCCGAATTACGTGCGTCAACAGGATGTGGACGCTATTGCCGAATGGGTGAAAAAAGGAGGTGTTTTGTTGCTAATGGAAAATGACTCTGCCAACGCAGAGTTCCAGCACTTTAATCTTCTCGCGGAAAAATTTGGAATGCATTTTAATGCAGACAGTAAAAATCGTGTACAGGGAAACAATTTCGAGCAGGGCGCTATCGTCATTCCCTCCAATCATTCGATATTTAGGACGGCAAGAAAAGTATACATAAAGGAACTCAGTACAATAACGTCAAAGGCGCCGTCAACGATTGTATTAAAAAACAATGACGATAATATAATTGCCGTTGCAAAATATGGTAAGGGAACGGTGTTGGCTGTTGGTGATCCCTGGTTTTATAATGAATACCTCGATGGTCGGAAACTGCCCGCAGAGTATGAAAACTATGCAGCTGCAGATGATTTGGTCAAGTGGCTTTTAAAACAAGCTGCCGTCAAAGTGAGTAAGTAATGAAGCGAATTATTTTAATACTAAGTTCCTTTTTGCTTTTACAAGTTTCATCCGGGCAGAAAAAAATCATTGTTTCACATAATGGTCGCGGGCATTTCAAATCAATACAGGAAGCAATTAATAGTTTACCTGACTCTTCATCAAGACCACGAATCATCCTGATCAAGAAAGGCGTTTATGCAGAAAAGATCTTCATCACGAAGCATAATATTGTATTGCAAGGGGAGGATGAGGATAAGACAATCATTACACAGGATATTGCACGTGACGAATGGCGTTGTGATCACCCCGATGATTGGGGTGTAGCCACGGTGAATATAAATGGCAATGATATTACACTGAGGAATCTGACAATTGCAAATGACTACGGCTTTCATGTAAAGGAAAATCGAACTGTTCCCTGTGCGTCGGATTCTCTTTCTCACCAGAGATTGATTCGCAATGATGGACACCAGATGGCATTGCGAACTATATCGGCTACCCGGTTAAGAGCAATTAATTGTCGGTTTCGGGCATATGCGGGTGATACCGTAAGTCCCTGGAATGTAGATAGCGGAATGTTTTACTTTAAGAATTGTGCAATGGAAGGTGGTGTGGATTTTTACTGTCCTCGCGGTTGGGCCTGGGCGGAGGACTGTAGCTTTTATGCAAACACCGGCTCGGCAAGTATCTGGCATGATGGGTCAAAAAATGAGGATTCCAAAACGGTATTGAAGAATTGCACGTTTAACGGCTACACCGGATTTAAATTAGGGCGCTATCACCGCGACGCTCAATTTTACTTAATAGATTGCCAATTTTCAAAAAATATGGCCGACACTGCTATTTACCTTGTGCCAACCACTAATGTTATACAATGGGGTAAGAGAGTATACTATTATAATTGTCATCGCGACGGCGGCGATTTTGCATGGTACGCGAACAATCTGCCTCCTGGGATGAAGGTCACGGACATAACTATTGCCTGGCTATTTGGAAACAAATGGCATCCGGCTGATAGCAATTGACGAAATGAATCTGAACGATAAAATTGTCATGCAACTTTCGAAGAAACATTTAAAAGAGATTTCCTTCCAATCCGGCGTCAATTTGCCGGAGGAGCGGATGTTCGCCCTGCCAGAAAAAGTTTTGCAGTTTGGTACGGGCGTGCTATTGCGGGGATTACCTGATTATTTTATCGATAAGGCGAATCGCCAGGGGTTGTTCAACGGGAGAGTGGTCGTTGTCAAATCAACTGCAGCTGGAACTACTGACGAATTTGCTGAACAGGATAATCTGTACACGCTATGTGTGAAGGGAATTGAAAATGGTGAAAAGGTTGAAGAATTCACAATCAATTCCTCTATTAGTCGCGTGGTGTCTGCCAGCGAAGACTGGAATTCAATTTTGGAATGTGCGAAAAATCCGCAGCTCAACATCATTATTTCAAATACTACTGAGGTCGGCATTGTTTTGACGGAAGACGATATAAACCTGTCACCCCCTAAGTCATTTCCGGGAAAACTATTGTCCTTCTTACACGAGAGATACAAAGTTTTTCATGGAAGTAAGCAGCATGGAATGGTAATCATCCCGACCGAGCTCATACCTGATAACGGGATAAAACTTCGATCTATTGTCCTGGAATTGGCAAAACTCAATCGGCTTGACGACTCGTTTATGGACTGGCTGAAATCAGCGAATTATTTTTGCAGTTCGCTGGTGGACAGAATTGTACCAGGAAAGTTGCCTCACCGGGATAAGATGAATGAAGAAAAAAGGCTGGGGTATAAGGATGAGCTGATGATCATGGCTGAACCTTTTCGTTTGTGGGCCATCGAGTCCGGCGATGAGAATGTCGGGCGGATCTTATCTTTTATCGAAGCCGACGAAGGCGTGGTCTTAGCTGCTGACATAGAAAAATTCAGAGAGCTTAAACTTCGTTTATTGAATGGAGTGCACAGTTTCAGTTGTGGCCTTGCCTTTCTTGCTGGATTTAAAACGGTCAGGGAGGCAATGGATGATCCTCACATGGTGGCGTTCGTTCACAATCTCTCGATGCATGAAGTTGCTGTCGCGATGAGTAACGAAAAGATTTCTTATACTGAAGCATGTGACTTTGCAACAAGGGTAATCGATCGTTTTCGCAATCCTTTTATTGATCATCAATGGCTAAGCATCGCTGTTCAATATTCGTCAAAGATGAAAATGCGTAACATCCCATTGGTCGTAAATCACTATCGACGTCATACGTATGCACCTGAACATATGGCGATGGGCTTAGCCGCCTATCTTCTTTTTATGAAGTGTAGCAATGAAAATGGAGGCTATGCTGGTGTAGCAAATGGTTCATCATATGCCGTTCACGATGATCAGGCAGCATACTTCGCAGAAGCCTGGAAAGACAAAAGCATCAGCGAATTCGTGGATACGGTTCTGGCAGATCAAAACTTATGGGAAACGGATTTAACTTCACTAAATGGTTTCGCAGGGGCGGTAAAAAGGTACCTAAATGCGTTTATACGAGATGGTGTGCTTACGACTCTCCGTAATATATCCTCAAACAAAACGATCATTCAAAGATGAAGCAGGTTGTTTTAAAGGTTCATGCAAATGATAATGTGTTGGTGGCATTGAAAAACCTGGCCAAGGGAGAAACGATTGCTTTCGACAATCACGATTACATTCTGAAGGACAATGTGCCCGCGAAGCATAAATTTTTCATGCGAGACATGAATGCCGGTGATGCGGTAACCATGTATGGCGTTTTGGTAGGTACGACTCAGAACTTTGTTCCGGAGGGTGGCTTAATGTCAACAGCCAATGTGAAGCATGCTGCTCTACCCTATGATTATCGAGGCTCCAACTACCATTGGCGGGCTCCTGATGTTTCAAGATTCGCAAATAAAACCTTTAATGGATATCATCGTAGCAATGGAACGGTAGGAACGGCGAATTACTGGCTTTTTGTCCCAACCGTGTTTTGTGAAAACAGAAACCTGGATGTAATCCGCGAAGCATTGCACAATGAACTGGGTTATGCAGTAACCGATAAGTACAAGCAATTTACTCACCATTTGGTGGAGGCGTACAAACATGGTGAGAATGTGCAGAATCTCGAAATCAACCTGCATCCGGCAAATGGAACTGGCGACCGTCCCTTTAGAAATGTAGATGGAATAAAGTTCTTAAATCATCAAGGGGGTTGCGGTGGTATCAGGCAGGATGCGGCAATACTGAGCAAACTGTTAGCTGCCTACGCCGATCATCCGAATGTCGGAGGAGTTACGGTGTTGAGCCTGGGGTGTCAGAATTTGCAGGTTAAAGATTTTCTTGAAGACCTGCGGCTGCGCAGTCCAAATTTCGACAAACCACTTTATGTTTTTGAGCAGCAACAATCTCAAAGCGAAGGACAATTGATCCGTGAAGCCATCCGAAAAACGTTTCTGGGACTTGTTGAAATTAACAAGCTCGAACGAAAGCCAGCAACACTTGATCAACTGTGCGTTGGCGTGAAATGCGGTGGAAGTGACGGTTTTAGCGGCATCTCCGCAAATCCTGCTGTTGGTTATTGTTCCGATTTGTTGGTGGCATTAGGCGCAAAAGTGTTGCTCGCTGAGTTTCCTGAGTTATGTGGCGTCGAGCAGCAACTGATTGATCGCTCGGTAGATGAAGCAACTGCAAGGAAATTTATCAGACTAATGAAAAGTTATGATGAGATAGCAAGAAGAGTAGGTTCTGGATTTCATATGAATCCTTCTCCTGGTAATATTAAAGATGGGCTGATAACTGATGCAATGAAAAGTGCAGGGGCTGCAAAAAAAGGAGGGAGCTCACCGGTTGTGGATGTGTTGGATTATACGGAGCCCGCAACAAAACCTGGATTAAGCCTGGTTTGTACACCTGGCAATGATGTGGAAGCCACTACCGGTAAGGCTGCATCAGGCGCTACGTTAATACTGTTTACAACAGGGCTTGGCACGCCGACGGGTAACCCGGTGTCACCAACAATAAAGGTTTCCACGAATGCTGCTCTTACAAAAAGGATGGGAGATATAATTGATATTGACACAGGGCCCATTATTGAAGGTGAAAAAACGATTGAACAAATGGGGGAAGAAATACTGGAGTATTGCATAAAAGCAGCGAGCGGAGAAGTTATACCAAAGGCCGTGCAACTAAACCAGGACGACTTTATACCCTGGAAGAGAGGAGTGAGCCTATAAGCCAAAAGCAAAAAGTCAAAAGTCAAAATATAACGGTTTCGGTTTTTTTGAACTTGACTTTTGAATTTCTAATTTTAGAAACAGTTGAACATGAAAAAATTTCTGGACGAAAATTTTCTACTAAAAACGAAATCGGCTGAAAGGCTTTATCATGACTATGCTAAGGACATGCCGATCGTTGATTACCACTGTCACCTTTCGCCACAGCAGATCGCGGCAGATTTGCAGTTTAAAAATCTTGCGCAGCCATGGCTCGATGGAGATCACTATAAGTGGAGAGCCATGCGTACCAACGGCGTGAGTGAAGATTATATTACGGGTAATAAACCCGATTGGGAGAAATTTGAAAAATGGGCGGAAACGGTTCCGTATACGTTGCGTAACCCGTTGTATCATTGGACGCACCTGGAATTGCAACGCTATTTTGATGTACATGATATCTTGAATCCTGATACAGCAAAAAAGATTTATGACGGCTGTTCGGTCAAATTGCAGACGCCAGCTTACTCAGTCAGGAATTTGTTGAGAAAGATGAATGTGAAATTAGTCTGCACCACAGATGATCCGGTCGATTCACTCGAACACCATTTAAAACTCAAAGAAGATGGTTTCGAAATCCCCATATTACCCGCCTTTCGTCCGGATAATGCTATGGACGCAAGTGATCCTCAGAAAATTCTCAACTACATAAGGAAACTGGAGAAGGTGACAAACATCACGATTTCTTCCTTCGGTGATTTCTTATTTGCCTTGCAAAATCGACACGACTTTTTTG
>AR_comb_assmDRAFT_10467497_pt1 | contig 18015 bp, 10 predicted proteins | sample ArasoioldDNA_FD_10543 | JGI IMG/M metagenome (IMG submission 10543) | reverse complement strand
GCGTTCGACATCGAAATAAGAAACATCTTTATTCTGGGCCACTGTCCAATCAAGTCTTGTCATACCGTTGTTAACAGCTCCTTTAAAACTGAGGATATTGTTATCAAGGGGAACACAGGTTGGATCATACGCAACAGTTAAAGTGTCGTAAGCGTAAGGGTTACATGCGGCTGCCAATCTTTGTGTGACGATATACGTTCCCGGCGCGTCGACCGTAATGGTTGGCCCTGTGGCAGAACCCACGATGTGTCCATCACTTGTTGTCCACGTATATATTGAGGATCCAGAGGGATTTTGAACTGCAAGTGTACTGACCCCAATCGTCCCGCAGAAAATTGGAATATCGGCAGCTGCTGCTACTCTTGGCGCCAGGAATAAATCGGTTGGCGCGACAAAGTCTTTTAATTCGGAAGTAAAGGAGGCAGACGCTCGGGTCTTTACAACAAGACGATTAAAAGGCGTTCCGCAAACGTCGGTTCCAAATGTTGTGACAGGGTCAAGACCCAGCTTCGTTAGATTTACTGCAAATTCTATGAACTGTGCGCCGTTATATCTACCATTGGTGATTGAAGCTGGTGCGGGAGCACTAAATTGTAGGTTGTTGTTTTGCAAGACAAGATTAGGCGTGCCTGACCAGGCATTATTCGCGCAACCCAAACCAATATAGAACGCACCAGAGCTGTTCGGCATTATACTGGCATACCCATAAGTCGAACCAGCTGAGGCTCCGTCAAACAAACCGCTCCAGTTAAACGCTGTCGGGCTCACCGATGTCCAATTTGCTCTGCTAACCCATATCCTGGCTTCGATATTAGTTAAAACGTTCGTGGACTGAAACTCACCACTGAGGATGATGTCTCCTGGTCGTGTTACATTTCCTGCCGCATCAAATTGCCAACTGGTATGGCCTTCGTCCGGTCCATAACCATACCATTTCCCGGATACCCTGTCATAACTAATATCTGTCTGGTACATTTCAAAGTCGAAATAGCGGTTACCGGAAACATTATCCATTGATATGCCGCCAAACATCCACAATGAGTCAAATGTATTAGGTCCTGCCCTCCTGATGTGCATCATGATGTCCAGAATATCATTTTTGTCAGGAACACCTTGAATACCACCTGTCCAGTTGACCGGGCTCATACCATTCTTGTCGGAACCTGAAGTAAAAACGGTTGTATCGTTGCCATGATAATCTCTAACCCAAATAGCATCAAGCCAAAGCCTGTTATTCCACATGGTATAAGTGGGTAAACTCATGGGACGAAAAATAGAAGCCATCCTTCTCGGCCATGGAGAGACGTCAGTATTATAACCTGCAACTATAGCGGCAAGGCCGTTACTATCAATTACGTTACGCCCCGAACCGGCAGTTCCATTAGCGAACCAGTCGTCTCCACTGCCCAAGATAGCACCGTTAAAGAAATTTGCACGCAACTCTCCATCCACGCCGAAACCGCCTCTTGTCGTTGGCGTGATAATTTGAGCTGCAGCGACAATCGGGACCAATAAGATTAAAAAGAGTATAGATTGTTTCATAGGCTTCACGTTTATCTTAACAACACGGATTTCAAAACACATTGAAGACGGGCAGCTACGTCAATTTTTTTGCAGTTGCCCGCCTCAAAAATTTAGTGCGCCATTATTTTAACAGTTGAAATACTTGATGTAACGGTGTTTCCATCATTCATAAGGGCTATCACCCGGTAATTAATTAATCCAGGAAACGGGCTTTCATCACAGCATTTGTATGAGCGTGAAGCATTACATGCCACGCTTGATACATCAAACCAAACTGAATACGGATCGTTCGGATCCTCGTTTGTTCTCTGTACTGCAAAACCTGAAGCATTTGTTGAACTAAAAGCCCAGGTTACTACAGCACCCTTTCCCTGGCGATGAGTTCTTATAAAAGAAAAGGCATCAGCAAGTTTGTTGACATTTTTAACCCGGTTTATATTTTCCGGAATCGGTGTAGCTGCGATTGAAAAAAACACCATCGTGATAATGGCGAGAATTGTTAGCTTTTTCATAAGTACACGATTTTTATAGACCTAAAACTATGCATTAAGGCATTCGTACACAATGGATATTTTACCTGAAAACTTATACATTCTGAGGGAAGAATTGACCTAAGAAAATGTACTTGTTGGTTTTCACAATAAATGAAAAAACCCTCTTTTTAAGAGGGTTCCATTAAACCTTGTCTAAGTAAGCTATAAATGTTTTTACCTATGACATGAAGTCAGGTCTACTAATTCTACAACTTCTCCAATTTAATTTTTTGCGCAATCTCGGCACCCGATACACTTAAGTAATAAAATCCTGTCGATAGCCGGGCTATATTGATAATGAGAGTATTAGTTCCTTTCCTAACTCTCGCTGAACTTCGATTTACTACGCGACCTGTATTATCAACCAGATGCCATTTTATTATTCCATCAACCGGCGCAATAATAATGGCGTTCACTTCGTTGGTCGCGGGGTTCGGAAACACAGTAAGTGTACCTGTCACATACGGCAATGAAATCGTAATTACTTTCGAATAGCTATACGCATCGTTCTTATCCATTATTTTCAGACGATAATACAATATCGACGATGATTGCCGAGAAGCTTCATAGTCTGTAAGTGAATATTTATTTGCATTGTTTCCAGCAGCATCAACTATACCGATACGTACAAAATTTCTCCCGTCTATGCTTCTCTCAACAATGAACTGCGACGTGTTGATTTCATTAGCTGTTTCCCACTGAAGTAGTGTGGCATTGTTTTGCAATGCGCCTTTAAACGTCAACAGATTGAGCGGTAGTATGACATTTGTACTGCTAAAGTAAAATGTGGAGAACGAATTAATGTTGCCCTGCAGCATATATCCGTTGGAACCATGTGCTTCGGCAAAAGTGGGACTGATCAACGTTGTTGCTGACGTTATCCCTGGACTGCAGAGATCGGTATTTTTTAAAATCTTTAAATCAGTGATGCCGTTTATTCCACTGAGAGGGTCTGCATCCAACGCATCAAATTCAGCTTTGGACATATAAAGCCTGACCTTAACCGGGCTACCAGGTTGATTTTGCGGTGTAATTGTAATATTCCGGTCAAGGTAACGAACACCGTTCTTTACACGAATACCGCCCCAGTTTTTATAAAAGGATGACGTAACAACGCCAAGGTTATTACCATTGGGATAAATCTCCGCCATTATATTTCCGTCAGGACCGGTAATGGGAACCCAAAGATTGTTATTGGTGTTATCAACAGTAATAGTCGTGGCAGTGTTACAGAGGTTCACCATTCCATCAGTTACATCTATGGCCGTAGGAATTGAACTCTTACCTGCGACATCAGCGTAACCCAAAAAAGTATATTTCTGCACGCATCCCTGGCAGTCTGGTACAACCGGATTAGCTGCGCCCGGACCCGATGTTGTTGAGCTATTGTCCATCACAACAAAAATGTCTTTCCCATCCGGAGAAAAAGTGAGATCCCTAAAGCGGTTGCGGCTTCCAAAATAACTTATTGTATCACTTGCCGTACTGGTAGGTGCCGTCGCCGTACCTACAGTATTTAATCTCAAACGCAACAATCTTCCCCACTTTAATGACGTTGCCACCAAAGATTTTTTCCACCCTGGAATTAAAGTATGCGTGTAAAGATCTAATCCTGACCAGGCCTCTGTTGGCCAGCCGCCATTACCTGGATTTGTTTGCCAGATATTTGTTACAGTGGCCTGTGACGCCGCGTATGCGGAAAACAGAGGATCCTTGTAAAGTCCATTTCCACTTGCGTCAATCGCCGTCCTATTGGCCGCCTCATTACCAATTGGAGGACACGTGGAGACTCCACTATTATCAGTAAAGGGCGCACCGGCAGAAACACTTGTACTGGTACCCTGCACGGAATTGCCATTATAGTTGCCGTCAACAAAGCCCTCAATCAACGGGTGTCCATAGTTTCGAAATGATTCAATGATATTTATTTCATCATCGGTATAGGGTCCATGCGAAGCGCCATATAGAATATTCAGCGCAGTGTCGTAGGCAAAGCCTTGATTATTCCTAATACCAATGCTGTATACGGCACTTGTTGAAGAATACGGATTATCATTGGGAATCCATGCTGCAGCCCCGGCATCACCATCTGATACAACATTAAATCTCAAAATTTTTCCTTCGTAAGACGATGGAGATTGCGCGTTGTTTGGTCGCAACCTGTTATCAAACTGACCAGCTCCCATATCACCACAGGCGTAGAACAAATAATGAGTTCCCCCAGCCGTTACGGGCGCGATAATTATTCTTTGAGAGTTATGATCATTACTTCCCGGCAAAGTATCACATAACACTGCTGGGGACTCTAACCGATTTGTTGCGGAATTATAAGTAAACCTTACCAATTTATTTCTGAAAATTCTGCCGTTTGGCGCACCTCCTCCCAGGTACCTGTGCACATAAGACACATACACATAATCATTGAGACCTGTGCCATCGAGAAATTTTGGATGTATCGCCAGGCCTGCTAAACCTCCCTGGGGCCATGGATTTTGCGAACTTGAAAACTGCACATTTAGGGAGTCAGACGGCGCAGGAAGCCAGTTACTTCCTTGTGACAAATCGAGCACAGTTATTTTTGCTCCGGTATTGGGATCCATTCTATATACTTTGTATCCCCTCGATTCTGTGATCCACAATTTATTATCAGGTCCATATGTAATCTCCCACGGGTATTGTAAAATGCCGGGGTCAGAGAGAATAGTTTGTTTGAACACTTCTTTCATTCGACCTGCAGTAACTGTAACCGGGGGAGCCGGATGCGTTACGCAGATGTTGAAGCCTCCATTCGTGGAAATCGCGGCCCCTACGTTTGATATTCTTATATAGTAAGTATTGCCAATTGTGAGCGAGCTTGACGATAGCGATGTCGCGTCACACTTAAGAGATGTAAGAAATCCGCATCCACCGCTGTACAATTGAATTTGAGGATTATTAAAATTAGTTCCCAGTCCGCTGATAGTAATTGTTTCAATGCCACTGGCCGCAACGAACTTATACCAGGCGTCGTAATGGGCAGGATTGGTTTCGCAACCAGCAGGGAGACCAGATGTAGCCGTTGCATTTACAAGAGTTCCCGCAGAGCTTGAACATGTGGTTGTAGAGGCTAGATTCACAGCGCCCCCGCAATCGTCATTGGACGGTGGTGGTGTATAGGTTACACAAATGTCGAAATCCCATTTTCCAGATTGATTGTTTGGATTTGTGGTCACGAATACTCTCACATAGTAAGTTGTTAAAGGCGAAAGGCTGTTCAGCGTTAGCGTGGTACCCATTGCGGTACAACTACCAATCCCTGTCGGAGAGCAGCCGGAAGCGCCGAATGCCTGGATGAATGTGTTAGCTGCAGTTAAATTGTTTCCTCCCGCAGCAATGGGGCTGACATCAATATCAACCGAAGTACATCCTGCTGGCGTCGTAAATGAATACCAGACGTCGTAGCTAGTACCGCAAGTGCTACTTATGCCAGAATTGGTAGATTGGTATAAATCCCCCGCAATAGTACTACAACTCGCAGAAGGCGCAAGCGAAGGCAGCCCCGTACACGCAAAATTATCATTGGTTGGTTGAGCAAATAAAAGTTGTGAGAAAATAAGAAAAACTGATACAACAATAGTTCTTCTTGCAGTAGATGGCTGTAACATGGTTCTTCAAGTAGATTTGGATGAATTAAAAACGTATTAGAAAATATACAAGGGTCTAAAGTAACTAAGTGCATTCACAACTTTTATAGCAACTCTTCTAATTTTTATGCAGAAAATACGAAGTATGAATAAAAGTAAGTTTTCTATTGCGACAACTATGTCTGCGTAATAACTTTATCGCTTCTGTCGCATTCGTAACAGTGTAACAGATCCATAATCCTTTTGTAAAGCCAACCATTCTATCCATGAAATCCATTTTGACTGTCCGGTCTTGTTTGATAGCACTTCTTTTTGTTTCTACATTCGTTCCGAAACTAACTTACAGCCAGGGTGATGAATGTTCCGGTGCATTACAAATTTTTTCGTCCTCGACTCCTTGTTCGTTTGGTGGAAATGGTACCTACTCTCTTTCCGGTGCCACGGCAAGTGCAGTGCCGGCAGGATGTGCCTCACCGGGAACACATCGGGATATCTGGTTTTATTTTGTTGCTACGGCTACGACCCACGCAATTACTCTAGGAAACATCGGAAGCAACATACTGAATGCCGAAATACAATTATACAGCGGCACTTGTGCTGCTCTTGTTTCAATGCAGTGTAGTAATGCTCCTGCCGGCAATCCGACGTTAACAGCAACCGGGTTGACTATTGGGAACACTTACTACGTACGAGTGTCTCATATTGGAGGAACTCTATCAGGCGGAAGTCCATCTAATAAGTTAGATGTCTGTCTTACTGGTCCATCAGCGAATGACGACTGCGCGGGCGCCGTTACTTTAACGCCCGCATCAACCTGTTCAAATACTGCAGGCAATCTTTATCTCGCTTCAGCAACTACGGGTTTGCCTGTGGGTTGTGAGTCCGCCGGTATTCATTACGATATATGGTATAAGTTTACCGCTACGCAAGCCACGCATACGGTTAGCATTAGTAGTCTTGGGACAAGTCTTACAAATCCAGAAATACAGTTATACAGTGGAACATGCGCAGGACTGACATCGCTGGCTTGCGGCGCGACTTCTATCACAACGAACGGGTTGACAACGGGTAACACTTACTATGTGCGTGTCTCTAATATGGGTAGCAGCATTACATCTAATGGAAGTTTCAATATCTGTGTGGTTAGCCCGGTTGTAAGTGATGATTGCTCAGGCGCGGTATTGCTAACTTCTAATAGTACCTGCATTACGACTTCTTCAACATTAATTGGCGCCACTGCCAGTGCAGGCATACCCGCCGGATGCGCCTCTGCGGGAACGCACTATGACGTGTGGTTTAAGTTTGTCGCTTCCTCTCCACTTGAAACCATAACATTCACGAAGGTTACCCCAAGCAACATCTCAAATCCTGAATTGCAACTGTTCAGTGGAGCATGTGGTTCATTGACTTCCATTCAATGCGGCACGACGTCAATTGCAGCAACCGGGTTGGCCGTTGGAACAACTTACTATGTCAGGGTCTCCCAGGTGGGCGGAAGTTCTCTCGCGACCAGGGGAGATTTTACAATTTGTGTAAGGCACTCAGTTGCGACGCCTTCAAACATCGATTTCAGTAAGAGCTATGTAAATATCACGAAAGGCACCGGAGGCGGAACGGTAAACCCCGGAGACATTCTTGAAATTCGAGCTACCCTTGTTGTCCGCAGTGGCGCAAGTAGCAGCGTTGATAGTCTTGCCCTTTATGATACCCTCGCCGCAACCGAAGGCCTTCGACTGGTTCCCGGTTCGCTGGCGTTGAGAACGAATGAAGGAAAGCTCTACAAATCATTTACTGATATTTATGACGGAGATGCAGCATGGCGCCAGGAATCGATTAATAATATCGCCGATACGGTGATACAAATAAATTTTGGTGCGGGTGCGTCAAATACGTCAAGAGGAGCTCTATCCAATACATCTAAACCATCTGTATTCGGAAATACCTGTATCATCATGGCAACATACAGGGTAGTCGTTACGGCGCCATACAATACGCTGGTCAATGTTGGTGGAGGTGAATTAACTATTCGCGATAAGAATACTGGATCTTATAGCGATTTGATCTTTAAGCCTACCAACGTAATGGTCTATCAAAGTCCTGGCTTATGTCCTAACGCCGTTTCTGCAAGCAATGCTATCGGCGGAGATTTTAATGGAACATTTGGCACTCCTTCCAGCGGCGCCCCTCTTACAAAAAACCGGGGAACCTCTCCCAACGTGCCGGGTTATATCTACGCCAACTTCACAACCGGTTCACCCCAGGATTATTATTACGGAATAACGAATAATACCAGCGGTAGCGGTGCAAGCTTCTCAACCATCACAACATGGGCTAAGCCTGACAATAGCTCTCCAACTCATCGTGTCTTTAATGTTTGGGATATAACAGGAGATCATACAGGAGCAATTAACCCCACCAAAGGAAATCCACCCTGCGACACCACTCAACCTGTCAGCCCCACGAATCCCTGTGGTTACATGCTCGTGATTAACTCAGCCTATAAAACGGATACAGGTTTCCAGTACACTGTGAATAATTTATGTCCGAATACCTATTATGAAATTTCAAGTTGGATCAAAAATATCTGCTACAAATGTAGTTGTGATTCCAACGGAGTAGGTGCTTCGGGTGCGGGTTATATACCGTTTGCTGCAAATGATTCATCGGGCGTGCAACCCAACCTTGCCTTTGAAATTAATGGGATAGACTATTACACGACGGGAAATATCGCTTATGCCGGCGTGTACCCAACGACGCAACGAGGTTCAGATTCCACCAACGTATGGGTAAAAAGAGGATTTACTTACCAGACCAGCGGGAGCCAAACTTCGCTGACATTAACGATCCGCAACAATGCACCAGGAGGTGGTGGTAATGACTGGGCCCTCGATGATATTACTCTCGCCACCTGTTTACCAAACATGCAGTATTCACCCATGTTGAACCCCACAACCTGCCAAAACAATCCCTATGACATCAGGGATACGCTTCGCTCCTACTTTAATATTTACAATGACTATAAGTGGCAAAGAAGTACTGACGGTGGAAGCACGTGGACAGATGTGACGTCGCCTTCCAGTGCTTCGCCATCCTGGAACGGGTCCGCCTGGGAATACGTCGCTTATTATACTGTCCCCCCTGCGAATGCCGCGATTGCAAACAGTGGCGACCTCTACAGAGTGGTTGCCGCAACAACTCCTACCAACCTTGGGAATACCTCATGTCTTTTTACTGATGGAGTAAGTATCATCACAATGACCTTTATGGATTGTGGGGTACCTCTTAAGACAGATTTGCTGTCATTTAACGGAAAGCTAATAGCTAACAACGCCAATCTTTCTTGGGTAACTTCAAAGGAAAATGAGCCCGTTTATTTTAACATCGAAAGAAGCAGTGATGGAATTAATTTTAAAACAATAGGAACCATAAACGGTTTTAAAAACTATTCAGCAGAAAACAACTATTATACCTTCACTGACCCGCTAGCAACAACCGGCAAGGTGTGGTATCGTCTTGTCATGGTCAATGACATGAATATGAAAAAATATTCACGAATTATTCAACTGTCTGATCAAAGACTTGAATTTGGATTGTCAAATGTTATCAATCCTTTCAATCATGAGCTTGATTTTGATGTTACAGTCTCCGAAAGCTCGCGAATTGAAGCCATTCTCACTAGCTTATCGGGTAAGACGCTAAGGCGAGAAAGTTTTATTGCTTATGAAGGTGTTAATAGCTTAACCATAAATGACACAGACAGATTGCCTCCCGGCATGTATATTCTCCAAATAAAGAGCAATGGAAACATGATCAGTAAGAAGTTGATAAAGAAATAACCAATACTAATCCATTTTTACGGGGAGGAACATATTCTTCCCGTTTTTTATTGGGTGTGCGTTTGATGACGAAACAGTAATTTTACAGGATAATGAAGGACAATGAACGTATTTAATAAACCTAATATTGGCGTGTCGTGTGGTGATCTCAACGGAATTGGAATCGAACTTATCATAAAAGCTCTCTCCGACAACAGAATTCTCGAGCATTGCACACCAGTAATCTTTGCCTCAAATAAAGTAGTCAATTTTTATAGGAAATCAATTCCTGAAATAAATTTCAACTATCAGAATGCAAAAGAATTGAATCGCTTAAACAATAAACAGGTAAACGTCTTTAATTGCTGGGAAGAAGAAGTGACCATTACTCCCGGTCAATTAAATGAAGTGGGTGGGCTTTATGCGATCAAGTCATTGCGGGCAGCCACAGAGGCTTTAAAGCAAAATCATATTAATGGATTAGTGACCGCGCCCGTCCACAAAAAAAATATACAATCTCCAGAATTTGATTTTACAGGACACACTCCTTTTTTTAAGAAATTTTTTAACGCAGCCGATGTAGTCATGGTGCTTTGCTCAGGCAATTTTCGGGTCGCGCTGGTAACTGAGCACGTGCCTGTCAGGGAAGTGGCGCCGTATATAACCCGCGACAAGATTCTGGCTAAGCTGAACATTCTTCATCAAAGCCTCATGAAAGATTTTGGCATAGAAAGGCCAAAAATTGCAGTGCTCGGTTTAAATCCCCATGCAGGAGACGAGGGATTGATTGGCAAAGAAGAGGAGGAAATTATAAAGCCAGCTATAAAAGAAGCAAAGCATAATATGATTGTTACCGGGCCATATAGCGCTGATGCTTTTTTTGCCAGGCGATATCACGAACGTTTTGACGCAGTTCTTGCCATGTACCATGACCAGGGGCTTATTCCTTTTAAAGCGCTCGCAATTGGAGATGGGGTAAACTTCACCGCTGGCCTTCCGGTTGTGCGCACGTCACCCGATCATGGGACGGCATTTGATATTGCCGGAAAGAATAAAGCGGACGCCTCTTCTTTTCTGGCTGCTCTTTTTGAATGCATTGATATTATTCGCCGCAGGAGTACCTACGACGAAAACAGAAAAAACCCTTTGCGAAAGATGACATCCGAGGTACTTGCCAATGCCGAAGATGAAAAAATTGAGGAGCAATAAAAGATTGAAATGGTGTAATGCCTATCTTTTATTTTTTCCTTGTTGTGGTCTCTGTTGCCCTTTTTGCTTACCAGGTTGCATTTGCTGACCTTTTTGCTGTTGGTTTCCTTGTTGTTTTTGCTGAGGCTTTTGTTGTTGATGTTTCTGAGTCTGCTGCTTTCTTTTTTTATCCGCCTTTTCCAGGCTGCGCAGGCTTATTTGCCCAACGACATCGACGAATTCAGGCTCTACTTCTTTTGGCTTTGAGGAGGTAAGTTCAACCGCTTCTAGTTCTTGCGGTATTACTCCCTGCTCATTTAGTGACCTTATTTTTTGAACTCGCTCAATAGTCAAAGGATATTGTTTGGTGCTGTCTGGTAGCATGTACCACATCAGGTTTTTGAAAATGTCCTTTTTAATAAGATTTGCGGTTCCCTTTTCCACCTGGAGGGTGTCACAACTGTCAGGAAAATATTGCAAAGCGTCTAAATAAGTATCTAATTCATAATTCAGACAGCATTTTAGCCGGCCGCACTGACCACTGAGTTTTGTTTGATTAATCGACAAATTCTGATACCTGGCAGCAGCAGTATTTACCGATTTAAAATCTGTGAGCCATGTAGCACAGCAAAGTTCACGACCGCAACTTCCTATTCCGCCGACCTTTGCACTTTCTTGCCTTGCTCCTATCTGCCGCATTTCAACCTTCAATTTGAACTCACTGGCATATACCTTTATTAGCTCCCGAAAATCTACACGACCGTCAGCAATGTAGAAGAAAGTCGCTTTGCGTCCATCGGCTTGCATTTCAACTTCACTGATCTTCATTTCCAGCTTCAGTTGCTTCGCAATAGCGCGACTTCTTACAATTGCCTGAGGTTCTCTTGCCTTATTTTGCTTCCAGATTTCGAGATCCCGATCACTGGCTCGCCTAAGCACTTTTCTCATTTCCGGATTCTCTTCTTTCACATTTCGTTTTTTCATCTGGAGGCGAACAATTTCGCCCGTCAATGAAACTTCTCCTACATCAAATCCACTTACGCCCTCGACAGAAATGAGATCACCTTTTTCAAATTGATGAAGCGTGATGTTTCTAAAAAAATCTTTGCGACTGCCTTTATTGAATGAGACCTCCAGCACCTTACAACTGTTGTCAGAATCAGCCGCCGGCAAATTGTACAGCCAGTCGTACGCGTTCATCCTATTGCAGCCACCAGTGCTGCAACCGCCATTATTTTTACAACCGTTAGGTTTAGTGCCACAACTTCCGCAACCCATAGCTCATTCAAGGTTTTCTTCCTACCAGCTCAAAATGACTTTTTTGGCTAACAGGAATATGTGCTTTTAATTACCAATATGAGGGGGTTTCAATTGATCGGGGAATCTGGCGTCGCCGAAACAAGTCAATTCGTTATTGTGCGTCGCATCCTGATGCTTAAGTCGGGCTTACATAACCGCTGTCACGCTATGCCGCACGGTGGAAACCATTCGACAGTCCCTTTATTCGTCGGGATAATATATGTAGAAGCAAGGATAGACACAATAATTCAAAAACTTATTGCCGGGGCCGCTCTCTCCAATATCCTGATTCTCGCACCCTCAATTTGTCAAAAGTACAATTTTGTCCTGAATGATATGGTAAAGCTTGATAGTGAGAGCATGAAAGAGGATCTTAGCATTAGCATTACGTTCGATGTGGTAAACCGCCTTATCAAGCTCCTCGACAATAGCCTGTTGCTGCGAAATGTTCGCGATTCGATTCAGGCGGTTGGCAAAATCTTTTTCGTTATCCGGCAGAAAGATATTTTCTGCCAGCAGTTTATGTCGAATGGCTTGTTCGAGAAGGTGGTTAAAATAGCGAAGAAACTGCTTTTGCTTTTCTCGTCCGAGCCTGCTAACCTCCTCCACCCATTTTGTCTGCGCGACCGGCCCCGTTTTCAAAATCGCATTTAGCCATTCGCGCAATAACGCCTGCCAATCTTCCTCAGCATGTTTCAAAAGCAGTAGAGCCTCACGGTAGTTTCCTTCACTGACGCTTGCTGCTTGTCTCGCCAATTCTGTACCTGCCTCGTGCTCCCTGATCAACGCCTCATCAATATCGGCGGTCTCCAAAGCTGGGATCTTTATGAGTTGGCAGCGGCTTACAATTGTCGGAAGTATCAGCGATTCATTCTCTGCCACCAGAATGAATAGCGTATTTGGCGGAGGTTCCTCGATGAGCTTGAGCAGTTTATTTCCTTCATTACCTAGATATTCGGGCATCCACATGATCAAAATCTTGTATTCACTCTCAAAACTCTTAAGGCTTAGCTTCCTAATAATGTCGTTGCACTCCTGAGCGGTTATATTACCCTGCTTGTTCTCTGCGCCAATGAACTGCAGCCAGTCATACACGTTACCGTAAGGGTACATCTTTATAAATTCTCTCCACTCGGAAATATAGTCAGTACTTATTGGCGGAGATCCTGTTTTTCTTGTGACAACAGGGTAAGAAAAATGAATATCAGGATGAATCAGCTGGACCGACTTCCTACACGAAACGCAAACGCCACAAGAATCAGTAGGGCCGAAAGGCATTTCCGGGTCCCGATCGAGAGGTGTAGACTGCGCTGTTGTTGCATTTTCAAAAAGCGATGGTGTAGACCGGCTAACCCCTGCGTTGACGCGGTCACATGTAACATACTGTGCCAGCGCTATTGCTAATTTGAGTGAACCATTCCCTTCTTTTCCCAGGAATAACAAGGCGTGGCTTAGTCGGTTTTGCCGAACCAATTCAATAAGTTTTTTCTTCACATCACCCTGGCCAATAATGTCTTTGAACATGGAACCGCTCTGTTGGGATTATTGATGATTTCGAGGAAAGATAGGAAACAATGACTTTTCGACACAAAAGAAAAGAGGAAACCAATGATTTCCTCTCAATCTCTTTAATCTTGGCAATCCCGATTCTTAATTCAAGTATTGCAAAATCTCGTCACTCATTGGGTTTACCTTATTGTGAAATACAGCAATTAAATTTCCCTTTTCATCAAGCAGAAATTTTGTAAAATTCCAAACGACCGGATCTTGCAGGAATTTTTTCCAAACAATATCCTTTGAAGAATTTGCGGGTACATTCTTCGCCAGTTCTCCGGACTGTTGAACAAGCCATTTGAATAAAGGATCAATATCATCCCCTCTCACGGAGACCTTCTCAGCCATCGGGAATGTTACGCCATAGTTTTTTACACAAAATTCATGTATCTCGTCGTTACTACCTGGCTCTTGTGCTCCGAAATTATTCGCTGGAAAGCCCACAATCACCAATTTATCCTTATACTTCTCATACAACGCTTCCAGATCTTTGTATTGCGGAGTATTTCCACATTTGGAAGCGGTATTAACAATCATAATTTTCTTTCCTTTGTAATCGGCAAAATTGATCGTTCCGCCTGTGAGGCCAGGGGCCTTAAAATCGTAAATAGTTGATCCGGTAAGACTGGCTGAAATTACCAATGCAATCAGAAACATTTTCATATCAAAATTTTTTGGGACAATAAAGTTAAGAATGTTCCAACCGAAAACGGTCATTCTTTTATCAAAGTTGCCTACTGTTTTTCGTAACAACCTAAATCGGGCTGAGCCACTGGTCTCGGTTTACCGTCCAAATCTTTTGTAGTGGCTGCATTCGTTCCTTTATTAACAGCTGGAGAACCGGACTGCAAATGAAAATCAAAATATCGTTGCGAAGCGTTGACGCTGTCAAAAAGCGGAGGCTGGTTAGTCATCATTTGGGTCGCGACAACCCCCGCAACGGTTGTTGGGTTGGTTTTCTGGATTTTCCATAAACCATAATCAAAATTTACAGCAAAGGCAGTATTGCCGCTTTTAGCGACAACCACTTCGTCTTCCACTATTCCGCCCTCTCCCCAGAAAATACAGTTGCGAAACAACGCATTGAGTGGAGCTATCTGTGGCACATTGTTTACATTGACAAAATTGCTTACGGTAAGGACCGGCTCCTTATGCAAAAGAAAATTGTTTGAGTAACTGGCTACCGTGCAATGAATGAACTGGTAATCGCCGCCTTTCAATAAATATAAATTTCTTCCACAGTTACTGATGAGGCAGTTTACGCTTTTCACGCTCGAATTAAGAGCAATTATGCCGGCATCATAAGCATTATCAATTATGCACTCGTTCAATGTAACTTTTGGCGTAGGAGCATTTGGTGCCAGGTCCTGCACCGCAATGGCCTGGTAGGCATTTTTTAGAACCACATAATTGAAAATGTTATCCTTGCTGCTTCCGCGAAAAAAAATGCCCGGCCAGGAAGCTGGGAAATCTTTATAGGGGTCATCAAGCCTATCTCCCCGGAAATAAACCCGGTCAACAGAATCTTTTTGTCCATTCAACAGCAAAGTGCCATCAACCACTACGGGAGCATCGGCATGGACATACACTCGGCAGCCTTTATCAATCGTAAGAACTTTATTTGTGTCGATTACCAAGGCCCCAAGAATAACATAAGGGAGATCGTTTGTCCACGTTTCATTGGTCGCAATTAGTTTATTCCGAAAGAAGTGAGCGTTTTGTCCCCAGGCTTCCAATTGGACCCAACGATCAATCCCGTTGTAATTTATTTTGATGCTGTCTTGAACTATAAACGGCAGGTTGGCGGTGTTTTGATTAATAACTACTGAAACAAAGACATAAATGCTATCATTTGGCCTTATCTCGATATTGTTTATTTCCGGGCCGATAATACCGTCGGCATTTATTTTATAAGCTGAAGAATTCCCCCCCATAAGTTTCACAGACGATATGTTGAGCCTCTGATTATTCTCATTAATTATTTTGAACGACTGCGTTACTGAACCGGTTGCAGTAAATACCGTATCATATTTCAAACTGTCCACCGTGATCGATACGCGTGCATCAGGAGCTGTGATAAAAGTATCTTTCTTACAGGAAGCCAGGATAAAAGTGACGGATAAAAAAAGGAGAGTTAGTATTGATTTCATTCAGGCATAAAAATAATAGAACAATTTCATTTCTACCTAGTGAGAGGCAAAGCAAAGAGTTGCGATGCTCAAGTTAATGTTCGCCTTCATCAACTCCTGACCACAAGCTTCCAACGTAGCTCCCGTGGTTATAACGTCGTCTACCAATAGAATATTTTTGTTTTTAATTTTCTCCGGCTTAACTAGCTGAAACTTTCCTTCTATGTTTTGCCAGCGTTCGATCCGGCCTTTTTTGGTTTGAGTGTCCGTATGTTGGGTTCGAATGACAACATCTCGTAAAATTTCAATTCTGATTGCGTCCGCAATCCCTTCGCATAATATGGTCGCCTGGTTATATCCTCTTCGCTTTTCTTTGGCCGCAAACAACGGCAATGGGATGAGAGCATCAATATTTTTGAACCTGGGAGTTTGTGATAGATCACTGCCCATTAGGTAACCAAGTTGCTTTCCTAAGTCTTTATTACCCTTATATTTGAACTGGTGCATTAGGTATTGCATCCGGGTCTCCTTACTAAAATAATACTGAGCTGTAGCGGCAAGGAGTGGGAGCCTACCCCAAAAAATTTTTTCTACAGGATTATTGCCATGGTTAAAGAAATTAGTTTCCGGCAACTCTGATATACAACGCATGCAGAGCATGCTTTGCTCATTTACTATATCGGTTCCGCATCCGCTGCAAACATGAGGGAATAAAAGCTGAAGAAAAGAATTCCTTATTTCCTGGAAACCGATCATAGTTTTGTATTCATACCGGATTCTTGATGTTCTAGAACAAAAACTTATAGACCTCTTCTACGCGACCCATAGTTACGATTTCAATATTAAACTTCTGCTTTGCCAACCCCCTTTGATTGAATTTCGAAACAATGATTTTTTCAAAACCTAATTTTTCAGCCTCAGCAATGCGTTGCTCGATTCGGTTTACTGCTCTAATTTCTCCGCTCAATCCGACTTCGCCAGCGAAACAGATGTCGTGCTGTAGTGGAACATCTTCGTAGGAAGAGAGTAAAGAGCAAAGTACAGCAAGGTCGATCGAAGGGTCTTCTACTTTTAACCCGCCGGCAATATTTAAAAAAACGTCTTTAATACCGAAATGAAATCCGCCTCGTTTTTCCAGCACCGCCAGCAAGAGCTGTAATCGCCGTAGATCAAAACCTGTTACCGTCCGTTGCGGAGTTCCATAGACCGATTGAGTAACTAAAGCCTGAATTTCAATTAAGAGTGGCCTGATGCCCTCAATCGTAGCAGCTATGGCAATGCCGCTTAATTGATCTTCTTTTTGTGTGATCAGAATTTCACTAGGGTTTGTGACGCCTTTCATCCCGGTGTCAGTCATTTCGTATATACCAATTTCTGCTGTGCTTCCGAAGCGATTTTTCAAAGTACGAAGAATTCGATAAGCATAATGACGGTCGCCTTCAAATTGCAAAACGGTATCTACCATGTGCTCAAGAATCTTCGGTCCTGCTATTGTTCCATCTTTGGTGATATGTCCTATCAAAAAAACCGGGGTATTGGTATCTTTCGCAAACCTCTGAAATTCCGCCGCGCTTTCTCGTATTTGCGAAACGCTACCGGGTGATGAATCGATAAAAGGAGTCTGAAGAGTCTGTATAGAATCAATAATAACAAGATCCGGCTTTAATTTCTTTATTTCCTGGAATATAATTTGAGTGGACGTTTCCGTAAGGAGATAAAAATTTGAATTATTCAGGTTTAATCTATCAGCCCGCATCTTTATTTGTTGTTCGCTTTCCTCTCCACTTACATACAGAATGGTTATACTTTGCAGCAGCAATCCATTTTGCAAAAACAAAGTAGATTTCCCAATGCCCGGCTCTCCGGCAATCAACACTATACTTCCTGGAACAATTCCACCGCCCAACACCCTGTTTAATTCAACATCGCCAGTTGTTATTCTCTTTTCCTGAGCGGTCGATACCTCGTTTAAGCCAATCGTTTTGTTTGTTCTCCTCGCAACATCGTTATTCTTCCAGCTTAAATTATTTTTTGCGTTTTCTTTTTGGATTAATTCTTCGACAAAGCTGTTCCACTGATCACATGCCGGACATTGGCCCAACCATTTTACACTTTCATACCCGCAGTTTTGGCAAAAAAAAGCTGTCTTTACTTTGCTCATGAAATAAAGTTAATCTTTCAACCTCACGACAAGGAAATCTTCAAAAAAACTCAGGAGCTGAAAAAGCAGAAGAATGAAAAAAATTGCTGCAAAAACTCATTGATTCTTGCGCAAGTAAAAAGGGCTGATCTTCCGATCAACCCTCTTACTTACTAACCCATTAAATTCTTGCACTAAGTTACAAATATG
>AR_comb_assmDRAFT_10079847_pt1 | contig 18017 bp, 13 predicted proteins | sample ArasoioldDNA_FD_10543 | JGI IMG/M metagenome (IMG submission 10543) | reverse complement strand
GTTTCATAATTGTATTTTTTTATTTTGGAATGAATTTCTGACACAAGAGTAGGTGATTAAAGAAACCATTTACAGAGCTGTCAATGAACAACAGGTTACAGTAAACAAACAGTCGTGAATGGTCAATGGTGAGTAGGCACACAAGGGACTAATGAGTGGTGAATTATAAGTGAGCTTTACACAGCAACTGAAGAGAAATGTTTAACCAGAGAGTTACACTGAGTTTATTTCACAAAGGACACAGAGATTCTTCCTGAAACTCTGTGTGTTTTTTCTCTCTGTGCCCCTCTGTTGTTTACCTGCTTAATATTACTTTGCGAGGAACAATTATTTTTAATTGACCTTTTCAAGTCATTAGTTTACTACAAAGTCAATTCTATAGATTACAAAATCACGAGAGAAAGATTTACCGATATTTATCTTGCAATGAAGAAAAAGTCAATCGATAAAAAACTAATTCAATTTTATTTGTGGGTTGCGCTTGGTTATTTCTTCCTTGGATTTTTTAGCACAGTAGGAATTTATTCCGGCAAATTTTTTTCTGTTGTATTCAATAATCTTTGGGGAGTTATTTATGTAACCGTGCTCAACTTTATATTGTTTGAATACATCGTTCCGTTTGCATTGAAGAAAAGAAAAAGTATTATCACTCATATTTTCAATATCCTCCTCGCACTTCTGCTCTTCTGCGTTCTTCTGTTATTGTATTCGTTTGGTTCATATGGCTGGAGATTGCTCGGAATACAATTGCATATTTATACTGCATTGAAAGTGTTTGCGACATTGGATGAAGCGTATCAAAATCAAATGGCATACAGTTCAGGTTCGCTTGCGTTTTTTGGTATTGCAAGGCTTATTTACAATTATATCAAACTGCGAAATGCAGAACAACGATTGAGGATCGAAAAGCAGGAGGCAGAATTGAATTACCTGCGTTCACAAACTAACCCGCATTTTTTATTCAATACGCTTAACAACATTTATTCTTTGTCGAGAGATAAGAGCGACCTTGCTCCTGAATCCATCATGCGGTTGTCAAAAATATTACGCTTTACTTTGTATGAAGCAAGTGGTGAATTCATAGCGATAGAACAGGAATTAAAAATTATCGATGATTATATCGCTCTTGAAAAATTACGGTATGATGAATCGCTGCGCATCAATTTTAATTATGATGTTGAAGATATGAAACAAGCATTGCCTCCGCTGTTGTTAATGCCATTGGTTGAAAATGCTTTTAAACACGGTGTGTCTGAAACAAGAAATCGTCCGTTTGTTGATATTCATCTTTCAGTAAAGAACAGGCAATTGTTGTTTGTTGTAAAAAATTCATCTGATATTGATAATGAAGAGCGGAATGTAAAAGAAAATATTGGTCTTTCTAATTTGAGAAGACAGCTTGAATTGCTTTATACCGATTATAATTTATCCGTTCAGCAAGGCGAATCTGTTTTTACAGCAACTTTAAAACTTAATCTTGCAAGCCATGTCTAAACTAAGATGCATTATAGTAGAAGATGAACCACTGGCTGTAAAAGTATTGAGTGATTATATTTCGCAGATCCCGTTTCTTGAATTACAGTCAACATTCAAGGATGCAATTCTTGCAACAGAATGGCTGCGCAACAACAACACTAATCTAATGTTCTTGGATATTCATCTTCCTAAATTAAAGGGAATGGCTTTTTTAAAAACACTTGCACATCCGCCTGCTGTGATCATTACCACTGCTTACCATCAATACGCCGTAGAAGGATTTGAATTGAATGTGACAGATTACTTATTAAAACCAATCGAGTTTGAGCGTTTCTTAGTAGCGGTGAATAAAGTAAGAACTGTAAAAGTTTCACCTCCGCAATCAATTGAAACTTCTGATGCAAAGGATCACTTGTTTCTCAACGTACAAAAAAAGAAAGTGAAGATCTTGTTTTCAGAAATTGTTTATATCGAAAGCCAGCGTGAGTACATAAAAATTGTCACTACTAAAAAAGAATATCTTTCAAAGATGAGCACGAATGAAATTGAAGAGTTGTTGCCATCAAATCTTTTTAAAAGAATTCATCGCTCATTCATTGTTTCTGTAAATAAGATCGAATCATATACAGCAGAAGAAGTGGAAGTGAATGGCGTAATGATTCCGGTTGGAAGAGGATATAGAGATGTGATTGAAAGGCTTTGATATGCGCGTGGTATTTTCCATTCATTTAAATAGACCGCACAAGAAACTTACTTCGCAAAATGTTTAGTACAAAGCTGAAGTATAAACTGGTCAATAAACTTCCAAACGCACAAGGGAGTGACACAACAGACGATGAGTAAAGAACAATAGCTGGTTATAAAAAATTATTACCACCTCATTCATCAACATCAAACAAAAAACCGGAATGTTTACTCCGGCTTTTATGTTATTGAGTCAGTAAGTAAAAGGTTACCATGCTCTGTTTGTATCCCAGCTTTCAAATTCTTTTGCAACTGCTGTTAAAAACGATGCACCCAAACTGCCGTCAATGATGCGATGGTCATAACTGAGTGAGAGATACATCATGTGTCGAATGCCGATGGTATCACCTTGTTCCGTTTCAATAACAACAGGACGTTTTTTTATTGCACCTACCGCAAGAATTGCAACTTGAGGTTGGTTGATAATTGGCGTACCCATCAAACTACCAAATGTGCCCACATTGGTAAATGTGAAAGTTCCGTTTTGTGTATCATCGGGTTTAAGCTTATTGTTTCGTGCATTGTCGGCAAGCATATTCACTTGTTTGCTTAAACCAACAAGATTCAAATGATCTGCGTTGCGTATCACAGGTACAATCAAATTACCAGAAGGCAATGCAGTTGCCATTGCAATATTGATGTTCTTTTTTATAATGATTTTATCATTCTCCACCGAACTATTTATCAAAGGATATTTTTTCATCACACGTACCAAACAATTAATGAACAGTGGCGTGAAAGTAATTTTTGTGTTCTCTCTTTTTTCAAAATCTGTTTTTACTTTTTCTCTCCACATCACCATGTTAGTAACATCCGCTTCCCCAAAGCTTGTAACATGCGCACTTGTATGTTTGCTTTCGACCATGTGCCGCGCAATCAATTTGCGCATGCGATCCATTTCAATTATTTCAACATTGCCTTCGGGCACACGCTCAATAGTTGCAGGTGTTTCGTAAACCGGTTGCTTTTCTTGTTCCCTGCTTCTTGTTTCTTGTGACTTGTAACTTGTTTCTTCTTTTGGTTCCTTTATTCTTCCTGCTTTTTTATCGTGCACATATTGTAAAATATCTTTTTTCGTAACGCGTCCTTCGTTGCCTGTTCCATGTATCGTTTCAAGTTCCATCATGCTTATGCCTTCACTGTTCGCAATATTTAAAACAAGCGGAGAATAAAATCTGTTGCCATTTGAAGATGTGGCATGTTTCTCAGGAACATAAGGTACTTCTTGTGGCGTTTCAACTTCAACAGCTTCTTCAGGAGCAGGTGTTGGTGTTGTTTCATTTGTTGCGGCTTCCTGCTCTGTTTCAATGCGTGCAATCACAGAGCCAACGGGCACAACATCATTCGCATTGTATAAAATTTCTTTTATCGTTCCCGCAGCAGTGGAGGGCACTTCTGTATCAACTTTGTCGGTCGCAATTTCCAAAACTGTTTCATCCTGTTTTACAGCATCACCCGGATTTTTATGCCATTTCAAAATGGTTGCTTCCATTATGCTTTCACCCATTTTTGGCATTACAAGATCAACAAGAGCCATGTTAATTTGCGATTTATGATTTCAGATTTACGATTTTATTTTTTGAATTATATAAGTGCTTATATAATTGTTATTGTGAGCCCGGCTGTTTTATCGCTTGTCATCGTCTGTTGCGTCGCACTCTTGTACTGAAGAATAAAACGCAGCAATAATTCTTCTCGCCAAAGGTAATGAAACAGATTAACTCTGTTTAAGAATGAACGCATGTAAAAAGTTCAATGCGTTGATTGCCGTCAATTCAATGTTTCTTAATCTTTCAAACCGAAATTGAAATTTTTTCGTTTCAATGTTTTCATTATTTCCAACAGCGAGCCAAACCGTTCCGACAGGTTTATCAGGAGTGCCTCCATCCGGTCCCATAATTCCTGAAACAGCAATTGCATAATCTGTTTGCATAATGTTTAAAACACCGCGTAACATTTCTCTTACAGTTTCTTCACTAACTGCGCCAACAGTTTGTAAAGTTTCATCTTTTACTTTCAAAATATTTTTCTTGATGCTGTTGTCATAACTCACTACACTTCCTTTAAAATAATTTGATGAGCCGGGAACAGAAGTAATCAAATGCGCAATGTAGCCTCCCGTGCAGCTTTCAGCGGTTGCAACAGTTTTATGTTTATCTTTTAACATGCGACCGATCAAAACTTGAAGAGTAATATCTTCATCAATAACAAGATAATCTTTCACCAATTCTTTCAACTGTTTAAACTGTTTGTCAAGTTCATTTTCAACAATTGATTGTTTACCTGTTGCAGTCAATCTCAATCGCACCATTCCATAATTTGGCAGATAAGCGAGCTTTATAAAATCAGGCAAGGCAGCTTCAAAATCTTTTATCATCTCTGCAAGAAAAGATTCACCAATCCCGGCAGTCAACAAAGTTCGATGACCAATATGCGGCGATTGAAATTTTTCTTTCAAAAGTGGCAGCACTTTATCTTTCATTAAACTTCTCATTTCATACGGTACACCGGGCATACTGATAAAAATTCTTCCATCTTTTTCAAACAACATTCCCGGCGCAGTTCCAACTTCATTTTTTAAAACGGTGCAAACGTCTGGCACTTCAGCTTGTTTGCGATTACGTTCAAGCAATGGCATCGGACGTTTAAAAATATGTTCGAACAAATAGGTAACGTGTTCAAGTGTTGGTTGATGCATTACAAGTTTACCACCAAAATATTTGCAGAGGACAGGCTTGGTAATATCATCCGCCGTTGGTCCGAGACCACCTGTTATCAAAATAATATTTGAACGTTTTGATTCTTCATCCAAAGCGTTCCATATATCCTCCCACATATCACCAACTGCAACACGGTGATGCACCCAAACACCAATGTTATTCAGTTGCTGTGACATCCATGGACTGTTTGTATCTACTACCTGTCCGATCAATAATTCATCACCAATCGTAATGATCGAAGCTGTTATCTTTTCCATATTCAATCGTATATCTCTTATTTTAGCGAAAGTAAATGATGATTATGAAAACATGCATGTTATTAATTGGTTTAGTATTCACTTCTGTTTTTTCTTTATCGCAAACAATTCAACAAAGGTTGAACAGTGCGGTGCAGGCTTTATTAAAAGATGAGCAAATGAAGCATTCTATCATGAGTTTGTATGTTGTTGAAACAAACACCGGGAAAGTTGTTTACAATTTGAATGAACAAGTTGGACTTGCACCTGCAAGCACACAAAAATTATTTACAAGCGTTGCCGCCTTTGAATTGCTTGGAAGCAATTATAAATACAAAACAGAGATTGGTTACGATGGTGAAATAAAAAATAGCACGCTTGATGGCAATCTTTATATTGTTGGCTGTGGTGATCCGACTTTTGGAAGCTTTCGTTTTGCAAGTACAAAACAAGAGCAATTAAAAAAACAAATTATCGAAGCAATAAATGCTGCGGAAATAAAATCTATCAAAGGAAATATCATTCTCGATCAAAGTAAATTCAGTTATCAGCCGTTGCCCGGCGGTTGGATATGGGATGATATTGGTAATTATTATGGAGCGGGTACATGGGCTTTGAACTGGAACGAAAATCAATATGATCTTGTTTTAAAGCCAGGTAAGAGTGAAGGCGATGATGTAAGTATGGTTGATACAAGTATGAGTTTGAATTCATCATCATTCATTAATTTATTGAAAACAGGAAAAGCGTCGAGTGGAGATAACGGGTACATTTATTTGCCGCCATATTCAACAAATGCGTTTGTTACAGGAACTGAAGCCGCCGGTGAATCTGTTACAATTTCAGGAGCAATACCTGATCCATCTTTTCAAATAAAAAATTTTTTACAAAATATCTTTAAAGAAAACCACATTGATTGTAGTGGTAGCACAATTGTAGTAAACGAATTCAATACAACGAACACTTCGCATCCGCAAAAAACAATTACAACAATTTATTCTCCTTCCTTTGATTCGGTTATTTATTGGTTCTTACAAAAAAGCATCAACCTTTATGGTGAAGCATTGACAAAAACTTTTGCTTTTGAAAAAACAGGTTTCGGTTCAACTGAAAAAGGAGTTGAAATACTTAAAGATTTTTGGAATGAACAAGGCATTGAAAAATCCGCCATTAACATTATTGACGGAAGCGGTTTATCTCCGCAAAACCGTGTAACGACTGATGTTTTGGTGAAAGTGTTGCAATATGCAAAAACAAAGCAGTGGTACAATTCTTTTTATAATGCTTTGCCAACATACAACGGAACAAAAATGAAAAGCGGCACGATCAGCGGCGCAAAAGCATTTGCAGGTTATCAAACTTCAAAGAATGGAACTGCATACACGTTTGCAATTATCATTAACAATTTTGATGCATCTCAAGGAAGCATCGTTCCGAAAATGTATAAAGTGCTTGATGAGTTGAAATAGAAAGTGCTTTTAATTTATTTTGAAAAGAAAGGCAACAGCTTTTCTTTCAAAGCTGCGGGAATATTGGTTTTACGTTTTGTTTGCGCTTCAAGAAAATACAACACAACACGTCCTGCGGCAAGCAATTTTCCTTGTTCATTATACACGTCCTGAAAAAATTCTACACGATAATTTTCAGGCAATTCACGTATCGTTGTTTTCACTGTAAGAAGATCGTCATAAGTCGCAGGACGTAAGTAACGCACATGCATTTCAACCACCGGCATTACCACACCGGATGCTTCAATATCTTTATATACAACTCCAAGTTGTCGTATGCTTTCTACTCTTCCCACTTCAAAGTATTGTGCATAGTTGCCATAGTACACTACATTCATCTGGTCTGTTTCTGCGTAGCGCACTCGTATTTGAACTGTTGATTCGTACATGAAAGTTTGAGTGTTAAGGTTACAAGTTTGTGTTTAATGAGAATAACGAGAAACGAAGATTGCTTCACTGCGTTCGCAATGATGATAAAAGTTCCGAACGTACAAGTGAGTGACACAACAGGCGATGATAACAGCACTGCAGCTCGTCAACAAAAAAATTATTAAAATCAGTTATTGCTCTTTTGTAATTTTTCCGCTGCCTGCAATACTTTGCTTTATACTTGCATTACCCTTGTAATATACATCGCCGCTGCCCGCAATATTTACGCTGAGATTATTTTCTGCATACACTTTCGCATTGCCACTGCCTGCAATGTGCACATCAACATTTTCGCTGAGAAGATTTTCAGCTTTGTAATTTCCTACACCCGCTATTTCAATTTTTGAATCCTTTGTTTCGCCGCTAAGCGCAATGTTTCCGGTGCCTGCAATAGAAGACGAAATTTGAGGAGTATTGATGTTAAGATTTATATTGCCACTGCCGGCAATACTTATTTTCAAATGATCTGCACCAGTAAACTTTCCATCGCCATTTACATCACCACTGCCATCAACTTCAACTTCTTGTAGCCTGTCTGTAGTGACCGTAACTTTTATTTTATTGTCGGAAGAAAGATTGTAACCATCCCTTGCTCGGATCACGAGTCCACCATCCTTGTTTTCGGTAAGAATATAAGGCAACAAATTTTCATCTGCTTCTATTTTTACAGACGAAGGCGAACCCTGGATAATATCAACATTAAAATTTCCAAGAGATTTTATTTTGTCGGTATTGGTTACATTGCGTTCTTCGGTCTTTAAAGTTCCATTGCCGTGAACTGTTTTCCTGAACATAAAATCGCAGGAAGTTGCAAAGGTTGCTATGAGTAACCCAAGGAAGAATAAATTTCTCATGTCATTAGTTTTAAACCGGAAAATTAAAAAATCTTTTTGCTACTTTATAAAGCTGCCTCCATAAACGGCAAAATGCTTTTAACAAGCACTTTTTAAATTTCGATTACCTTCGCAGCAATTTTAAAATTCAGAAAAGTTCTTTCGCTCATTTATGACGGAAAAAATTCTTATCCTCGATTTCGGAAGCCAATACACACAATTGATTGCACGTGCAGTAAGAGAAGCAAATGTTTACTGTGAAATAATCCCTTTCAATAAATCGTTTACAGTTGATGCTGCATTGAAAGGAATTATTTTGAGCGGTTCACCTTTTAGTGTGAATGATGCAAATGCGCCGGTGGTTGATATTCCTTCCTTCGTTCAACAATTGCCTGTGCTTGGAATTTGCTATGGTGCGCAGCTTACAGCAAAAGAGTTTGGAGGTAATGTTGGAAAATCAAATAAACGTGAATACGGAAGAGCAAAACTTTTAAAAAACAGCGACGATGTTTTATTGCAGGATGTAAGCAATAATTCGCAGGTATGGATGAGCCACAGCGATTCTATTAATCAATTGCCGGAGGGTTTTGAATTGCTTGCAACAACAGACAGCATTCCTGTTGCCGCATTTAAAAAACATGAGAACGGAACGCATGCTTTGTATGGTTTACAGTTTCATCCTGAAGTGTACCATTCTACGGAAGGGAAAAAAATTCTCAAAAATTTCTTAGTAAATATTTGCGGATGCAAACAACAGTGGACACCTGCATCATTTATACATGAAACGGTTGAACAGTTAAAACAAAAGATCGGCAATGCACAAGTGATAATGGCTTTGAGCGGCGGCGTTGACAGTACTGTGGCTGCAACGCTTATCGGCAAAGCAATTGGAGAAAGGCTTCATGGAATTTTTGTTGATAATGGTGTGTTGCGAAAGAATGAATTTGAAACTGTGCTCAGCACTTACAAACAACTTCATTTGAACGTAAAGGGCGTTGATGCAAAGAAATTATTTTATGATGCATTGAAAGATAAAGTCGATCCGGAAGCAAAACGAAAAGCGATAGGAAAACTTTTTATTGATGTGTTTCATGATGAAGCGGAAAAAATTAAAAACATAAAATTTTTAGGACAAGGAACAATTTATCCAGATGTGATTGAAAGTGTGAGCGTGCACGGACCTTCGGTTACAATTAAATCGCATCACAATGTTGGTGGCTTGCCCGATGTAATGCATTTAAATCTTATAGAGCCTTTGCGATTTTTATTTAAAGATGAAGTAAGAAAAGTGGGATCGGAACTCGGCATTCCTGAAGAGATGATCAACCGTCATCCTTTTCCCGGACCTGGTCTTGCCATTCGCATTCTTGGTGAGGTAACGGAAGAAAAAGTAAAGCTGTTACAGGAAGCGGACGATCTTTATATAAAAGCGTTGAAGGAGTTTGATCTATATAATAAAGTTTGGCAGGTGGGAACAATTTTATTACCAATAAAAAGTGTTGGTGTAATGGGCGATGAAAGAACGTATGAACATACCGTTGCGCTTCGTGCAGTCACTTCAGTGGATGGAATGACAGCAGACTGGGCGCATTTGCCTTATGAGTTTCTTGCACATGTTTCAAACACGATCATCAATCAAGTACGTGGAATAAATCGTGTAGTGTATGATATAAGCAGCAAACCTCCGGCAACGATTGAATGGGAATAATTAATCATCAACTTTTATAAATTAACAACGTGCACCTGCCTTTGAAAACTTTACGCCCAATGGTTGCTTGTAAATCAACGTACAAAAAAATATCACTGTTTACATTCACCTTTATTGCTATACTCTTTTTTCAAAACGCAAAAGCTCAAACAGATAGTAACGTTACACGTCCATGTATCGCAGTGCTTGCGCCGTTATATCTTGATTCTGCTTTTAATAATTTTGATTACAAGCTGGGGAATTTAAATATTCCTCAATATTTTTTGCCCGGTCTTGAATTTTATAACGGAGTGATGATGTGCATTGATTCCTTGCGGAAAGAAGGTATTGATCTTGATGTGTGGATATTTGATACAAAGAAAAAAAATCAATCGGCAGATTCTCTTGCAAATCAAATTGCATCGTTAAATTGTTCACTCATTATCGCTTCATTCACTAATACAACTGAACAAAGAATTTTTTCTGATTTATCACTTAGCAAAAACATTCCGCTTGTTTCCGCAACTTATCCAAATGATGCTTATGTAAATGCCAATCCTTTTTTTATAATGATCAACTCAACGCTTAAAACACATATTGAAGCTATTTACAAATATGTTCAACACGATTATCCGATTGGAAAAATAATGTACGTTAGACAAAGCGGAACACTTGAAAATAAGATACAATCAATGTTTGCAGATATGACAAAAAAAACATATCCGCTTCAATATAATAAAGTCACAATGCCGGATGATTTTACAGCGGATCAATTATTACCGTTGCTTGACAGCAATAAACAAAACGTAATCATTTGTGGAAGTGTAAGTGAAATATTCGGCACCACGCTTATTAAAGCATTGAATGAAGCGCCGCCATCTTATACAATAGTTGCGGTAGGCATGCCTACATGGGATGGTTTAAAATCCGTGTACAATACAACGAACAAAAAACTTAATATCATCTATTCTACTCCGTACAATTATTCCCGGTCTGATAGCACACTTGAAGCGCTTAGAACTGAGTATAAAACAAAGTTTAACGGACGGCCAAGTGATATGCTCTTCAAAGGCTTTGAGACTATGTACTGCTTTAGCAAGCTGTTGTTAAAATATCATAATGATCTTTTGAATAATCTTTCAGATACTTCATTTCATATTTCCAATGCTTATGAATTTCGACCCGTAAATAATTTTTCAGATTCAACATCGATCCCTGATTATATTGAGAACAAAAAATTATATTTCATAAATGTATCACAGGGCAACATAAAATCAGTGAATTGATTTTTTCTCCTTCACTTCTTTTCTAAACAATATTTTTTTATTCAATCATTCGAATTCCATAGATGTCTTCGCTAAATTTTTATTTATGTTTACTGTAGCGTAATTATTTTCAATTCTATGTTGAACATAAAATATGAATCTATGAAACTGCTTTTTGCTTGTTTGTTATTTTGTCTTTCAGGTAATTTCATCTTCGCACAGAACACACTTCCATTCAGGAATTCGAATTTATCTATTGATGCAAGGGTAACAGATATTTTGAAGCGATTAACGCTTGAAGAAAAAATTTCTTTACTCGGATATCAAAGCAAACCGGTAACAAGACTTGGTATTCCTGCATACAATTGGTGGAATGAAGCATTGCATGGTGTGGCAAGAGCAGGCAATGCAACCGTTTTTCCGCAAGCCATTGGTATGGCTGCCTCATTCAACAGTGAATTATTATTTCAATGCGCTACAGCTATTTCAACTGAGGCAAGAGCGAAATATAATCTCGCATCAAAAAAAGATTTGCATTTGCAGTATATGGGCTTAACTTTTTGGTCACCGAACATTAATATATTTCGTGATCCGCGATGGGGTCGTGGACAAGAAACGTATGGTGAAGATCCGTTTCTTACTGCAACTATGGGAACTGCGTTTGTAAAAGGTATGCAGGGAGATGACAGCATGCATCTCAAAACGGCAGCATGCGCAAAACATTTTGCGGTGCATAGCGGACCAGAAAGTGAGAGACATGGCTTTAACGCGGTAGTGAATGAAAAAGATTTGCGCGAAACATATTTGTACGCATTTAAAAAATTAGTGAATGCTCATATTGAAGCAGTGATGTGCGCATACAATCGTGTTAACAATGAACCTTGCTGCACGAGCAATACATTGCTGCAATCTATTCTTCGAAAAGAATGGAATTTCAAAGGACATGTAGTTACTGATTGCGGTGCTTTGTATGATGTTTTCAATTTTCATAAAACATTTGAAAATGGCGTGCAGGTTGCAGCGGCTGCAATTAAAGCAGGTGTAAATCTTGATTGCAGTAATTTATTACAGAATGATGTGATGAAAGCAATTGATCAAAAACTCTTAAATGAAAATGAAATTGATGATGCACTTGCCCCTATTCTCCGTACAGAAGTAAAGCTTGGTTTTTTTGATGATAAAAAATTATCTCCATACAATAACTATGAAGAAGATAGTATCGGCAATATATATCACAGAATGCTTGCAAGAAAAATGGCACAACAAAGCATGGTGCTGTTAAAGAATGATAAAAATATTTTACCGCTTGATAAAAATAAATATCATGCTATCATGGTAGTGGGTCCAAACGCTGCATCGCTTGATGCATTGCTGGGAAATTATCATGGTGTAAGTGATAAGACAGTGAACTTTGTAGAAGGTATTACCAAAGCTGTTGGTTCAGGAACGCGCGTTGAATATGACATGGGCTGCGATTATAAAGACACTGCAAGATTTGGCGGAATATGGGCTGCGGGAAATGCGGATGTTACAATTGCAGTGATCGGATTGACGCCTGTTTATGAAGGTGAGGAAGGTGATGCTTTTCTTGCAGAAGGCGGTGGCGACAGAAAAACTTTGAGTTTGCCTGCTGCACATATTGCATACATGAAAGCATTAAGAAAAGGAACTAAAACTCCTCTCATCGCAGTGATCAATGCGGGAAGCGCTGTTGATGTTTCTGCCATTGCCGAATATACAGACGCAATCATTCTTGCATGGTATCCCGGCGAAGAAGGCGGCAATGCGCTGGCTGATATTTTATTTGGAAAAGTTTCACCTTCCGGTCATTTACCTATAACATTTTATAACTCTTTAAATGATCTTCCGGCATACAATAATTACTCAATGAAAGGAAGAACGTATCGGTATTTTAGTGGCAAAGCAGAATATCCTTTTGGATATGGAATGAGTTACACCAGTTTTAATTATGAATGGATAAAAAAGCCTTCGATAAATAAAGACAGCATTTCTTTTTCAATAAAAGTGAAGAACACGGGAAAGTATGATGGCGATGAAGTTGTACAAGTGTATGTTCAATATCCTGAACAACAAGGCATGCCTCTGAAAGAACTAAAAGGTTTTAAAAGATTATCGTTGAAGATAAACGAAGAAGGTGTTGCAAAATTTTCGATCCCTTTAACAGAATTGAAAAAATGGGATTTGGAAAAACATCAATGGATGCTTTATAGTGGCAATTATAAAATTGCTGTTGGCAGTAATTCTGCTGATAAGAAGCTTACAGCTGTATTGAATTTTGGCAATCAATAATTTCATTCAAACAAGTCAAAGGAAAGATGTGAAAACAAAAGATTCATTTAAAAAATAAACCTCGCAAAATTTGCGGGGCTTAAATTAATTTGGCTGTCATCCCGAAATAATTCATTGAACTATTTGGCAAGCTTTACCGTTAGACAATTTCAAATTTCAGGATGACAATATTTTAAATTGTTACTTGTTTTTCCTGCATCATTTTGCGCAAGTTAATCAACCCGTAACGCATTCTTCCTAAAGCAGTGTTAATACTGCAATTGGTAACCTTAGCAATTTCCTTGAAACTCATATCGCCAAAATGCCGAAGCACAATTACTTCACGCTGCTCTTCGGGAAGTGCTGAAAGCATCGAGTGCATGCGATCATAACCCTGTTGCTTAATTATTTTTTGTTCCGCATTTTCGTTTACTACAACAATCAAATCGAAAACATCTTTGTTATCGTTTGTTACAATTGTTGGTGTACGTTTTACTTTTCTGAAATAATCTACGCAAAGGTTATGTGCAATGCGCATTGCCCATGGAAGAAATTTTCCTTCTTCATTGTAACGCCTGCTTCGCAATGTATCAATGATGCGTACAAAAGTTTCCTGGAAAAGATCTTCAGCGAGATACTTGTCCTTTACAATAAATAAAATAGAGCTAAAGAGTTTTTCCTTGTAGCGGCAAATGAGTGCCTCGAGGGCTTCGCAGTTTCCTTCCTGGAAGGATATCACAAGTTGTGTATCGGTGAAATCGTTAAACTTTCTCATACAAATGTTTTTAGGGAACATGAGCATGCAACACAAAGGGTTGGCCTGTTTTTTACTTTTCCTTAAGTGTGCAATGAGTAAAATTTAACGTATAGGCACTTGGTTTGTGAAGGCTCTGTGAAATTATGGATATTGTCTTTTAAAATTTCGTGCAAAATGTAAAAAAAATGTGAATTAATCAAATTAAAGAGATTAAAAAGAGAATAAAGATATTTGCAGACTATGGACGAAGGGATAGCAGTAAATAAAAACGGCAAAAAAGTTTCAAAAAAAACACCACAAATAACTGATAATATTTTTGTAAAGGGTGCAAGAGTTCATAACCTGAAAAACATTACAGTTGCTTTTCCGAGAAATAAATTTATTGTAGTAACGGGTGTGTCGGGCAGTGGTAAATCTTCGCTTACGATCGATACATTATTTGCTGAGGGTCAGCGGCGCTATGCAGAAAGTTTAAGCGCATATGCAAGACAATTCATGAGCAGAATGGTAAAGCCTGATGTTGATTATATAAAAGGTTTATGTCCTGCTATTGCCATAGAGCAAAAAGTAATTACACGTACTCCGCGTAGTACTGTTGGAAGCATGACAGAGATTTATGATTACTTAAGATTGTTGTATGCACGCATTGGAAGAACTATTTCACCGATCAGCGAAAGACAGGTAAAAAAAGACGATGTAGAAGACGTTTTGAATGCAATTAAAAATTTGCCTCATGGTGATAAAGTCGTAATGCTTGTTACATTTAAACAACATCCGAAACGGAATGTAAAAGAAGAATTGAACATTCTTACACAAAAAGGATTTTCAAGAATTTATTTGAAAACAGAAACACCGGAAATAGCAAGGATCGATGATCTTCTTGAGTTAAATGATAAAGAATTAAAAACTAAACTCACCGCTCAGCATTCACAACTCACCACTTTTGTTTTAATTGATAGAATAGTAACGAAAGAATTTGAAGAAGATGATATTCATCGTTTGTCAGATTCTATCGGTACAGCATTTTATGAAGGTGAAGGTGAAATGTATTTAGAGGTCAACGGAAAAGAGTTAATGCATTTCAGCAATAAGTTTGAGCTGGATGGAATTCAGTTTGAAGAACCTGTTCCTAATCTTTTTTCTTTCAATAATCCTTTCGGTGCCTGTCCGACTTGTGAAGGTTTTAGCCAGGTGCTCGGCATTGATGAAGACCTTGTAATTCCTGATAAAAGATTAAGCGTTTATGACGGCGGCGTTGCCCCGTGGAAAGGAGAAAAGCTGGGCTGGTGGAGAGAACAATTTGTAAAAGGTGCAAGGGCAATTGATTTTCCTATTCATAAACCGATTGCTGACCTCACTCCTTCTCAGTACCAATTGCTATGGAATGGCAAGGGAAATGTGTACGGCATTCATGATTTTTTTAAAGAGGTAGAACAAAATCTTTATAAAGTACAATATCGTGTATTGCTGAGCCGCTACCGCGGAAGAACAATCTGTCCTGATTGTCATGGTTATCGTTTACGCAAAGAAGCATTGTATGTAAAAGTCGGCGGCAAACATATTGGTGAGTTGTGTGAAATGCCAACAAAATATCTAAAGCAGTGGTTTAATGAACTTGATCTGACAGAACATGAGCAACAAATTGCAAAACGTATTTTAATTGAAATTCATCAACGCTTACAAACATTGCTTGATGTGGGTTTAGGTTATCTTACGCTTAACCGTCTCGCAAATTCTTTAAGCGGCGGTGAAAGCCAACGCATACAATTAACAAGAAGTCTCGGAAGTAATCTCACCAATTCATTGTACATACTGGATGAACCTTCGATTGGTTTGCATTCAAGAGATACGGAGCGATTGATAACAGTTTTAAAACAATTGCGTGATGCCGGAAACACTGTTGTGGTTGTTGAACATGATGAAATGATGATGCGCGAAGCAGATCATATTATTGATATGGGACCGCTTGCTTCACATCTCGGTGGTGAAGTGATCGCAACCGGAGATTACCATGATATTATCAACAATCCTGAAAGCCTTACAGGGAAATATCTGAAAGGAGAATTGAAAGTAAGCATTCCGAAAGTTGAAAGAAAATCAAATCGCCATTTACGGGTAGAAGGTGCAAGACATAATAATCTTAAAGACATCACTGTTGATTTTCCTTTGAACATGTTGTGTGTAGTAAGCGGTGTAAGTGGCAGCGGAAAAACAACTTTAGTGAAACAAGTGTTGTATCCCGCATTGCAAAAAATAAAAGGAGAGTTTGCAGATAAAGTTGGTTTTCATAAAGCCATCACAGGTGATATTGATTACATAACGCAAATTGAATTGGTTGATCAAAACCCAATAGGAAAATCTTCACGCAGCAATCCTGTTACTTATATAAAAGCTTATGATGCGATAAGAGATTTGTTTGCCAACCAGCCGCTTTCAAAGATTCGCGGTTTTCAGCCAAAACATTTTTCGTTCAATGTTGATGGTGGTCGTTGTGATGCATGCAAAGGTGAAGGCGAACAAATTGTAGAGATGCAATTTCTTGCCGATGTTCATCTTACGTGCGAAGTTTGCAACGGGAAAAAATTCAAAGAAGAAGTTCTCGATGTTCAATACAAAAACAAAAATATTTATGATATACTTGAACTAAGTGTTGATGATGCGATTGAATTTTTTAAAGAAGATAAAGCTTTGGCAAAAGCGCTGCAACCTTTGCAGGATGTAGGTTTGGGATACATCAAACTCGGGCAAAGCAGTGATACATTAAGCGGTGGTGAAGCGCAGCGTGTAAAACTTGCTTCGTTTCTCGGCAAGGGAAAAGCAAGCGGTCACGTGCTTTTTATTTTTGACGAGCCAACAACCGGTCTTCATTTTCATGACATCAATAAATTGCTTACATCATTCAATGCCCTCATTGAGCAAGGTCATTCAATCATTGTTATTGAACACAATGTTGATGTAATAAAAAATGCAGATTGGGTAATTGATCTTGGACCGGAAGCCGGGGACGGCGGGGGCAATGTTGTTTTTGCAGGCAAACCTTCTGATTTGAAAAAGGTTGCTGAAAGTTATACAGCTAAGTTTTTGTGAGAGCAATTAATTTTCAAAATTTTCCCAATTCCAAAATTCCAAAATGATAAGAGTTCTGAAAGTTAAAGTGAGTGACACAACAGGCGATGAGAAGAATTACAAAAGCTGGCCACCTAATAAAATAAAATTCTTACTGTTTGATACAATAACCTGTTTTGCATGGCTGCATTACTTTCTGTGTATCCCTGAAGACCAAACAAACCTGCAACATTTCCTTTGTTGATAGCAATTTCCATATAACCTGCTGAATTAAACCATGCGAGATTTTCTCCCGGCTGTACGGCTGCATAATGTTCGCTGATCTTTTCTATATACTCACTGTTGCGCATCAATACAATTTTGAATTTTCTGTTTTTTCTTACATCTTCAAATTCTTCTTTAGTAAGATTAACAACAACATTTTCAAAATGATCAATAAAAATTATCTGGCTCTCTATCCAATCAGGTCCGGTAGTTGACCGCATCGGATATTTTTCATCGATGTTTTCAACAGGATGCGCTATATTTTGTATGCTTTCTCCATTGATAATTTTTTGAATTGCCTGTGCAATTTGTTGAGTGCATGCAAGCAATGTGCGACCACCGTTTGTATTGATAGCAAAAATATTTTTTGGCTTTGCGCCGGCGATCATTGTGAGAATGCCGTTATCAGGACAAATGATATATTGATTGTTGTATTCCGAAAATAATATTTGCTTTGGTGATCGCTCAAAAAAATTAATGATTACAACATGAAATGTTTGCTGCGGAAAATATTTGAACGCGTTCTTGCAAATGTATGCAGCCTGCTGATAATTGGTTGGTGAAAGCTGATGTGTAATGTCTGCAAGAGTACATGAAGGCACAGCAGTGATCAACTGTCCTTTAATTGCGCCGGTAATATAATCGCTTTGACCAATATCTGTAGAAAGGGTTAGTACTGGCATCGGTGTGCAAATATGAAATAATTACTTTACCAATTCTCCGTTTTTGAAAAAGAATTTTCG
>AR_comb_assmDRAFT_10243886_pt1 | contig 18020 bp, 28 predicted proteins | sample ArasoioldDNA_FD_10543 | JGI IMG/M metagenome (IMG submission 10543) | reverse complement strand
CGATTTCAATATGCGCAATGCCTCGCTGGCCATGGCGCGCGAGGAGGCCGGCATCCCGGCGCATCAGCCGGTCAATCCGGTCTTCGACGCAGAGGCCGGCGGTCTCAATGATCGCGGCTATCCGATGATGGTGGGCGAGAGCGCCCACGAAAAGACTGGCAACATCAGGACCGGCATCCACAAGCAGCTGCTCGATGATGTCTATGGCCCGCAAGGCCAGGGGCCGACGCTGCCCAGCCAGTTGGGCAATCCGGTCATGCCGCGCAACGAGGCGCCCGGCCTCAATCCATATTCCAACCCGAAGCCCTCGACCTTTGCCGAGAATTCGCGCGGCAACCTGGCGGGCGTCACTGTCGACACCCACGCCATTCGCGGCGCCCTCGATGCCATGAACGCGGTCAAGCCCGGCTCGATCCCTGAATCGCTCATCAAGCCGGAATTCCGCGAAGCCTATAAGAACGATCCGGCGAGCTTCGATGCGAAAAGCTGGGTCAACGATACGCTGGAAGGGCAGACCTCCGGGCCGGTCGGGCCGCAAGGGCCACAGGTGCCCTATGACATGCAGACCGAATATGCGCCGTTCTCGGATGTCTATAGCCGGGCGGCCGAGATCCTGGGCGTCTCGCCGGCGGAAGCGCAATCGATGGGATGGTTCGGTTCCGGCGACAAGACCGGCCTGATGAGCGAAGTGAAATCTATACCGACGCTCCTTAATGACCGCATCGATGTCACCTCGCAACTGCTCGGCATCCCGAAAGAGGAGGTGTTCAAGCTGCTGATCCAGCGCAAGATCCCGCTCGCCCAGAACGAGGCGGCAGGGGCGCAGACGGCGGTCGGATGACCTATATAGGGGGCAAAGGAGAAGCCCATGAAAGACATCACCTCAGTGGCAGTGGCGCAGGTCATGCTGCCCGACATCCGCGACTACAAGGACGACAAGCGCCAGCCGGAGCCGCGCATCGACCGCCTGATCTACATGGCCGACCTGCTCGAGCAGTTGCCGGAAGGCAAGTTCGATCTCAGCCAGTGGGAAAGCTGCATCTGCGCCTGGACCATCCATGTCGCCGGCCAGACCCATCGACCATTGGCCGACATCAACCCGATTCATGTCGCGAGGCTTTGGCTGGGTGTGCCGCTCGACGATGCCACGCGGCTATTCCACCCGGACTTGTCGATCTATGGCGATGTAACGGCCAAGCAGGCCTCTCGCGTGATCCGGCACTATGCCGATACCGGCAAGGTCAACTGGTCGGTGGCGGCGCTGGAGGGCGTGCCAGCGAAGGCCGAAACACCGGCAGCGGCGCTCGCGACGGTCGACTGAAGTAGTCTTCGGCGCGGGCCAGCGTCTCGGCATAATGGATGCGGCGTGACGGCAGATAGTAGACGATGCCGCACCAGCGCGGATCGCCGGCCTTGATGATCCACCAACGATTGTGCCGGGACATGTTGCCCCGGCCCAAAGCCTTGTGGAATTCGATTCGTTTCACCAGTATCTCCAGTTCCATTTATCGGGCTCGCCGGAAACCAGCGTCATGCAAGCCAGTTCGACCAGTCGCGGGATAGGCACCTCACGGCGCAGGTAACGGCGCAGCCGGTCCTGGGTGATGCCGAGTTCGATGGCGGCTCGGCGGCGCGACCAGCCCATGCGCTTGAGCATCCGCTCGAGATCGGTGGCGGTCATGATGGCGTCGCTCATTTATCCATCCTTTCGAAAAGCTCGATCAGTGCCCAGCCGAGCCCGCAGGCGAGCAAGGTGAGCATGATCATCAGCAGGGGAGCGAGTTCGGGCGACATCAGATATCCCCCGTCTTCAGAGCGCGGGCGACGTGAGACAGTCCGTCCTCATCCAGCCAATGACCCGCTTGTGGGCCTGCGATCCAAATATCGCCGTCGTCGTCAACGTCAGCCTCATAGCAATTGTAGAGAAACTTTATGCCATCGATCAGACCGGCTTTATCGTTCTCGATTGCCGCTTGTATCCATTCGCGACTGGTCATTGCTCACTCCTTCTCGGCGCTGGGATAGGTGGTGTGCAGCCACTCGTCGGCGTTGTCGACCGAATAGAAATCTTCCGTCTCGATGATGTCGCCGCGGTCGCACACGGTGACGCGAACCATCGCGTTGCCCTCGCGGTTGCGGGTGATGTCGATGTTGTAGGTGAGTTGCGCGACCGGCACCTCGCGGTTGTCGAGTTGGTCGCCGGTGGCGCCCGCGTAGAGGGCGATATATCGGTCATCGACCATGGCCTTGACGTTCTTCGGCAGGCCATGCGGATAAAGCGCCTGCAGGCTGCGGCACAGGTCGTTGTAGGCGTCGATCTCTTTCTGGGTAGCCATTAGGGTGGTCTCCATGTGAGGGTTAAGAGTTCAGAAGCTTCTCAACTGCTTCCAGATTGAGATCGAGATCTGAGTTCCACTCATCTGAACCCATGTCGCACCGGGTGCGGTCGATGGCGGTCAGGAGAGCCCGCACTTGGGCGGGGGTGAGGCTCAGCTTGAGGTTTTTGTAGATGGCCTTGGCCATTTGGGTGGTCTCCATGTGTTGACCACCCCTATATGGGTAAATCGGTGCGCTTTGTCAAGTGGTCAGGCGACACGTTTCTTACTGTTATGGCCGAGCATCGGCACCACCTTGGCGCCGCGCCTGACCACCACCAGGTCGTGATCGGCGCCGCGCATCGCCGCCATGATGGTGGCGAATTGCGGCCTTCTGGTCTTGCCCTTGAACCAGTTGCGCAAGGTCGAGGTAGCAACGCCGGAGGCCTTATGCGCCGCGGCGTAGGTCATCTTCTCGGCGGCCAGCACGCCGCGCATGCGCTCGATGATCGGATCCTTGCCGGTGAACGAATAACTCAAATATGTCTTTTGCTTCTTCGCCATCACGGCACCAGCGCGATGTAGGTGGCCTTCGCCGTCTTCTTGATGTATTTGCTCTTGACGGCATTAAACAGCGCCGAATGGCGCGAGGTCGGGCTGTAGCCGGCCTTCGCCCAAGCACTGTGAAATTTGGGCAAATCGATCTTGCCGGGATTATTCTTGAAATAAGTGCGCAAGAATTCGCCTTGCGAGAGGCGCTTCGGCGCTTCGCCATTGTTTCCCGTCGTTGCGCGCACCGGGCGGACAATGAAGTGATCGCCGCCACGGTCCTCGAGGTAGGTCAGGATCTCGTTCAGGCGCGCCGTAGGCACCATGCAAGTGATCAGCATTCGGTTTAGTGGATTCATATTTCTCTCCCTTCAGTGAGCTTCGCCATTGCGGCGCTTCGGCGCCTCGATCAGCACCGGGTGCATGTCGCGCACCAGAAGCAAGGTCGAGGTGTGCTGGCGGATCTGTTCCTGCAATTCGGCCAGCGCCGCCGAGCGCTCGTTCAGCAACGTCATCTCGGTCTCGGCCATGCGGTCCAACGCCTCATGAAAGCGCACCAGCGCCGTCTGGATCCCGTTCATCGCCGCCGAGATCTGCTCCCGGTGCGCCAGATTCCTCTGGTTCAGGCCCCTCTGCAGGTCGGTCAACATCTGTTCCACGTCCATCGTCTTCTCCTCTGCTTGGATAGTGTATTGCGAGATCGCGTATATGCTTGCGCAGATAGGCCTTTTCGTCGTCCGAACACGATTGTGCGAAAATTGCAACGCCCTGCTTGCCCTCCGACCTGGCGAACTCGACCGCCTGGGTCCAGCGGTCGGGGGCCATTTCCGGCTCTTTCGGCACTTCATTGCGTGACCACGCCAGAAGCTTGGCGCCGGTCTCCTCCGACAATTGCTCGCCGTCACCGAACAGCGAGCGCAGATACACCGGCATCTTGCGCGCCTCGGCGTCGAGTTGCGGCCGGCCTTCGCTGTTCGGCGGCAGCACCAGCATCGCCGTCATCCGGTATTCAAAGCCTTTCGTCGCGATGGGCTGCCAGCCTCGGTTGCGCGTCTGCAACTTGCCCCTGTCATCCTTGTACAACTCGAGCTTTTCCTGCGCTCGGAAGCAAAATATGATGTGCTTGTTGATCTGCTCGGCCACCAGTTCCAAATGCTTGTGCTCGGCCTTGGGGCGGATCCACGACGCAAACTTGGATGACTCTTTGTTGCCCATGCGAGCAAACTCGGCCACCTGCATTTCCAGTACACCGCCCTCGCCTTCGTGCTCGTGCGAGGCAGAGTCGACGATGATCACATCGGCAAATGTCGCCGCCTTGCGAATCATTTCGACATAACGCGCCGGCGAGAACGGGGCGCTGAGATGGGCGTGCTTGAATCGGAAGCGCGACGCATAGTGCAAGGCCCGGCCATTCTCGGTGTCGATGACGGCAATGATGCCGTTCGGCCCGGCAAGACCGCGGGCGATGCGCAGGGCCGACATCGTCTTGCCGGAGCCGGAAGGCCCGGCGATGCCGAGCAGCAACGTGGCATCATATTGCTCGGCATCAGCGAATTCGCTGGGGATCGGGAGGGTATCCATCAGTCATTCGCCTCCTGGCGCAATTCCAGAAACGGCGGGCAATATGGATAGGGATTGCCCGGCCACTGCATCGACTCGCCGGTATAAGGATCCGGCTCGTCGTTCTGTGCGAAGTACAGCCATTGAAGACGAGCGATCATCAGGCGCCGGAACGGTTCATTGCGCGGCATCTTGTGGCCGCAATTGAGCACGACGCGTATAGTCTCGGTCAGCATCGGATGATTGCTCTGTCCCGCCAAGGCGCGCAGTCCGGTGACGATGGTTTCGTTGTCGTCCATGACGCTCTCAAGCCGGACAAGCCGGTCGCGGTCATTGGTCTTCAGGATTTCGCGCTCGATGGCAGCGTCCAGCGCCTCATGATAGTGCAACTGCCATTGCCAAAAGCGCTCAACGGTGCCCAAGGCGCCGCCGGCCATGGCCACGGCAATCTTGTTCGCCTTGTGCATGGAATTGCCATGACGCTTAATTTTCTTCAGCGCCGTGAGCATGGTCTCGATGGAGGGGCCGTCACCTTCCCAAGCCGCGATGGTCCTGGCGAGCCCGGCCAGCCATTCCGCATCGGGGGGTGCGCCCTCAAACAGGGGCGCCGAGACTTCCGGCTTCACTTCACGCGCTTCACGTGCCGCCTTGAGTCGCGCCACCATGGCACTCAATTCCATTTCGATCTTCGACAGTTCGTCTTCCATTAGGAGTTCTCCTTTCACTCTTGTTCAGTCTGCTTGAGCAATTCGCCGGTCTCGGGATTGTGCGGAACCCATGGGCTGGCGGTCAGGAACGGATCGTTATCGGTGGCGACGAGGCCGGGATCATTCAGTTCACGGTTGAGCCAAGCGGTCTCGGCATAGGGCGGCGGCAGCAGTTCGACCGACGTGCGCGGATAGCCGGGGAAATTGTTGTCCTTCTGAGCCCGCGACCACAGGGCCATCGCCTGCGCGACTTTCTTTGAGCCGAGCACCAGCATCGCCTGGGATACCTTGCCGACCGTGACCAGATGCGGCGGCTCCGTCTCCGCATACACGTAGTAGAACTCCAACCGGTCGGTGATCGGCGTCGAGATCAGGTTCTGCAGGCCGCGTACCGCCATGGCGGCTTGGATGTCGTGGCCCTGTCCGGCGGCATAGGCGGCGAGGCCATGCGGCGCCACCGAGCGCTCAGTGGTTTTCAGATCGAAGATCACCCAGCGATTTTTCGAGATGCACAGGCGGTCGAGCAGATTGCGGCACCAGATCGGGCGTCCGTCGATCACCTCGCGCCAGAACAGCGCCACCTCGTCGGATTTCGACCAGCCGGTCATTTCCTCACCGAAAAAAACCGGCGCCAGATGATGCATGGCCAATTGATCAGTGATGGCCTGCGCCATGTCGGCGGCCAGTTGCATATGCTTCGACAGGATCGGCGTTTTGCCCTGGCTGAGGATTTCCTGACGCTGGTCCTTGGCGGCATTGGTGCGCCAGTCATTGGCCTTGACCTCGACGAGGCCTTGGCCGCGTTCGAACAGCAGGGTGTGGGCGGCGGTGCCGAGCGACATCCTGTCGTCCTGCTCAGTCCCCATGCCGCCATAGCGCGGGTGCTGCAGCCACGCCTTGTGCAAGCACTCGTTGATGACGGTCTTGGCGCTCGTCGACGACAGCGACGGCTCCGGGCACGGATCGCGGTGGTAATCGGCCACCGGGTAAAAATATTGCACGCCAGGTTCAAAGGTATCAGGCATTCGGTTCTCCATGTGGGGCGGAAGCGCCCATCACCTTCATGCCCCCCTTGACCCGCAGGTGTCAATCGCCCTGTTGCCCGCAGGCCGGGTTCGTATTATCTGAATCCGGGAAACGCCAAGGAACCCGCGATGAAGAAACCCGCCACCAAATCCATCGAAGACGCCATTGCCCTGTTCTCGTCGGAGCGCGCCCTGGCCGAAGCCACCGGCTATTCCCAGCACGCCATCTGGAAAGCCCGCACCGGCCGCCTGCATGACGGCATCTCGCCCAAGATGGCGCTCGCCATCGATAAGGCGACGCAAGGCCGCGTCTCGGCCCGCGAATTGCGCCCCGACCTGTTCTGATGGCCCGGCCTAAGCAGCCGAAGCTCTTCGACCTCACCTATTCCGTCAAGGAATGGCGCAAGCAGCAGTCAGACGCCAAGGAATCCTCCATCCATATCGCCGTCGTTCACCATCTTGAGTTATTCGGTAAACCAAATCTGTTTTGGTGGCATACGCCGAACGGCGAACTGCGCTCCGTAGAGACCGCCCGCAAGCTGAAGGCCATGGGGGTCAGGCCGGGGATCTCCGACCTGCTGTTCATCTTTCGAAACCGTCTGTTCGCCCTTGAACTGAAGACCAAGGCCGGGCGCACGACACCCGAGCAAGTGCGCTTCCAGACCCTGGTGCTGGCCACCGGCGGCGATGCCGCGGTCGCCCGCAGTTTCGGGGACGCCCTGACGATTCTGGAAAATTGGGACATGCTGCGCATCCGGACCAGCGCCGCCATTGTGCCAAAACGGGACAGCGCTTCTTAGCGGTGGATATTCGCGTTTTGGGCTGCTTGCGAGCAAGGCATGGCGGCTTAAGATGACGGTTTCAGCCCCAAGGAATCGCTCTCATGCCCGACATTGTCCGCCTTGGCCGGATCGAAGACCCCTTCGCCCGGATTGCCCAAACCCGTGCGAAGGCCCTCTCCGCGAATGATTGGCGCGCCAGGTTTCAGTGCGGCGCCAAGGGCAAGCCGCTTAAAAACCTCCACAACCTGAAGATCCTCTTTGCGGAGGATCCGTTCCTCAGCCATTGCTTCGGCTTCAATGAGATGGACCAAGCCCCGGTGCTTCTGCAATGGATCCCAGGCATGGCCGAATTCGACGGCGAAGCGCTCACCGGCTATGTCCGCCTCACCGATGCCGACTATCTGCATACCCAGATCTACGTGCAGCACTTCGAATTCCCGACCATCGGGCTAGAACTCATCCGCAATGCCGTCGATTACCGATGCCAGCAAATCGGCGTCCATCCGGTTATCCAGTATCTCGACAGCCTCGTCTGGGATGGCGAGTACCGGATGAGCTACCTGTTTTCCCACTATTTCGATGCCACGGCGAACAGCGTCGACTACCTGCAGGAAATCTCGCGCTGCTTTCTCGGTTCGATGGTCGCCCGCATCTACGATCCGGGTTGCAAATGCGACTACATGGTCGTGCTCGAGGGCGCCCAAGGCATCGGCAAGAGCCAAGCCTGCCGCATCCTCGGCGGCGACTGGTTTGGCGATAACATGCCCGCCTTGGACGGCCACAACGATAAGGATGTCTCGGCATTCCTGGCCGGCAAATGGTTGGTGGAGGACTCAGAACTCGCCTCCCACAATCGCGGCGAAATCAACCGCCTCAAATCGTTTCTGAGCCGCCAGGTCGAAGACTACCGCCGCCCCTATGCCAAATTGCCCGGCCAGGAGCGCCGATCCTGCGTCCTGATCGGCACCACCAACGAGGACACCTACCTGCGCGACACCACCGGCGGACGCCGCTTCTGGCCGGTCAAATGCGGCACCATCGACCTTGAAGGGCTCACGCGCGACCGCGATCAGCTGTTCGCGGAAGCAGCCGACTGGATCATGATCCAAAAGAAGCGGCATTGGCCGGCGCCCATCTTTGAGCGCTTCATCCTGGCCGAGCAGGAAGCCCGCCAGGAGGCGGATGCATGGGAGGAGATCATCGCCAAGCAGAGCGATGATTGGACAATCGTTAAACGCGAAGACATCTGCGAATGGCTCGACATCAGCAATTTCAATCTCTCCGGCCCCGTCTATAAGCGCATCGGCGCCATCATGAAGAAGCTCGGCTGGGAGCGGAAGCGCTCCAGGCATGAAAGATACTGGACGCGCGAGAGGGCGCAGCGTGACCTGAAAGATTTGGAGGGCTTGTGACACGTGGTGACGCGTGGTGACACGTCGGCTTGACATCCCTTTTTCGTGCCGTGCCGATTACTTAAGTGTCTAGTGACACGTGTGACATGTCTTTCCTTATTAGAGAGAGAGAGAGAGAGAGAGAAAGAGGATAATATAGGAAGTACCCCGACACACATGGCACACGTGACACACATGACACCCGGCACCCTTTAAGAACCCCGACCTGTGCCATTTTGGGACACTTATGCCCTCAAAGCTCTTCACCCTGGCCGACTACCAGCGCCTCGTCGCTGACTTCGATGCCCTCATGGCCGAAACCGCCGACGCCAGCCTCCGGCTTTCCGCCGCCCAACTCGAGGCCGAGCCGGTGCTCTCCGAGCGCGATCACCTGCTGCAGGAACTCGGGCGTGCCTGGGGCAATCCGCAATATGCCGCCCGCCACCTCGAGGAGGAGCCTTCCAAGCTCCAGTGGCTGGTCGACATGACGCCGGCGGCCAAGGAGAAGCGCGAGCGGATTCGCGCCCGCCTCGATGCCCTGCGCCGCCAGCATGGCCCGATGCTGGCCCGCTACGCGCGCCGCAAGGCCGATCTCAACGAGCGCCGGCAGCGCCTGGCGACGCTGGCCCGGCAGATCGAGGCCTTCCGCCACATCAAGCAGCCCTCGATGCTATGAAACGCTATTCCAAAGCCCAACAGGCCTTGCGCTCGCGCGCCCGCCATCTGGCCTACAAGCGCCGGCCGAAGCCCGCCAAGGAGCCCGCCATGCCCACAGGAAGCCCACGGAGCGAGCGCGATATGCTCGAGGAAATCCGCTCGATCCGGAAGGTGATCGAAATCACCGCCGAGATGCTGGAGCAGCATGCCCATATGGTCATCGCGTTTGAGGCACTGGAGGGCATCCTGGCCCAGATCCCGGTGGCCGCGTTCGAATTAACCGATATCCGGGTAATCGTGGACCACACGCTGAAAGAACTGCGCGGCGGTTAAAATCAAGGGGGCTATTCTAACTTTCCGTGAATGAATCAGGAACGGAGCGCCAGGTCTGTCGCGCGTAGGGAGCGCGCATAGCAAATCCTTCACCTCGTTCACGTCGTTCACCAGAATCACCCGGCAAACCTGCGTCCGCACCGTCCGCAGCGTCCGCTTGTTCCCGGTTCATTCGCAATCTTGATTCAAGACGGCGCGGCCCCAGATGCCGGGCAACATGGGCAACATGGGCAACAGACGCGCGCCAACTGGCCCAGTTGCGTCGCCTGCTACGGTTAAATGGCAAATCTGCCAATTAAGCGTCAACGGCTGCCCCGCATTTCGGTTGACACTATTTCGCGAAAATTGCGGATTTCGCTTGACGCCCGAATGGTCAAATCAGATCCGGGAAAATTCTGATCTGACCATGTCAACCGGAAAGGCCGGAAATAGGAAAACACCAGTTTCCGGCCGGAATCAAAAGCGGCGAGGCCCATGGATGAAACCTCGCCGCCCAACCGGCCCGATGTGCAGTACGCGTTATTTCGGACCGATTAACTCATGCGTCGCGCAGCGACTTGCCGCCCTTGACCTCGATCACGAAGCCGTCGCGCTCGGCGTTTATGATGCTGTCGAACTCCTGCTCAAAGACGTGTTTGACCATCTCGCCCCACATGCCCAAGGGCGGCGGTTCGCCGTTGACTTGGCGCTCACAGGTATGGCGAACCGACTGTGTCAACTCGCCGGCCGACGTGGCCAGCATCGTCGCCATGGCATCGAGCAGGTGATCGGGCCGGGTCTTGCGGCGCATCTCGCCATCCAGCCATTCGAACATCTGGAAGCGGATGGTCAGGGCGAGCCGGGCCGCGGCGCCCTGAAATCCCGGATTGTCGTGCAGTGAGCGGTAGTAATCGCATTGTGCCGACTTGAAGGCGACGAAGCTGTCGAAGCTCGGTTGATCAGGCATTGGAATAATCCCCCATCAGAATGCGGCGGCGGCGCTCCATCAGGTAGGCCCGCATCATACCTTCCACGATCTCAGGCAACCATTCCTCGCGGCCCGAGAACAACGCCGCGAAGGCATCGCCATCGACCTCGATGCCATAGGAATCGCAAGCGCCGACGATGTAGTCATCGAGGGTGCCGTCGTCCTTACGCAGATGCGCCTCCTCATCATTGAGTTCCGCCAGATACCACTGCGACCACAGGATGCGCTCCAGTTTGGTCAGGTCTTTGTCGAGCCAAGCCTCGCGCCCGATGACCAGATAGTAGTCGTCGTCGTGCTTCTCGATGTGGCCGTCGTCATAGATGAAGCCGGGGATGACCGGATCGTCGCCATAGTGGCCGTTGAGCTCGGCGTGGACATTGTCGGACCATTTCTTGCTCTGTTGGAACTGCGGGAAGGTCAGCATTGGGTGTTCTCCATGTCGGGCTCCATTGCCCGTGGTCAACAGATAGGGGGTCTGCTTGCAGGTGTCAACGATTGACACCTATGGGTAAGGCAGCGAAGATGCCGCATGCGCTACGCCACCGTCTGTTCAGGCATCGAGTGCTTCTCCGCTGGCGTGCCGAGCAGCTGGGCGCCGGTGTTCTTTGCTGAGAACGAGAAATTCCCCTCGGCGGTGATTCGCCACCACTATCCAGGCATCCCCAACCATGGAGACATCCGCAACTATGAGTCCTGGCCCGACCACGCAATTGACGTTTTGGCCGGCGGAACCCCCTGCCAAAGTTTCAGCATCGCCGGACTGCGAGCGGGATTGGATGATCCACGTGGCAACCTCATGCTCACCTATCTTGCCATCGCTCGCCGCTATCGGCCCCGCTGGCTGGTCTGGGAGAACGTCCCCGGTGTCCTGTCATCCAACGGTGGATCAGACTTTGGCACCCTGCTCCGGGGCTTGGCAGAACTCGGGTATCATGCGACCTGGCGAGTGCTTGACGCTCAGTTTGTCCGAGTGGACAGCCATCCTCGAGCCGTTCCGCAGCGCCGGCGGCGTGTGTTCGTTATCGGACATCCTGACTGGCGACGCGCCGCAGCGGTACTACTTGAGCGCCAAAGCCTGTCGGGGGATCCTGCGCCGCGCCGCGAAGCGGGGAAAGACCTTGCCCCTACCATTGCAGCGCGCACTCGCGGCGGTGGCGGTCTCGGCACCGACTTCGACTGCGACGACTGCGACGGCGGATTGATCGCGGGCGCCGCCGGGCCGCTCGGCCATAGCCTCGAGCGCCAGAATGATCTGGACGGCCATGGCGCCTACATCGCTTTCGGCGGCAACAACACCAGCGGCCCGATAGATGTTGCCACCGCCAGGAATTCCCATGGCGGGCCGCATGGGCGCCTCGATTTCGAGAGCGAGACGTTCGTCGCGCATTCCCTTTCCACGCAATGCCGCTGCGCGACTGAAGACGGCACCGGACGCGGAGCGCCGCTCATCGCGCATTCGCTGCGCGCCGATGGTTTCGATGCCAGCGAGGACGGCAGCGGGCGCGGAACGCCGCTGATCGCCTTCGACACGACGCAGGTCACCAGCCGGGACAACCGCTCAAAGCCGCAAGCGGGCGATCCCTGCCACGGCCTCAACGCCAAGGCGCACCCGCCTGCTGTCGCCTCAATGGCGTCGGTGCGGCGCCTGACGCCGCTTGAGTGCGAGCGCCTGATGGGCTTGCCGGATGGCTACACGGACCTGCCGGGGCGCAAATCGGATGGCCCGCGCTACAAGGCGCTCGGCAATGGCATGGCGGTCAACTGCGTTCGCTGGATCTGCCAGCGCATCGATATGGTGGAGGACATCGCATGAGCAAGAAACGAGTGGTAATTCCGCCGGAAGAGTGCGGACCTGGCTCCCGCATCGCGGAAATCGACGGTCAACTGTGCATCGTCGGCGTCTCCGGCGCGATCTACAAGGACGTGTATTTCAAGCGCGAGGACATCATGCGGCTATGGCCGCCGAAATCAACCAAGGAGGAGCCTGAACCATGACACCGTTTGATGACACAAAGCCGAAGCCCAGCGATCCCGGCGAGACGAAGCCGGCACCGAATGATCCCGGCGACGAGATCGAGATCGAGTGCCTGCATGCCGACAATCTGCAGATGCGCCGCGAGATCATCGCTCTGCAGGATCAGTTGAGCAGCTATCAGGCGCGCGAGGCGGCCATCATTGACCTGATTCAGCGCTCACGGCGCGAGGATGCCTACCGGCGCGTCCACATGCGGGTGACGCCATATGGCAGCGCGCCCTATCCGGAGGGCCTAGGCGGCGCCGGCCAATGCGACTGTACCATGGGCCGCTCGGCGTACCTGCGCGAACATGAAGGGCTGCGCGCGCTCGTCGAGGCGGCACTGAACAAGATTATGGGCTGAAATGAAGAGCCGCGACATCCGCGACCGCGTTGCCCCGCAATACCGGCATTGCTTCGACGATGACTTCATCGAGGCCTTGTTGCGGCTGAACGCGCGCCAGATGGCTGACTACCTCGAATGGCTCATGCAAAGGACGCGGCAGGAAGAGCGCGCGAAGATCAGGGAGGAGGGATCAGGGGCCGGGGGTTGAGGCTTACCCCGGCTTGGGACGGCATGGGTTGCGTTGAATCCGGCCCCTGACACCCGCAGTTTAGCAATCACCCGGCGTCCCGGCCACGGAAAACTGTCCCGTATTTCGTCAGCTTGCGGATGCGGTCGAACAGATACCAAGCCGAATTGTCCTTGCCGACATTGTCACTGCCGGGGATCCACTGCACCCGCCCGACCGAGACGATGACGTGGCACCAGCGCATGTAGGGCGCCGATTGCCGCGTATGCATCCAGTCGGCATCGAACAGCAGCCACGTCGGCAGCTGCGCCGACAGGTGCTCGATCAGCGGATGCAGGACATCGCGCTCCCACGGCGGGTTGGTGATGAAGTATTCGGCGTCTTCCGGCGGGATCATGGTCATGGCATCGCCACGCTCGATGCCGGGGCCACGCGGCTCGATGTCCCAGGCAGCGACGCAGTGCCAGCCGCCGCGCGCCTTCTGCAGATGCCGGACGAGAGCACCATCGCCGGCGCAGGGCTCGACGAAACGCGAATCCGGCTCGAGATGCGGCAGCAGCGGCTCGACCGCGGCGCGCGGTGTCGGCCAGAGAGAACGCGGTGGCATGCCGGGAGCGCGTTTAGACACCGCACATGCCTTCGCATTCATTGTTGAACAGGTCGGGCTGGCCTATTTCGTCATGGGTGCGCAGGTCGGCTTGGTCGAGCGGCACCCGCTGGCTATGCATGTATTGCTCGGCCCGCATTTTCGGCAAATGGCGGATGGCGCGGTCGACCTCGACGGCATCGCGCCATTCCTCCGGCGAGTTGTCGCGCAAATCGCGCCAGCGGCTATCGGGGGTATACGGGCAGCCGATGCAGGCGGATTTCGGCGGTGTCGGATATTGCCGATCGGCCAGCCATTTCAGGCAATCGCGGCGGTTCATGCGCTTGTCGATGAGTGGCCACTGGTTGACGATATACTGGACCCGGCTCGGCTTCATGCGGATCGCCTCATCCATCGAAATGCCGATCAGCATGGTTGCCCCGCTTTTCGGCGTCTTGCCGCCCAGGAGTTCGCGCACCTTCCGCAAAATCGGGGTGATTTTGTACTCCTTGGTGCATTGGCGGCGGCCGATGCCCTCGTCGCCATTGGCGTGCAATACGTACCAAGGGATGACAGAAAAACGACCGCCGGTTGTATTGCTGCGGCTCATCGCATTGGCGCGCAGATCCCCGGCCGAGACGCGGTGAACCGGAAACGGCAGGACGGTCTCGAGCCAGTCGAGATGGGCATAGACCTTCTTCGGCTCCCAGCCGGTATCAGCGAAGATGGCGCCGTCGACCGGCGGCAGATCGCCATGCTTGACCATCAAGGCCATCGTCGTGGACTGGACGCCGGCGCCGAGCGAGATGACAGTGAGCATGGGGAAATCTCCTTCGTTGAACGACGCTACGGACCTGACCTGCGGGTGTCAACCGGCCTGACAAGCTTTGACACCGGGCAGACGTGCGATAAAACCCGGCATGGCCAAAGACCATGTGCCGGCGCCGCCCAAGCCGGCGAAGCGCTTGCCGCCTCCGCGCCATGTCGCCGGACCTGGCAGACCGAAGGGCATACCGAACAAGATGACCATCGCGGCGCGCGATACCATCATGCAGGCGGCGGAAGAGATCGGCGGCTGGAAGCGGCTGGCCACATGGGCGCTCGATACCCCGGCCAATGAAACACTATTCTGGTCGACGATCTATCCGCGCCTGCTGCCGCTGGAAGTGCGCAATAGCGGCACCCCGATGCAGCAGATAGGGGTACAGATCGTCAGCTATCTGGATCCGCCGTTGAGGACAATCAATGGACACGCCGACGAAATGGATTCGCCTGCCCAACCAGTGGGAGGCAAGGCCGTACCAGAGGAATAGCTGGCGGGCTTGGCAGATGGGCTGCAAGCGCGAATTGCTCATCTGGCACCGGCGTGCCGGCAAAGATGACGTGCAGTTACACAAGACGATGGTCGCGGCTTGGCAGCGCAAGGGCAACTATTGGCATGCGCTCCCACAGTATTCGCAAGCCCGCAAGGCGATCTGGGAAGCAATTAATCCGGCGACCGGCCAGCGTAGAATTGACGAAGCCTTTCCGCGTGAACTGCGTGAGACGACGCTGGAACACGACATGTTTATCCGACTGATCAATGGCTCGACGTGGAAATTAGTCGGATCAGATGATCCCGATTCGCTCGTCGGTTCGCCGCCGGTCGGCATCACGTTCTCGGAATTCGCCCTCTCCAACCCGGCTGCCTGGGCCTATCTCGCCCCGATCCTGGCCCAGAACGGCGGCTGGGCCTCGTTCATCACCACCCCTCGCGGCCGCGGCAATCACGCGTTTCGCATGCTGCAGATGGCGCGCGATAACCCATGGTCGCCGGCTAACCCGGATGGCTGGTTTAGCGAGGTGCTGACGGTCGAGGACACCGAATTCCCGCACAATCTGGTCGAGGTGCAGCGCCGCGAATATCATGGCCTCTATGGTCTCGACGCCGGCGACGCCTTAATCGAGCAGGAGTATTACTGCTCGTTCGAAGCCGCCGTGCTAGGGGCCATGTTCGCCAAGGCGATAGCCAAAGCGGAGCGCGCCGGGCGGCTCGTGCCCCTCATGGCCGACCCGGCGCTGCCTCTCAACTCAGCTTGGGATTTGGGAAAAGGCGCCAATATGGCCGTGTGGCTCTACCAGGTCTCCGGCAATGAACTCCGCGTCCTGGCCGGTATTTCCGGCGCTCACGACGAGGTGATCGAGGACGTGGTGGCGAAGCTCGAAAAGTGGAAGGGCGCCCATGCCCCGCAATGCAAATGGGGCCTCGACTATGTGCCCCACGATGCCCGGGTGCGCGAACTCGGCTCCGGCAAGACCCGCATCGAGACCTTCATAAGGCTCGGCCGCAAGCCGGTGCTGGTGCCCGCCCACAAGGTCGACGACGGCATCGCCGCGGCCCGCCTTGCCATCCCGCTGGCGTGGTTCAATGAGCCCCAGTGCGGCGAGGCACTGGAGGCGTTGCGCCTCTACCGGGTGGAGTATGACGAAGAGAAAAAGGTGTTCAAGGATACCCCGCTGCACGACTGGACCAGCCATTTTGCCGATGCGTTCAGGTATCTCGCCATGGCATGGCGGACGGTGCGTGCGGATCCGCCGGTGGAGGCCAAGCGCCGGGATTTGCCGGAACTGACGCTCAATGACCTGTGGAAGCTGAACGACCGGCCCGAGCGAGGTATCCGCGTATGAAATATGGCAATGGCGAGCATCCCCGCACCCGCAAGGGCAAGCCTTACTGGACGGCGGAAAGGGCCGCGCCTATGGTGCGGGCACGCAGCGCCGGTGTCACGCTGCAGAAACTGGCTGACGAGTATGGCGTCAGCCGCGAACGTATCCGGCAGATTTGCCGCCAATTCGGATTGACACCGCACGATGGCCGAAGAGCCGCAAGATCAGCCAAAATCAACCGACAAGCCCGCCGACATTCAGGCACGCTGGCTCAGAGAATTAGAGCGCGCCAATAAATACAATCAGGAGTTCTACGAAGCGGCCGACAAGATCATCCGCTTGTATCGCAAGCAGGGCGATCAGACGCGCTCGGCCAGACGCAAGTTCGCCATGCTCTGGAGCAATGCGGAAATCCTGAAGCCGGCCTTGTACGCGCAGACCCCGAAGCCCGAGATCTCGCGCCGCTTCAAAGACAAGGATCCCCCGGGGATGCTCGTCGGCACCTTGCTCGAGCGCGTCGCGGCGTACCAATTCGAATGCGGCAAGCTGGATGACGCAATGAAGCTCGCCCGCGACGACGTGATCCTGCCAGGTCGCGGCATCGTCTGGGTGCGCCGCGCCAACGAGGACATGCTGGCCTTCGATTACATCCACTGGCGGGATTTTTTATTCAAGCCGGGGAGAAATTGGTCTGAGGTCACGTGGGTCGGCAAGCGCAGCTATTTCTCCAAGCCCGAGATGAAGGAGCGATTCAAGGGCCTGTCGGATTCGGACCTCGGCGGCATGTCACCGGACAATGTCCCCAAGCAGGGCCTCACCGATGCCGAGAAGAAAGCGCTGGAGGGAAAATATTCCGTCTGGGAAATTTGGGACCGCACCGCATCGAAGGTCTATTTCATCGCGCCCAGCGGCAAGAGGCCGCTCGAGGTCGCGGACCCGCTCTACACGTTGAAGGACTTCTGGCCGTGCCCGCGGCCGCTGTTCGCGACGCTGACCTCGGACAGCCTGATTCCGATTCCCGACTATCGCTATTATCAGGACCAAGCGGAGGAAATCGACGATCTGACGCGGCGCATCGCGTCGCTGACCGATAGTCTGAAACTGGTCGGCTTCTACCCCAAGGGCGCGGAGGATAGCACCCAAGCTATCGAGACGGCGCTCAGTCCCAATGTCGAGAATAAAATGATCGGCATCGAATCGTGGGCGGCTTTCGGGGAGCGCGGCGGCGCCAACGCCATCATCTTCCTGCCGATCAAACAGGTGGCCGACACCATCACGGCGTGCGTTGAACTGCGTCGGCAGCTGATCGACGATGTTTACCAGATCACCGGGTTGAGCGACATTCTCAGGGGTGCGACGGATCCGAACGAAACTCTGGGCGCCCAGGAAATCAAGACGCAGACCGGGTCTTTACGCATCCGCGACCGGCAGCAGGATATCCAGCGCTTCGCCCGCGATCTTCTGCACATTTCCTGCGAGATCATGGCCGAAGCTTTCGAGCCCCAGCAATTGCTCGAAATGGCCAACATGCTGACGCCGGAATATCAGCAGCAGCAGGAAGACCTCATCGCCGCCTTCCAGTTGCTCAAAGACGACCGGCTGAGATCGTTTAGGATCGACATCGAAACCGACTCGACCATCCAGCCCGACGAGAACACCGAAAAGCAGCGCCGCATCGAGTTCGCCACCGCCATCGGCGGCATGATGAAGGAGGCGATGCCGATGGCGCAGGCGGTACCCGACCTGCTGCCGCTGATCGGCCAGATCATGCTGTTCGTGACGCGCGGCTTCCGCACGGCGAGGGAATTGGAAGACACCATCGAGAAGACCATCCAGTCGCTCGAGCAGAAGGCGCAGGCAGCGGCTCAAGCGCCGCCGCAACCGTCGCCGGAAGAGGTCAAGGCACAGGCGACGCAGCAGGAGATGCAGATGCGCGGCCAGATGATGCAGCAGGA